>Ga0209023_10000222_pt1 | contig 98311 bp, 96 predicted proteins | sample LakOneMetagenome_FD_187468 | JGI IMG/M metagenome (GOLD analysis project Ga0209023, IMG submission 187468) | Freshwater and sediment microbial communities from Lake Erie, Canada (SPAdes) (version 2) | ecosystem: Environmental > Aquatic > Freshwater > Lentic | place: Lake Erie, Canada...
ATCTGGGTGGGCTCTGACCCCAACTGATCATATCAGTAGTGCAGGACCAGGTCGGGGTCAGAGCCCATCCGCGTGACGTGGGCTCTGACCCCGACTTATTCTGATATGCTGTCCCCACACAGCGGCTGATTATCTTCGAGTATGACCTTGTCTCCCCCCGAATCCCCTCACGCAAGCACCACCAAAGGCAGACCCGGCAGATCTGCCGGCAAGCCGCACGAAGCCGAACCGGCGCCCGCGCCTGGCGTCGCGTCGATTTCTCATCTGGCCAGCAAGCTGGGCGAATACCTCACGCCCGCCGAACTGAAGAAGGTCAAGGAAGCCTACCGCTTCTCCGACGAGATGCACCTCGGCCAGGTGCGCAAGTCGGGCGAACCCTATATCTCCCACCCGATCGCCGTCGCCGAGATCTGCGCCGACTGGAAGCTGGACGCCCAGGCCATCATGGCCGCGCTGCTGCACGACGTGATCGAAGACCAGGACGTCAAGAAGGAAGAGCTGCTGGAGCGCTTCGGCCCCCAGGTCGCGAACCTGGTCGACGGCCTGTCCAAGCTGGAGAAGATCGAATTCCAGAGCGTGGTCGAGGCCCAGGCCGAGAACTTCCGCAAGATGCTGCTGGCGATGGCGTCGGACGTGCGCGTCATCCTGATCAAGCTGGCCGACCGCCTGCATAACATGCGCACGCTGGGCGTGATGGCGCCCGCCAAGAAGCGCCGCATCGCCGGCGAGACCATGGAAGTGTATGTGCCGATCGCGCACCGGCTCGGCCTGAACGACATCTACCGCGAGCTGCAGGACCTGTCGTTCTCGCACCTGTACCCGCTGCGCTACCAGACCCTGGCGAAGGCGATCAAGGCCGCGCGCGGCAACCGCCGCGAAGTGGTCAAGAAGATCCTCGACGCCGTCAAGAATACGCTGACCGCGGCCGGCATCCAGGCTGAAGTCTACGGCCGCGAAAAGACCCTGTACGGCATCTACAAGAAGATGCGCAACAAGCGCCTGTCGTTCTCGCAGGTGCTGGACGTGTACGGCTTCCGCGTGGTGGTCGACACCGTTCCCAACTGTTACGTGGCGCTCGGCACCCTGCACGCCCTGTACAAGCCGATGCCCGGCAAGTTCAAGGACTACATCGCGATCCGCAAGATCAACGGCTACCAGTCGCTGCACACCTCCCTGATCGGCCCCTACGGCACCCCGGTCGAGTTCCAGATCCGCACCCAGGAAATGCACCGCACTGCGGAGAGCGGCGTGGCGGCGCACTGGCTGTACAAGACCGGCGACCAGAACATGTCGGACCTGCAGCAGCGTACCCACGCCTGGCTGCAGTCGCTGCTCGACATCCAGCAGCAGACCGGCGACTCGGCCGAGTTCCTCGAGCACGTCAAGGTCGACCTGTTCCCGGATTCGGTCTACGTGTTCACGCCGAAATCGAAGATCATCGCCCTGCCGCGCGGCGCGACCCCGCTCGACTTCGCGTACTCGATCCACACCGGCATCGGCGACCATACCGTGTCGGTCAAGATCAACCACGAGCCGGCCCAGCTGCGCACCGAGCTGCGCAACGGCGACATCGTCGAGATCGAAACCGACCCGGACTCGCGCCCGAGCCCGACCTGGCTATCGTTTGTGCGCACCGGCAAGGCGCGCTCGGCGATCCGCCACTACCTGCGCACCATCAACCTGAACGAATCGGTGGAGCTGGGCCAGGAACTGCTGTCCCAGGCGCTGGCGCAACTGGGCATCAAGGGCGAGATCCAGCAGAGCACCATCGAAAAGCTGCTGGCCGAGTCCTCGGCCAAGTCGATGGAAGAGCTGTACGCCGACGTCGGCATCGGCAAGCGCATGCCGGCGCTGGTGGCGCGCCACATCTTCGGCCTCACGGACGGCGCCGTCGACACCGTGCCGGCCCAGGACAGCCCCGGCGGTCCCGAGCTCAACCCGGTCACGATCTACGGCAGCGAAGGCGTCTCGGTCCAGCTGGCGCCCTGCTGCCTGCCGATCCCGGGCGACCAGATCACCGGCCAGCTGCGCCGCGACCAGGGCCTGGTGGTGCACACCGGCGACTGCTCGCAGGCCAAGCGCCTGCGCAACAAGGAGCCGGACCGCTGGATCGCCGTCCAGTGGGGCAATGAGCTGAACCGCCGCTTCGACTGCCGCATCCGCCTGCTGATCAACAACGAGAAGGGCATCCTCGCCCGCGTGGCCGCCGAGATTGGCGAGTCCGACGCCAACATCACTTATGTGGGCATGGACGAGGACGACGAACACATGATGACCCAGCTGCGCTTCACCATCCAGGTGAAGGACCGCGTGCACCTGGCCCACCTGATCCGCAACCTGCGGCGCGTGGCGGGCGTGAACCGGGTCGAACGCGAGCGGACCTGAGCGTTTCGAACCGCAGTGCCAATAAATCGGTAATTCGCCAATCCGGTGAATTACCGATTTTCATTTTCAATAACTTCATTACAATTCCTGCAGATGCCTCGCGTATAATTTCCGGTTTCCCGCATTCATAATCGCCGGTATGTTCGCTGAAATCGGATTGCAGAGGATCCATCCCGTCAAACTAGCAATACGCCGCCTCGGTCTGATTGCAATCGGACTGATTCTGTTGACCTGCGCTTTCCTCAAACCGCAAATCGACGGCGACGGCCCCGAATACGTGATGATGGCGCATGCCTTTTATCGCCACGCCACGCCGGAAATCAGGCCCTCCGACATTGCCGAAATCACGGCGCTGCCCGGATCGCAGGCGCGGACGAATGGACTGCCGACGGAACTGCTGGCTGAAGTGCCGCAAAAGCTTGGCCAAAGCGGCGCGCTGTTTGCCGGATTTGCGATCGGCGGGGTCGGCGGTATTCAGGCGATTCATTTCTGGATGTATTCGCTGCTGGCCGCGCCCTTCCATGCGGTGGCGCTTTTTCTCGGCTTGAATCCCGCGCTGGCATTTGCGGCCCTGAATTTTCTGATCGTTGTCCTGACCGCCGGCTGCATCCTGCGCTGGCTTCCCAAAACGGGGCTCCCGGAATTCGTGATCCTTGCACTCCTGGGTCCTGTTTTCTACCTGCGCTGGACCGGTCCCGAGATTTTCAGTGCCTGCTGCGTCCTGCTCGCAACGCTGGCAATGATCCGCCGCGATGCCGCATTGGCGATATTCCTTGCCGGTTTCGGCGCAACCCAGAATCCGGCAATTGCGGGCCTGATTCTGGCGGCCGGCGCTTCCTGGGGTTTATTCGCCCTGCGTCCGCAATGGGCGCTCCGGCACAAACCAAAAACCACAAGAACGCGCAATACGGTGCTGGGCATTGCCGGCATCGTGCTGGCGGCGCTGCCTTATGTGCACAATGAAATCGTGTTCGGCATGCCGAGCATTATTGCCGCCAATTTCACCGACGCGCATGTGGTTTCCTGGGAACGCCTGTCATCCTTCTTCCTCGATTTGAACCAGGGCCTGATCGCCGGCTTCCCCGGACTGGTGCTCGGCGCCGTCCTGCTGGCAGCACTGCTGGGCAAGACCTTCCGCCTCCGCTGGCTCGCGTATGCCGCGGCCGCCTGCTGCCTGACGTGCGGCCTGGCCTTCCCTTCGCTGGCGGCCGTCAACTGGAACAACGGCTACATCGTCGTCCTCCGCTACGCTTACTGGGCGGTCATGCCTGTCGTCGCCGTGTGCCTGATCGGGCTGGGACAGCTTTCCGCGGGGCGCCGGCGCGCCGTGCTGGCCGGCGTCGTCGTCTGCCAGGCGCTGACCATGTGGCAGGCGCACTGGCCGCGCGGCAGCAGCTATCTCGAGCATTCCCGCCTGGCCGACTGGGTGCTGGACCATGCACCGCGCCTCTACCACCCGGATCCGGAAGTGTTCTTCGAGCGCGAGACGCACAAGGAACAGGAACTGGCGCGGGACCGCGTGATCGTCCACCAGGGCGCCAACGGACCGACCAAATTGATGCGTTCCTGGCTCAATACCGGGGACTCGGGCGGCGTCTGCCCACCGCAGCAGGTGCTCCTGTCGGCGGGCACCGGCACGGCCCTCGGCTGGGACTACTTCGACGCGCCCTTCGAATGCGGCCAGGCGAAGCGGCAAGGCGCCGACTGGATCCTCGGCGCCGCCGGCAGCGGACAGGCTGCCCTGTTGAAGGAAGGATGGTCCGGTCTCGAACCGACAGGCGTCTGGACCGAGAGCGGCCGCTCGGTGCTCACGATTGCGCTCCCACCAGGCAAGGGGTTCCGGCGGCTGGGCATCGACGGCGTCTACTTCCGGCCGGGGACCATGACCGACCTGACGATCAACGACGTCCACCTGGGCCCGGTGCGGCTGGGGGCCGGGCCGATCGCGATCCCGCCGTCCGTGCAGCATGCCGCTGCCCTCACGATCGTGCTGCTGCACCGGCATCCGGTGTCGCCGGCGTCGCTCGGGATGTCCGACGACAAGCGGCCGCTGGCTTTTTTCCTGCGACGCATTCACCTCGATGACGGGACGCACCACTGACATGCAGACAGCTCCCCTGGTCGTCGACCTCGACGGCACCCTGATCCATACCGACATGCTGCATGAGTCCGCCCTGCAGATGTCGCGGACAAGCCCGATCGACGTGTTGCGTATTCCGCTGTGGCTTCGGCAAGGCAAGGCCGTGCTGAAGAGCGAACTGGCCAGCCGCAGCAGCTTCGACGTCGCGCTGTTGCCGTATAACGAACCGCTGCTGGCCTGGCTGAAGGAAGAGCGCGCCGCCGGCCGCAGCATCGTCCTGTGCACCGCCTCGGACCGCGCCATTGCCGACGCGGTGGCCGGGCATCTCGGCGTGTTCGACGAAGTGCTCGCAAGCGACGGCGACGTCAACCTGGCCGGCGACCGCAAGGCCGAGGCGCTGAACCGGCGCTTCGGCAAGGGCGGCTTCGACTACGTCGGCAATTCCAGCGCCGACCTGAAAGTCTGGCGGCATGCGCGCAAGGCCATCGTGGTCAACGGCCGTCCCGGCCTGGCGCGCAAGGCCGCCGCGCTGTGCGGGGTGGAATGCGAATTCCCGCCCCGGCAGCGCGGCGCCGCTGCCTGGCGCAAGGTCCTGCGCATGCACCAGTGGCTGAAGAACCTGCTGCTGTTCGTGCCGATGATGGCGGCGCACCGCGTGACCGACGTCGAGAGCTGGCTGACGATGCTGCTGGCCTTCGTTTCGTTCAGCCTGTGCGCCTCGACCGTCTACATCGCCAACGACCTGCTGGACCTGGAAAGCGATCGCGCCCACCCGCGCAAGCGCCTGCGTCCGTTCGCCTCCGGCGTCGTGCCGGCCTGGCAGGGCGTCCTGCTGGCGCCCTTGCTGCTGGCCGCCAGCCTGGTGCTGGGCGCCATGGTCGGCGGCAGCTTCCTGCGCTGGCTATTGTTCTACTTCGTGCTGACCTGCGTGTATTCGTGGGGCCTGAAGCGCGTGATGCTGCTCGACTGCATCACGCTGGCGATGCTGTACACCCTGCGCATCACGGCCGGCGCGGCTGCGCTCGGCATTCCGCTGTCGTTCTGGCTGCTGGCGCTGTCGGTCTTCCTTTTCCTGTCGCTGGCCTACGTCAAGCGCTACGCCGAACTGCAGACGCAGGCGCTGGCGGGCAAGCACAAGGCGCATGGCCGCGCCTACCTCACCAGCGATTCGCCGCTGCTGATGACCCTCGGCGTGGCCGCCGGCTATGCCTCGGCCGTGGTGCTGGCCCTGTACCTGAACAGCGATGCCGTACAGGAGCTGTACGTCTGGCCGGAAGCCGTGTGGGGCACGGTGCCGGTGCTGCTGTTCTGGGTCAACTGGATCTGGATGAAGGCGCACCGGGGCCAGATGCACGACGACCCGGTCGTGTTCGCGGTGAAGGACCGCGCCAGCCGGCTCGCCGGACTGGCGTTCGGGGCTTCGCTCCTGATCGGCAGCTACCAGTGGCCGTGGCTGGCCTGATCCGGCTCAGCGCACCGCAGCCGGATCGAACAGCGGATTCTGGATCAGCCCGAGCACGTTCCCGAACGGGTCCTTCAGCTCGGCGACCCTGATCCCCTCCCCCACATCCTGGATCGCCTCGTGTTCGCTCGCGCCGAGCCGCACGATGCGCGCGACCTCGGCTTCGATGTCGTCCACGCCCCAGTACACCACCGAGCCCGCCGTGCCCGGCGTCCCGTCCGGCACCAGGCCCAGCTCGAAGCCGCCGATGGCGAAGCCGACGTAGAACGGCTGGTCGAAATAAGGCGCCGTGCCGAACACCTCGGCGAACCAGGCCTTGGCCTTGTCGAGGTCGGACACGGGGTACTTCACGGTGCGCAGTCCCTTGATCATGATGATGGTCTCCTGTTATCCCTGTCAAAACGACATCATGCCATCCCGCCGGGGGGCGGTATTGGAAAAATGGAAGGTCGGCTACAATATCGTGATCAGGCGGACGACCGCCCCCATCCGGGAACACATGCGGGACGGCCCGGCTCAGTAAAGGAGCCGTCATGGCCTGGATCCTGTTGTTCGTCGCCGGACTTTTCGAAGTCGTGTGGGCGTATTCGATGAAACTGTCGAATGGCTTCACCCACCTCAGCTATTCCATCCTTACCCTCGTCATGATGACGGCCAGCTTCGGCCTGCTGTCGGTGGCGATGCGCACCCTGCCCCTGGGCACGGCCTATACCGTCTGGACCGGCGTCGGCGCGGTCGGCGCCTTCATCGTCGGCATCGTCTTCCTGGGTGAGCAGATCAGCTTCATGCGCGCCTGCGCCGGTCTGTTGATCGTTGGCGGCCTGGTGCTGATGAAGCTGTCTGCCCACTGACCATCAGGCGGCGGCTTACTTCGCGCCGTTCACGTTGATGAAGGGGATCGCACCGCCTGCCACGCTGGGCAGCTTGCCGTCCCACTTCTCGATGGCCTGGCGCTGGTTCTCCATCTCGCGCAGGCGGATCAGCTCCGGCGTCACCTGCTGGCGCTGGATGGCCAGCGATTCAGCCTCGGCGCGGGCCTGGGCCACGCGCTGCTTGGCTTCCACCTCGATGCGCAGCAGGTCGCGCTCGGCCTTCAGCTTCAGCTGCTCGGCCGTGGTCTTGGCTTCGATCGCTTCGTTGAAGGAGCGCGAGAAGTTGAAGTTCACGATCGAGAACTCGTCCACCTCGATGCCGTGGCGCCCCAGGCGTTCGCGCAGCTGGACCATGATCTGGTCGCGCACGTCGGTGCGCTTGGCGATCAGTTCCTCGGCGGTGAAGCGCGCGGTGACGGCCTTCACGGCTTCCTGGACCGATGGGATGATGATGCGCGTACCCGGTTCGTTGCCGAGGTCGCGGAACACCGTCATCGCCGCCTCCGGCTTGACATGGTAGTTCAGCGCCACGCGGGTGTGCACGATCTGCAGGTCGCGCGAAGCGGCGTCGCCGTCGCCCTCGCCCTTCTGGATCGAGACGTTGACCAGGTTGAGCTTCTGCGCCAGCGGGATGCGGAAATGGATGCCTTCGCTGAGCACCTGGTCGCTCGGGCTGCCGAAGGTCGTCATCACGCCCCGGTGTCCGGACGGTACGGTGCCGAAGGGTGCGAGCGATACCACAAGGATCAGTGCGACGACGATGCCGATGACCTTCAATGGCAACCTGTTCATTTCAATTCCTTTCCGAAGAGTTTTATCAAACCGTTAATCACGGCCAACAAAGTGTATAGCGGCGGAATGGGGAAAAACATCAGGAAAACATGATGCTCATCTGCGGAAAATCCGAAGCATCGGCCAGCTTTTGTAATTACGAGACACTCGCATCTTTTTATCGACAGGGATCGTTTTCCCAGTTTCGGCGGGCGTAGAATCGGTTCGAGTGCAGTCGCCAGGCGATACCGGTGGCGCCGACAAATCGCTGGAGGGCTATCATGTTTGGCTCTTGGGTTCTCGAAGTCGCCATCGGCTTGATTTTCGTTTTCCTGCTGTTCAGCACGATCTGCGCCGCTATTCGCGAATGTATCGAAACAATTACCAAGACACGCGCCGCCTACCTCGAACGCGGGTTAAGGGAACTCTTGCACGATAAAGAAGGCAAAGGCCTCGCAAAAGAGTTCTACGAACATCCGCTCATCTACAGCCTCTACACCGCCGATCGCTATTTGCCGGGTGCATGCGACAAGAAACCCGGGATCTGTCCTCGCGGCGGTACGCTGCCCTCGTATATCCCTGCCAAAAACTTTGCCGCTGCAATGATCGATATCGCCGCGCGCGGGTCCCTCCCTGATTTGGCCAGTCAGCAAAAGGACAAGGGATTATCGTCGAGTATCCTTACTGCGGATATGCTGCGAATCGGCATTACGAAAATGGAGAACGAGCGGGTTGCGCGCGCATTGCTCAATGCACTGGATCTGGCGCAAGACGATTTGAATAAGGCACGGCTGAATCTCGAATCCTGGTTTGACGCGGGAATGGACAGGGTCTCCGGCTGGTACAAGCGCTCGACCCAGATCATCGTCTTTTCGATTGCACTCTGCATAGCGGCTCTCCTGAATGTTGATGCAATCGGCATCGCCAACTTTTTGTACAACAACGACAATGCGCGGATTGCCATTGTGCAGAACGTGGAAAATGCCCTTGCCGACAAGAGCCGCGCATCCGGTACGGCGATACAGGAAGGCGAGCGTGCGCGGACGGCGCTGGGTGCGCTCGACTTGCCCATAGGATGGCCGGAAACGTTCACGTTCCCGCGTGATCTTGGTTGGAACTGGCAGACGTGGGATCGGTTCACGCACGGCATCCTCGTCCTTGCAGGCTGGCTGCTGACCGCGCTCGCAGCGACATTGGGCGCGCCGTTCTGGTTCGACACGCTCAACAAGATCATGGTGATCCGGTCGACAGTGAAACCGTATGAGAAGAGCAAGCCGGAAGCGTCGGAAGACCGCCAGAATACAGGCCAGCCGATCAGCATCGTGCCCGTGATGCAGCCAGCGCCCGCGTCGGCGCCGATTGCGCAGCCGGCGCCGGCAATGGGCGCCGCGCCATCCGACCGGGAAGCTGCTATCGACGGTTGCGACCTGGCCCATGACACGGCAACGCCTGATGAAGAACTTCCCCCAGCGTTCGGAGGTGTGCAGCGATGACGTATTCTCTAACATGGCTGCCTGGTGTGCTGGATGCAGCCGGGCTTAAAGTGGCCTTGTACGAAGGCTGGGAAGACCGCGGCCGCGGCAACGTCGGCTCTATTCAGGGTGTGATATGCCACCATACCGCGGGTGCGGCGCACGGGAACATGCCGACATTGAAGTCGCTGGTCAATGGGCGCGCAGCGCGCCATGGCGTCACTGCCCTGCCTGGCCCCCTTGCCCAGCTCGGCTTGGGGCGCGACGGCACCTTTTATGTGATCGCGGCGGGCAGGTGCAACCACGCCGGAGAAGGCCAATGGCAGGGCTTCACCAATGGCAACATGAATTTCATCGGCATCGAGGCCGAGAACGATGGCGTCGGCGAAGCATGGCCCGACGTGCAGATGGAAGCCTACTGGCGCGGTGTGGCCGCGATTCTCATGCACGAGGGCCTGGATGCAAATCGCTGTGCGGGACACAAGGAATACGCGCCGCACCGTAAGCCCGATCCCAGCTTCGATATGCAAGCGTTTCGCCGGCATGTGGCCGAGGTCATGGCCGGCACTGCGCCACCGCCTGAACTGATCCCGGCTGCGGAACCATCGCACCCGGACGCAGCTCCCGGCCGCCCCACCTTGCGCCGTGGGGCCAACGGCAAAATGGTCGACGATCTGCAGCACATGCTGAATACCGACGTGGACGGCATGTTCGGGCCGACCACCGAGGCGGCGCTGCGAGAGTATCAGCGGCAGCACGCGCTTGTTCCCGACGGGATCGCCGGACCGAAAACCTGGCATGCATTGGCGCCGCAATGACATGCTGGCCGATGCGTCAAAGTGAAAAATTCCGCCGACACAGATGACGATCCCTCGCTCTCGGCGGCCAGACGTCTCGCTGCCTGGCTTTTTGTAGCAGGTATCTTTGTCCTCGGGAGTCTCGCCTTTATTTTGATTGCATCGATCTTCGTGGTCCTGCTCTTCAGGGTCGTGGCAGGCGGGCAGATTTCCGTTTCCTTGCTCGGCCTGAAATTTGAAGGCGCTTCAGGTCCCGTCATCATGTGGGCAATTTGTTTTCTCGCCATCGTGCTTGCCTTTTACATGCTCTGGGACAAAACTTACACGGGGCCTGTCAGCGGCACCATTTTCCAGCTCCATCCGTCACCCCAAGCAGGAAAGCCATGCTGATCGCTTGCCAAGCTGCGGCATATTAGAAACTTGCTTCACGGACAATTTTCCTCGTACACTGATCAGTGTTCAATTTGTTTATACGAGGAAAACTCATGAAATCCGTCTTCCGCGCCGCGCTGGGCCTGGCGCTGGCCTGCGCAACGCCCGCCTTCGCCGCCAGCGCAGCACCCAGCGCCGCCAAGGCAACGGCCGCCAATCCCGCCCACGTCAAGGCCGTGCAGGACCTGCTGGCCTCGATGGAGGCGGAAAAGGTGTTGATCGGCGTCGCTTCGCGCAGCCACTACCAGAGCCTGGACCAGCGCAAGGCGGTGATGGCCAAGGTTACCAATGTCCCGCCCGCCGAGGTCTACCGCCGGATGGCGCCGGCGCTGGCCGCCAGCATCTCCGCCGACACCGCAGCCGAGATGACCCGCTTCTACAACACGCCCTACGGCAAGAAGGTCGTTTTCCGGAAATACAACAGCCGCGGCGGCATCATCATGCCGGGCGCGGTGATGGTGGAAACCGTCACGCCGGAAGAGCGGCAGGAACGCAAGCGTCCGGCCTACGTCAAGGCCAGTAAGGAGCTCGCAGCCGCGGACCCCGTGATCGAGCACGAAGCCTTCAACCTGCTGCAGGCCATCAACAAGGAAAAGCGCTAGGCATCCTCAAGCGCGATCGCCCAGGCTGCTCTTCAGCCAGTCGCGTCCCCGCCCATCGAGCGCCTTGGCGATGACCTCGAGCGGCAGGCTGTACACCGTGGCCCAGGTGGCGCGGCCGTCCGCCGCATTCGAGGGAAAACTGCTGGTCTCGATCGGCCAGTGGTATTTGCGCTTCAGCGAGCGCACGATGGCGGCCAGGGTCACGCGTCCGCGCAGGGGCTCGGCGCCGGCCTGGTCGGCGTTGGACAGCAGGATCGCCAGCACTTGGCCGCGCGCCGTGCGCGGGCCGGGAAAGATCGGGGTTTTCTTGGGCATGCGTCTCGATGATGGTTAGGGCGCCGGCAGGCGGCCCAGCGCGAACGCCTGCGGCGTCTCGCCGGCGAACTGCCGGAATTCGTGGATCAGGTGCGACTGGTCATAATACCCGCACTCGCTTGCCAGTCCGGCCCAGTCGAGCGCTGGCCCATGCACCTTGCATAGCGCGCTGCTGGCGCGGCGGAAGCGGCACACCATGGCAAAGGTCTTGGCGTTCAGGCCCACGCGTTCGCGGAACTGCAGCGCCAGGTGCTGGCGCGAGACGCCCAGCGACTGCGCCAGTTCCTCGACGCGCAGGGCGCCGCCGGAACGCTCGATCAGCTTGAGCGCCGCGCGCACCAGGCGCTCGCCGGGCTCCACTTCGTGCCGGCCAAGGCGCGCCAGCAAGGCAGCCTCGATCGTCGCCAGGCGCTGCGCCGGCGTCCGATCGCGTTCCCACAGCGCCGCCGCCAGCGCCTCGGCTTCGTGCCGAGGCCACAGCTCGGGCAAACCGGGATGCCCGTCCTGCAATGCCTGCAGCGGCAGCCCGAAGAAGGCCCGCGCCGCGCCGGGCAGGAAACGCACCGCCACCGTCAGTACGGGCGCCGTCACCTCGACCCGGTGCGGGCGCGACATCATCCCGGCCACGAAACCCTGGGGCGCCCTGTCCTGCCACAGGATGTCGATGCAGTTATCTGGCAGCACGCGGTGGCGCAGCGGCGCGCCGCCGGGGACGGCATGGCTGCTCCACAGGCAGGCGACGTGGCCAGCCAAGGCCGGATGCGGCGGGAATTCGCGGTAGAGGTGCATGGCAGCTTGAGGAATTACCTAGCGCCGGTGCATGCCCAGCGCCAGAATGCTGTCGAAGGCGGCGCAGGCGCCCGCGCTGGCCTCAAGGATCTCGTCCGGGCTGCGCACCTGCTCGCGCAGCGCCTGCATGAAGGCGCGCCAGCGCGGGCCGGGACCTTTGTCCGCGCCTTTCAGGTAGCGCAGGGGATGCGGCGCCAGCCGCTCGTGCAGGCGCTGGTAGAGCACCGCGCCGCCCAGCTGCGATCCCTCGATCACGTAGCACACGCCCCAGCGCCAGGCCGGGCTGGCAGCGGCGGGCCAACTACGCGTCGCCGCGGCCACGCTGGGAGCGGCCGGCATGCCCTGCTCGGCCAGGTCCTGCTCGATCAGCGCCAGGCGCCCAGCCTGGTCGAACTGCGAGCCGGACTGCGGACCGTCGTCGAAACTGCGCAGCCAGGCCTGCAGCGGCGCCAGCCAGGCGCGCAGCATCGCCAGGTGGGAGGCGTAATCGCTCAGCGAGGCGTCATCCGCGCCGATCGGCAGCCCGCTGTCGAGCGCCTCGTGGCGGCTGGCCGTGGCCGAACGCAGTGCGGCGAGCGCATCGGGTTCGCGCGCGCTCTCGTTGGGGTGTTTCATGAAAATCAGTCCGTGACAGGTTCGGGATAGTCGACGCTGAGGATTTCCAGCTCGTCCGTGCCCAGCGGCGTCTGCAGGGTGACCAGGTCGCCCTCGCGCGCCTTGGTCAGCGCGCGCGCCACCGGCGAGATCCAGCTGATCTTGCCCTTCAGCGGGTCGAGCTCGTCGATGCCGACGATGGTGACGGTATGCTCCTCGCCCGCCTTGTTCAGATAGCTGACGGTGGCGCCGAAGAAGATCTGGTCGTTGCCGTGGTGGACGGAGGGGTCGACCACGAAGGCCGAATCCAGGCGCTTGGTCAGGAAGCGGATGCGGCGGTCGATTTCGCGCAGGCGCCGCTTGCCGTAGATGTAGTCGCCGTTTTCCGAGCGGTCGCCGTTCGAGGCGGCCCAGTGCACGACGCGCACGACTTCCGGCCGATCGACGTCGATCAGCTGCAGCAGCTCGTCCTTGATGGCCTTGTGGCCGGCCGGGGTGATGTAGTTCTTGGAGCCGGCCGGAATCTGCTGGGCCAGCGCCAGGGCTTCCTCATCGTCCTCGTTGTCGGACTCTTTTACAAACGCCTTGTTCATAGGTCTCATTGTAGCCTCAAGCGCACAAACGTGATGCATACGCGGCACAGCCATGGCGACAAGCGGCAGGCGCCGGCATTTCCCGTATCATTCGCACCATGACACGAGCCACGACGAATGTCCGCACCAGGCTGTTCGCGCCGCTGGTGCACCTGGCCGCCCTGATCCTGCTGCTCGAAGAGTGGTGCTGGGACGTGGGTGCGCGCCTGGGCGCCGGCCTGGCGCGCTGGCCGCTGCTGGCGGCGGTGGAAGCGCGCGTGCGCCTGCTGCCGCCCTGGGGCGCCCTGTGCCTGTTCGTACTGCCCGGGTTGCTGCTGTTGCCGGTCAAGCTGCTGGCCCTGATGGCGATCGCGCACGGCCATGCCGTCTCCGGCATCGCCACCATCGTGATCGCCAAGCTGGGCGGCGCGGCGGTGGTGGCCCGGCTGTACGCGCTGACCCTGCCGACCCTGCTGGCGGTGGGCTGGTTCGCGCGCTGCCACGGCTGGTTCATGACGCTGAAAAACCACTGGGTCGGCCGCCTGCGCGCCAGCCATGCCTTCCTGCAGGCCGGACGGCTGCTGCGGGCGTCGCGGCGCAGGCTGCGCCAGTGGCGCTTCCGTAGCGGACGGCTGTGGCGCGGCAGGCGCGCCGCCGTGCCCTTCGGCAGCCGCCATGCCAGCCGCGCGTCGCGGGTGCTGCGCCGCTTCGTCGTACTATGGCGCGCACGGCGCCGCTGAGGAATCAAACCATGACCGACAACGACACCAGACTGGCCCCCGCGATGCAGGCCGCCGCCACCGAGATCTACCTGGTCGATGCCGCGACCCTGCGCCTGATCGACGTCAACCAGGCGGCGCGCCAGAACCTCGGCTACGGCCTGGCCGAACTGGCCGCCATGACCCCGCTCGACCTGGCGCCCGGCCTGGACGCCGCCGGGCTGGAGGCGCTGCTGGCCACGCTGGGCCAGGAAGTCGGCGCCCAGGTCAGCCTGCCCACCCACTTCCTGCGCGCCGACGGCAGCCGCTATCCGATCAAGCTGTGTTTCCTGCGCATCGTGCGCGACGGCCGCTCGCTGTTCCTGGCCATCGGCGACGACCAGTCGCTGGCGCACGCCGCCAGCGCCGCGCTGCAGGAATACCAGTCGCGCTTCAACGCCGTGGTCGACCACACGCCGGGCCTGGTCTACCAGTTCGTGCGGCACCCGGACGGCAGCACCGCCTTTCCCTACCTGAGCGAGGGCTGCGCCGCCCTGCTCGGCCTGTCGGTGAGCGAGCTGCAGCAGGACCCGGCGCGCTTCCAGCAGTTGATCCTGCCGGAAGACCGCAAGAGCTACCAGGACACGATGCAGGCCTCGATCGCCTGCGCCTGCGCCTGGAACTGGGAAGGCCGGATCCGCATCGAGGACACCTGGAACGACGTCAAGTGGATCAACCTGCGCGCCACGCCACTGGCGCTGGATGGCGGCGGCATGCAGTGGGACGGCATCATGACCAACATCACGGCCAGCAAGCTGGAGCAGGAAGAGGCGAAACGCTCGCGCGCCCGCCTGGCCGAGCTGACCGAGCACATCGAACAGGTCAAGGAGCAGGAACGCACCCGCATCGCGCGCGAGATCCACGACGACCTCGGCGGCAACCTCACGGCGATCAAGATGGCGCTGGCCATGCTGGCGGCGCGCCTGCCGGACGAAGCTTCGCTGCAGGAGAAGGCGGATTACCTGGACAGCCTGGTCGACCGCACCATCGAAGCGGTGCACAGGATCTCGCTGGACCTGCGGCCCTCGACCCTGGACCTGGGCATCGTCGCCGCATTGGAATGGCAGGCGCGCGAGTTCGAGAAGCAGATGGGCATCGCCTGCGTCTTTCGTGCCGACGGCGACGACATCGAGGCGCTCGAGGGCGAACTCGACCCCGACCATGCCAGCGCCGTGTTCCGCATCTTCCAGGAATCGCTGACGAATATCGCCAAGCACGCCGGCGCGACCCGCGTCACCGTCACGCTGCGGCGCCGGCGCCAGCACCTGACCCTCACCATCTGCGATAATGGCCGCGGCATCACCCCGGCCGACCGTCTCAAGCCGCAATCCTTCGGGCTGCGCGGCATGAGCGAACGGGCCCGGGCGCTGGGCGGCACCTTCAGCTTGTCGGCGGCGCCCGGCGGTGGCACGATGGTGACTGTCAAGATCAGGCTGGCCGCGTCACTGTCGACGAGCCGGCAACCCGAAACCACCCGAGCATGACTGAAAAAGCCAGCATCCGCGTTTTTATTGCCGACGACCATGCCATCGTGCGTGCAGGCCTGAAACAGATCCTCGCCGAAGAGCGCGACATCAGCGTGGTCGGCGAGGCGGAAACGGGCCTGGACGCCATCAAGCTGTTCCGCAAATCCCGCTGCAACGTGCTGCTGCTCGACATCTCCCTGCCCGACCGCAACGGCATCGAGGTGCTCAAGCAGATCAAGGACGACAAGCCGGAGCTGGCCGTGCTGATGCTGTCGATGCACAGGGAAGACCAGTACGCGATCCGCTCGCTGAAGGCCGGCGCCTCCGGCTACCTGACCAAGCAGAGCGCGCCGCGCGAACTGGTCAACGCGATCCGCCAGGTTGCGGGCGGCCAGCGCTACGTGAGCGCCCAGCTGGCCCAGGTGCTGGCGGCCCAGATCGGCGAAGATCACGACAAACCGGCCCACGAAAACCTGTCCGACCGCGAATACCAGACCCTGATGATGATCGCGTCCGGCAAGACGGTCAGCGAAATCGCGAAGGAGCTGTCGCTGTCGGTGAAGACGATCAGCGAATACCGCTCGCGCCTGTTGGCAAAAATGAATCTGAAAACGAGTGCGGAACTCACGCATTACGCGATTCGCAACCAGTTAGTGGATTAACTTGTTGCAGCGTCAATACGTTCCGGATAAGTGAACGGTATTCCGCCGCTTTTTCTGTCGATCGAATCCGGCGGTTTTGGCTACCATTGGCGGACATAATTATTCCAAGCAGCAATAGTTCATCATGTCCAGCCCGTTCCAGAACCCGGCCGAGATCGCCCGTGAAGCGTTCCGCCGGCTTGCCACCCGGCGCATCGCGCCCACGCCCGACGCTTACCGCGCCATTTACGACGAGATCGCCGGCGTCGCTGCCTCTGCCGCGCCCAGCCCTGCCGCGGCCGCCCCGCAGCCGGATCCGGGCGCGGAAAACGTGCTGTCCGGCTTTGCCTACCGCCTCGCCGACATCCCCGGCGAACTGGCCGACATCGGCGCGCGCCTGAACCGCGCGGTCAAGCAGCGCGACTGGGACGGCTATGCGCGCATGCTGTCGCAGCTGGCCGAAAAACACCTGCGCCGCCACACCCACCCGGTGATGGCGCTGGGCGTCGAAGACCCGGCATCGAAGCAGATGCGCGACCTGCTCGGCCGTACCCTGAGCTTCGCGGTGGCCGCCCTGCTGCCGCCCGGCTCGGCACTGGCAAGCGAGGCCGAATCGCTGGGCACGGCCGTCAAGAGCGCGCACGACGAAGCAGCGCTGAACGAGATCGGCGCGCGCCTGAAGGAACTCTGCTACCAGATCGAACTGAAGGGCGGCGACATGGCCGAGCAGCAGGAGCTGCTGCTGCGCCTGTTCAAGCTGCTACTGGAAAACGTCAGCGAACTGCTCGACGACGACAGCTGGATGCGCGGCCAGATCGCTGCCGTCCAGGACCTGATTGCCGGCCCCCTCGACCAGCGCGCGCTGGAAGACGCGACGCGCAGCCTGAAGGACGTGATCTACAAGCAGGGCCAGCTCAGGCACGGCATCGCCGACGTCAAGGCGACGATGAAGAACATGATGATGACCTTCATCGACCGCCTCGGCTCGGTGGCGGCGTCGACCGGCGACTACCAGGAAAAGATCGGCGGCTTCTCGGAGCGCATCCGCGGCGCCGCCAACATCGAGGAGCTGAACCTGGTGCTGGAAGAAGTGCTGCGCGAGACCCGCGCGGTGCAGGCCGAGGCGCTGGCCTCGCGCGACCGCATGATCGCCGCGCACCAGGAAGTGCAGGAAGCGGAAAGCCGTATCAAGGACCTCGAAGCCAAGCTGCAGCACATGAGCGAGCTGGTGCGCGCAGACCAGCTGACCGGCAGCCTGAACCGGCGCGGCCTGGACGACGTGTTCGAGCGCGAAAGCGCACGCGCCGACCGCCGCGGCACGCCGCTGTGCGTGGCCCTGCTCGACCTCGACAATTTCAAGAAGCTCAACGACACCTACGGCCACCTGGCCGGCGACAAGGCCCTGCGCCACCTGGTGAAAGTTGTGAAGGACACGCTGCGTTCGATGGACGTGATCGCCCGCTTCGGCGGCGAGGAATTCCTGATCCTGCTGCCGGAAACCAGCGTCGACGCCGCCGCCTCGGCGATGGTGCGGGTGCAGCGCGAGCTGACCAAGCATTTCTTCCTGCACGATAACGAGAAGATGCTGATCACCTTCTCCTGCGGCGTCGCGCTGCGCAACCAGAACGAAGACCAGGTCTCGCTCATGGCGCGCGCCGACAATGCGATGTACAAGGCCAAGACCAGCGGCAAGAACCGCGTGGTGATTGCAGAGTGATCCAAACATAGCAAAACGATACGAAAACGCCGGCACGCCGGCGTTTTCGTATCGTTTTGCTTGCCGTACGAAAATTTTTTTGCAGAAGACCATAAAGTTTTCCCGCAGCAGTACGTTACCTGCATCAACAGCGGTGTGAATGTCACGGAACAGCGTGACACACCAAAGTGATCGAGTGGCACGTCGCCACACAATTGCAAGACCAAGTCTGGAGAAACACCATGGCATCCGTAATCAATACCAACGTTGCATCCCTGAACGCACAACGCAACCTGACCTCGTCGTCGGCTTCCCTGAACACCTCGATCCAGCGCCTGTCGTCGGGTCTGCGCATCAACAGCGCAAAGGACGACGCAGCCGGCCTCGCGATCTCGGACCGCATGAACTCGCAGATCCGCGGCATGAATCAGGCGACCCGCAACGCCAATGACGGCGTGTCGATGGCGCAGACCGCCGAAGGCGCTCTGTCCAGCTCTGGCGACATCCTGCAGCGCGTTCGCGAACTGGCAGTGCAGTCGTCGAATTCGTCGAACAGCGCCAGCGACCGCAAGGCCCTGCAGACCGAAGTGACCCAGCTGACCTCGGAACTGAACCGCATCGCCGGCACCACCGAATTCAACGGCACCAAGCTGCTGGACGGCTCGATGGGCACCGCCAACTTCCAGGTCGGCGCCAACGCAGGCCAGCTGATCTCGATGACCGGCGCGAACTTCACCACCTCGACCTACGGCGACAACCGCTCGCAGAAGGACGCTGCCGCCATTTCCGCCACTGCGGCCGTTACCGGTGCAAAGGACATCAAGATTGCCGGCTATCTGGGCACGGGCACTTACACGACCAAGACTGGCGACACCGCCAAGGACGTGGCGGCCGGCATCAACGCCGCCGCAGGCGACTCTGGCGTCACCGCCACCGCCCGCACCGATGCCAACCTGAAGGGCACGGTCAACACGGCTTACTCGATGACGCTCAAGGCCGACAACGGCACGGCAGTCGACATCTCGTTCTCGGTGGGCGCCACCGCTAACGCCGATGGCTATGCCGCCGCGATCAGCGCATTCAACGCACAGTCGGCCAAAACCGGCGTGACCGCCTCCTACGCGGATGGTGGCATCAAGCTGAGCCATAACTCGGGCAACACGATTGAGCTGGCCGCCACTGCTGGCGCCGGCGCGACCTTGACCAAGTACAAGGGCGACAGCAAGATCGATACCGCGAGCGGCGCTGCCGTTGCTGTGGACGCCACGGGTGTCAAGGCGCTGGGCCGTATCACGCTCGACTCCGAAAACAGCTTCGCGGTCACCGATGCGGGCTCGGGACTCGCCGTCGATGGCAATTCGAAACTGAATGCCGTCTCGGACATCGACATCAGCACCTTCGAAGGCGCACAGCTGGCCATCAAGACCGCCGACGCAGCACTGTCGACCGTCAACAGCCAGCGCGCACAACTGGGCGCACTGCAGTCGCGCTTCAGCTCGGCAATCTCGAACCTGGCTTCCAGCACCGAGAACCTGTCGGCTTCGAAGAGCCGCATCACCGACACCGACTTCGCTTCGGAAACCGCGAACATGACCCGCGGCCAGATCCTGCAGCAGGCCGGTACCTCGATGCTGGCCCAGGCGAACTCGCTGCCGAACGGCGTCCTGTCGCTGCTGCGCGGCTAATCGCTGACATCACCCGCGGCAACATAGCGGTGTAACCGGTTCCTCGGCTGAAGAAATTCAGCCGAGGAATTTTTGCTAGGGAACTCAACATGAACATCACGCCAGTTGGTTCACCCCTCACCACCAAGATGGAAGAGCGCTTGGCGCAGCCGGTCGAGCAGCAAGCGGCCGTGTCCGGCATAGCAGGCAAAACTGCGGTGGCCGACGCGGCGCCGTCGCGCGAAGACCTGTCCGCCGCCGTCAAGAAGATCAACGAGTCGATGCCGGCCTCGGCCCAGAGCCTGCAGTTCTCGATCGACGAAGACAGCAAGGACATCGTGGTCAAGGTCATCGACCAGAACACGAAGGAAATCGTGCGCCAGATTCCGTCCAAGGAAGCTCTGGAAATCGCGAAGTCGCTCGACAAGATGCGCGGCCTTTTGCTTAATCAGACCGCCTGAACCCTGTCCTTCCCTGAGAACCGCTGCCATCGCAAGGTGCCAGCGGTTTTTTGTTGCCGATCAATACACATATTCCAACAGCTCAGCCGTTCGGATACAGAATTGACCGGGATTTCCCTCTCTCAAGTACGAATTGTTTCTGTCGTTAATGACTTACAGTATTACTTTCAAGGGAGAAACGCGTGGGACTGAGTTCATCTGGTATCGGCTCCGGCCTGGATGTCGAAGGCCTCGTCAGCAAGCTGATGGCGGCCGAATCGGCGCCGCTGAACAATTACGACAAGAAGACCGCGGCCTACCAGGCCAAGGTCGCTGCGTACGGCAAGGTCAGCTCGGCTGTCGCCAGCTTCCAGGGCGCCCTCACGACCCTGAATTCTCCATCGACCTTCAGCGCCCTCACGACGGCGTCGGGTAACAAGGACATCCTGACCGGCACCGCCGGCACCGGCGCGGTGGCGGGCAAGTACAAGATCAACGTCACCCAGCTGGCCCAGGCGCAGAGCCTGACCACCGGTGGCCAGGCCAGCACCAGCGCCCTGATCGGCGGCGGCGCCAAGACTACTCTGACCTTCCAGTTCGGCAGCGTCACCGGCGGCAGCTTCGGCACCAGCGGCACGGCGCTAGGCGCCTCGACCGCCGCGTCGGGCATTCCCGGCGGTTCGCTGAGCATCAACGGCACCGCAATCGCCACCGGCGGCGCGACCCGCAGCGCGCGCGACCTGGCCTCGGCCATCAACGACGAAACCGATGCTACCGGTGTCGTTGCCAAAGCCGGCGCCACCGCCACGCCTGCCGCCCTGTTCTCCAGCTTCGGCGACGTCACGGTCGCCGGCGGCGCCAGCTATGCGCTATCGGTCGGCGGCGTACAGATCGCGGCCTCCACCGGCGGCACCATCACCGGGCAGAACGTCGACGATGCGCTGAAGAGCGCCAACGTCAAGAACGCGCTGGCGGCCGCCAACATCACGGTCACCGGCTCGATCGCGACCAAGGACCTGGCGTTCACGGCGGCCGACGGTTCCAACATCAACGTGGCCGAGGCCGTCAACCTCGGCAGCGGCGGCAGCGTCAAGGGCGGCATCGCCGGCGCCGGCATCGCCAACAGCGGCTCGAACATGACCGCCACCGCCGGCGTCACCCTGAGCTCGAACGACGGCAGCCAGATCGTGGTCGGCGGCAGCAATCCGGCTGCTGCCGGCCTCGCTGCCGGCAGCAGCGGCAGCTACCTCGGCACCGGCTTCAGCCAGGACGGCTCGCAGACCAGCGGCACCGTCACCCTGGATACGAAGGACCAGTCACTGCAGGGTATCCGCGACGCCATCAACAAGGCCAACGTCGGCGTCACCGCGACCATCGTCTCGGACGGCAGCGGCACGCCCTACCACCTCGTCGTCACCTCGAACAAGACCGGCGCCAAGTCGTCGATGAAGATCAGCGTCGACGGCGCCGACGGCCAGCCGCCCGACGCCAGCATCGCCAACCTGCTGGCCTTCGATCCGGCCGGCGCCCAGAAGCTGACCCAGACCAGCGGCGCGCAGGACACCAAGCTGACCATGAACGGCATCGAGGTCAGCAGCGCCAGCACCACGGTCGAGGATGCGATCCAGGGCGTCAGCCTGGACGTGGCCTCGCTCGGCGATACCACGCTGACCGTGTCGAAGAACACCACCGCCGTCACCGAGGCGGTGAATGCCTTCGTCAAGGCCTACAACGACCTGAACAAGACGATCTCGAGCCTGACCAGCTACAACGCCGACACCAAGACCGGCGCCGCGCTGCAGGGCGATTCGGCGGTGCGCTCGATCCAGGCGCAGCTGCGGCGCCAGCTCGGCACCACCGTCGAAGGCCTGGGCGGCAAGCTCACCACGCTCAGCCAGGTCGGCATCGCTTTCCAGAAGGACGGCAGCCTGGCGGTCGACTCGACCAAACTGAACAACGCGATCGCGAACAACTTCAGCGACATCGGCGGCCTGTTCGCGGCCATGGGCAGCGCCAGCGACGGTGCGATCAGCTTCGACAAGTCGACCGCCGCCACCAAGCCCGGCGAGTACGCGGTCAACATCAGCAAGATGGCGTCCCAGGGCAAGCTGACCAGCAACAGCGCCGTGAGCGGCCCGACCACGATCCTGTCGAATACCACCTGGACCGTGACCCTGAATCAGACCGATCCGGCCACCGACAGCAAGGTCCAGAACATCTCGATCCCGGCCGGCACCTACGACAAGACCCAGCTGGCGGCGATGCTGCGCTCGGCCATCAACGGCAACGCGACCTACAAGGGCGCCGGCGATGCGGTCGAGACCACGGTCGACGCCGACGGCAACCTGGCCATCTCGTCGAGCAAGTACGGTGCGGGCTCGAACATTTCGATCCGCGGCGTCACCGGCAGTCCGGTCGATGATGTGTTCGGCAGCGCCACGGCGACGCCCGGCAGCGACGTCGTCGGCACCATCGGCGGCGTTGCGGCCACCGGCAACGGCCAGCAACTGACTGCGGCCGCCGGCTCGCGCGCCGAAGGCATCCAGCTGACCATCAAGAGCGGCAGCACCGGCGACCGCGGCAGCGTGACCTTCTCGCAAGGCTACGCCTACCAGCTGACCAACCTGGCCGCGAGCTTTACCGGCAAGGACAGCATCCTCGGCAGCAAGACGGATGGCCTGAACGTCAGCATCAAGCAGGTCGCCACCCAGCGCGACAAGTTCAGCGACCGCCTGACCGACATCGAAAAGCGCTACCGCGCCCAATTCACCGCCCTGGACACGATGCTCTCTTCGATGCAGACGACCCAGAGCTACCTGACCCAACAGCTTGCGGCCATCGCGGCCAATCGCTAACCCTGGATTTACGGAGAACCAAGATGTTTGGAACCATGAAACGCGGCGTCAACGCCTATGCCAACGTGGCCCTGGAGACCGGCGTCGATTCGGCCTCGCCGCACAAGCTGATCGTCATGCTGTACGACGGCGCGCTGGTGGCGCTGCTGAGCGCCAAGACCAACATCGCCGCGAACAATATCGCAGCGAAGGGCATGGCGATCTCGAAGGCGATCACGATCATCGACAATGGCCTGCGCGCCTCGCTGGACAAGGAAGCCGGCGGCGAGATCGCGGCCAACCTGGACGCCCTGTACGACTACATGAGCCGCCGCCTGCTGCACGCGAACCTGAGCAACGACGTGCCGGCCATCGACGAAGTGCACCGCCTGCTGTCGGACCTGCGCGGGGCATGGGTCACCATCGGCGAGAAGGTCGGCCAGCCGGCCGCGCCCGCCACGGCGATGGCAAGCGCCGCTGCCTACGCGGGTGCCTGAGCCATGATGACCGGACAAGACATCGTATCGGTCTATGAAGCGATGGTCGGCATCACCGACCAGATGCTGGCGGCCGCCACCGCGAACGACTGGGACCGCGTGGTCCAGCTCGAGCAGCAGTGCAATGCCTGCGTGCGCCAGCTGAAAGCCGGCGGCGACAGTCCGCAGCTGGCCGCGCCGGAACGCGTGCGCAAGGCGAACGCGATCCGCAGGATGCTGGCCAGCGACCGCCAGATCCGCGACCTGACCCAGCCGTGGATGGCCAAGCTGTCCGCCCTGATGAACAATAACGCGACCGAACGCCGCCTCGCGCGCGCTTACGGCGTCTAAGCCTGGCCATGCTGCCGCGCGACCTGTCGCTGACTCCGGTCGCGCGCACCGCAGCCGTCCAAACGGTCGCGGACCCGCGCCAGCAGGCCTTCCAGCGCGCCCTGGCCACCCAGCTCGGCCAGTCCCTGCAGGCCGAGGTGCTGTCGAAACTGCCGGACGGCAGCTACGTGGTGCGGGTCGCCGACATGGCGGCGCGCATGCCGCTGCCGACTAACGTCCAGCCCGGCAACCAGGTGCCGCTGACCCTGGTCTCACTCAATCCGCGCCCGACCTTCCAGCTTACCACCGCCGAGGGCGGCCAGGCCTTTGCCGAAGCCGGGCCGGCGCTGCCGGAAGGCGCGAACCTGCAGGGTTCTCCGCTCGCTTATCTGGAAGGCAAGGAAGCGGCCGCGCTCACGCGCGCCAGCGCCCTGCTCGCCAAGGCCCAGTTGCCATCGGCATCCCTCGGCGTTGATAACGGCGCCGGCGCTTCGCTCAGCAAGGCCGGCCAGGCGCTGGGCGAGGTGATCGCCGCCGCTTCGGCGAACGGCGCGCCGCAGACCGCCGCCATCGGCCGCACGCCGCTGCTGGGTGCGCCCGGCGCAGACGCCGGCCAGATCGCCGCCGCGCTGCAGCAAGGCATGGAGAAGAGCGGCCTGTTCTACGAATCGCATGTGGCCGAATGGGCGCAGGGCACGCGCGCGCAGGCCGAGCTGGCGGCCGAGCCGCAGGCGCGCGGCATGGCGCCACCCGCCGATCCGGCCACCGCGCAGCTGATCAACCTGCAGCTGAACGCGCACGAGCAGGCGCGCGTCGCCTGGCAGGGCCAGCTGTGGCCGGGCCAGGAAATGCGCTGGGAGATCGCCCGCGAGGCGCCCGAGGGCGGCTCCGGCGGGCACGCGGCTGCCGGCGACGGCGACCATGCGCAGTGGCAGAGCAGCCTGGTGCTCCGTTTCGGCGCATTGGGCGAGGTCGCGGCGAAAGTGGTGCTGTCCGGCGGCCAGCTGCACATCCGCCTGGATGCGCCTTCGTCTGCGCGCCCGCTGCTGGAAGCCGGGAAGGAACGCCTGGCCGACGCGCTCGGGGCCGCCGGCACGCCCCTGAACACGCTGGCGATCCACGGCCATGACTAAGGACGTCAATACGCGGCGCCAGCATGCGGTGGCGCTGGCCTACGGCGCCGGCGACCCTGCGCCGAAGGTCGTGGCCAAGGGCCAGGGCCTCGTCGCCGAACAGATCATCGAACGCGCGCGCAATGCCGGCGTGTTCGTGCACGAATCGAAGGAGCTGGTGTCGCTGCTGATGGAAGTCGACCTCGACCGGCAGATTCCACCGCTCCTCTATCGCGCCATTGCCGAACTGTTGGCATGGCTTTATTATATTGAGTCAGCGCAAGCTACCGGCCAGGCCCCACCCCCGCCTCCGGACACGACGCGACTCCTGCAACCAGAAGAATCACCGGTTGGAACAGATGCAAGCAATCACTGATGCCGAATTGGAAGCCTGGCACGACTACGAAGTCGAGTCACGCAGGGAAATCGTCGCGCTGCTGCGCCAGATCTCCGAGAAGAACCAGCTTGTCCGCGTGCTGATCAAGGGAGAGGCCGACGTCTGCGTCACCTCGATCCTCGACGTCGACGCCGACAGCAATACCCTGATCCTCGACCGCCCGGTCAGCCGCGACCAGATCGAACGCATCGTCGCCGCCGGCGAGGTGCGCTGCGAGACGTCGCTCGATAAAATCCGCATCCTGTTCGGCGCCACCGCCCTGCGCGAGATCAGCTACGACGGCGGCACCGCGGTCCGCGCCGACATCCCGGCCAGCCTGATCCGCCTGCAGCGCCGCGAGTACTACCGCATGGCGACGCCGGTCAGCAATCCGGTGCGCGTCACCATCCCCCTGCCCGCGGAGCTGGGCGGCAAGATGGAGACCTTCCCGCTGGCCGACATCAGCTGCGGCGGCATCGCCATCCTCGACAACAAGCAGGTACTCGGCACGACCATCGGCGACACCTACGTCGGCTGCCGCCTCGACCTGCCGGAAGTCGGCCCGGTGATGACCTCGCTGCAGATCCGCAACTCGCTGGACATGACCCTGCTGAACAACAAGACCAACCGCCGCCTCGGCTGCGAGTTCGTCGACATCTCGCGCGGCAACCTGGCCGCCGTGCAGCGCTACATCACCAAACTGGAACGCGAACGCAACGCCCGCTTAGCTGGTTTGGTGTAACGCAAACCGGGGTCAGAGACCGAATTTTGGCAATTGCCCGCAGGCCGTTTCCAAAAACCGGGCTCTGACCCCGGTTTGATGTTGCGCAGGCCACTGTCGGGCGCTGCCGCCTGGCCGTTCCTGCTATGTTGATCTGATCCATGGATCCAGCGCAGGAGCAGCCGATGTCCCCTTCCCTCAAGCCCTTGAACCAGCAGGTCATCGTCATCACCGGCGCCTCGAGCGGCATCGGTCTCGCCACGGCCCAGGATGCCGCGCGTGCCGGCGCCAGGCTGGTGCTGGCCGCGCGCAGCGAGGATGTGCTGGAAGCCATCGTCGCCACGCTGGTCAACAGCGGCGCCGAGGCGATATGCGTGAAAGCCGACGTATCGGACCGCGCCCAGGTGCAGGCGATCGCCGATGCCGCCATCGCCCGCTACGGCCGCATCGATACCTGGTGCAATATCGCCGGCATCACCATCTACGGCCGCGTCGACGAAGTGTCGGAAGAAGACGCGCGGCGCCTGTTCGATGTGAACTTCTGGGGCATGGTGCACGGCTCGATGGCGGCCCTGCCCCACTTGCGCAGGCAGGGCGGCGCCCTGATCAACGTCGGCAGCGAAGCCTCGGAAGTGGCAGTCCCGATGCAGGGCATCTACTCGGCCAGCAAGCATGCGGTCAAAGGCTACACGGACGCGCTGCGCATCGAAGTCGCGGAGATGGACGGCGCGCCGGTCTCGATCACGCTGATCGAACCGACCGCCGTGAACACGCCGCTGCCCGAGCACGCGCGCAACTACATGGCGCAGCAGCCCAAGCTGCCCTCGCCCCAGCTCGATCCGCACCGGGTGGCGGCGGCGATCCTGGGGGCGGCGACCTCGCCGGTGCGCGACGTCAAGGTCGGCCTGATGGCGACCCTCGATACGACGATCGAAAAGCTGGTGCCCGGCCTGGCGGACAAGGTGGCGGTGCTGCAGGTGCCGCGCCAGCAGCGCGACGAGCCGGCCAGCGACCCGATGGGGGCGCTGTACCGGCCGGGAGGAATGGGGATGGTGTACGGCAGAGGCAGCTGAGCAGCTGCCGCGCAGGTTCTACACCTGCATGTTCATGATGTCGTGATAAGCCGACACCAGCTTGTTACGCACCTGCACGGTCGCCTGGAAGGTGATGCTGGCCTTCTGCATCGCGATCATCGTGTCCGACAGGCTCACCGAATCGTCGCCGGACGCGAACTTCTTGCCCATGTCCTCGGCCTGGTTCTGGGCCTTGCTGACGTTGTCCAGCTGGGCTTTCAGGGCATCCGAGAAGCTGACCTTCGAAGAAGACTCTGCCGCCTCCGCGCCGCCCAGCTTGCCCAGACCGCCCAGGCTGCCGATACCGCCGGACGCCAGCGCGGACGCAGCCGAAGACGCACCCGGACCGCCAGCCGGCTTGCTGGCCGCCGCCTTCAGTTGCGCCATCATCGCTTCGATACGGCTGCTGTCGATTCCGCCGATATTCATGTCCGCCTCTTTCTAGTCAGTCGGGGTCAGAGCCCATTCGCGTAAACCGGGCTCTGACCCCAAAAGAAAACACTCATTCAGGCTGTCAGAATAGCAGCGCCATAACAAGCGCTGGCGTCGAGCAGCACCGTAAACATCCCCCTTTTCCATGGTTTGAATGTTGCCGTACGGCTTCATAATGGCGGTCAACTACCCATAACCCCGACCACCCACCATGGCAACAGCAGCGGAACCACTCCTCGACGATGACCTCGGCGCCCAGGCCGACCCCAAGCCGAAGTATTGGGAAACCCCGATGGGCAAGAAAGTCGTCATCGGCGGCGCCGTGGCGCTGGCCATGGCGGTCATCGCCGCGATCTGGCTGTGGAGCTCGGCGCCCGAGTACAAGGTGCTGTTCTCGAACTTCAGCGACCGCGACGGCGGCGCGATCACCGCCTCGCTCGACCAGATGGGGATCAAGTACAAGTTTTCCGAAGGCGGCAGCGCGATCCTGATCCCGGCCGAGCAGGTGCCCAGTGTGCGCCTCAAGCTGGCGGCCCAGGGCCTGCCGCGCGCCGGCAACGTCGGCTTCGAACTGCTCGAGAACCAGAAGCTGGGCACCTCGCAGTTCGTCGAGCAGGTCAACTACCAGCGTTCGCTCGAAGGCGAGCTGGCGAATTCGATCCAGGCCGTGTCGGCGGTGTCCTCGGCGCGCGTGCACCTGGCGCTGCCCAAGCCTTCCGTGTTCGTGCGCGACCAGCAGAAGCCGACGGCCTCCGTGCTGCTCAACCTGCAGCCGGGCCGCGCGCTCGACCAGGCGCAAGTGAGCGCGATCGTGCACCTGGTCGCCTCCTCGGTACCGGAACTGACCCCGTCCAACGTCACCGTGGTCGACCAGAACGGCACCCTGCTGTCGGACCCGGCCACCAAGGCCGGCAAGCAGCTCGACCCGAACCAGCTGAAGTACGTCGAAGCCCTGCAGGCGAATATCGTCAAGCAGGTCGAATCGATGATCGCGCCGATCGTCGGCCAGAACAACGTGCGCGCCGAAGCGACCGCCGAAGTGGACTTCGCCCAGGTCGACACCGCCGCCGAGATGTACAAGCCGAACTCGCCGCCGGAACCGCAGGCGATCCGCAGCCAGCAGACCTCGGAGCAGACCGGCCCCGGCTCGCAGAACCCGTCCGGCATCCCGGGCGCGCTGTCGAACCAGCCGCCGGGCGTGGCCACCGCACCGATCGAAGGCGGCGCACCTGCCGCGGGCCAGCAGCAGTCGGCCACTGGCCCGACCAGCAAGAACGCCACCACCAATTATGAAGTCGACAAGACCCTGCGCTTCGAGCAGAAGCCGATGGGCGGCATCAAGCGCCTGACCGTGGGCGTGGTCGTGAACTACCGCCGCAGCGTCGATCCGAAGACCGGCAAGGTCGTGATCAAGCCGCTCACCGCCGCCGAAGTCGGCCAGATCAACGAACTGGTCAAGCAGGCAATGGGCTACAACCAGGCGCGCGGCGACACCCTGAACGTGGCCAACGCCCCGTTCGACGGCATCGACAAGCCGCTTGAAGAAACGCCGGACTGGTGGAAGGACAAGAACAACCTGCCGCTGGCGAAGGACGTGGCGAAGTGGGTGTTCATCGTGCTGGTGCTGCTCTTCCTCTGGTACCGCATCCTGCGTCCGATCATGAAGCCGGTGATGAAGAAGTTCGACGAGGCGGTCGAGATGCCGCCGGAGCCGGAACCGGAAGAACCGGAGCCGGAACCGGAACCGGACTACGAAGAAATCGCGCGCATCGAGCGCGAAGCGGAAGAACAGAAGAAGGTCATCGTCTACAAGAGCAACCTGGAGATGGCCAAGACCCTTGCGCAGAACGACCCGCGCATCGTGGCAAACGTGATCAAGGAATGGCTGGGCGCGGAGTAAAGAATGAGCGACAAGGACAAAGACAATATCAACAAGGCCGCGATCCTGATGCTGGCTCTGGGCGAATCCGAAGCGGCGGAAGTGATGCGCTTCCTGGGCCCGCGCGAAGTGCTGAAGCTGGGCGCGGCGATGGCGCAGATGAAGGCGGTGCAGCACGAAGAAGTGACGGCCGTGCTGACCGACTTCCGCGAGCGCGTCGACCTGCAATCGACCGTCGGCCTGGATTCGGACGAGTACATCCGCCAGGTGCTGACCAAGGCGCTGGGCGACGACAAGGCCGCCGTGCTGCTGAACCGTATCTTGGGCGGCAAGGACGCCTCGGGTATCGAAAGCCTGAAGTGGATGGACTCGCAGTCGGTGGCGGAACTGATCCGCAACGAGCACCCGCAGATCATCGCCACCATCCTGGTCCACCTCGAGCGCGACCAGGCCTGCGAGATCCTGGCCCACTTCACGGACCGCCTGCGCAACGACGTGGTGCTGCGTATCGCGACCCTGGACGGCGTCCAGCCGGCCGCGCTGCGCGAGCTGAACGACGTGCTGACCAAGCTCCTGTCGGGTAACGAGAACATCAAGAAATCGTCGCTGGGCGGCGTGCGCACCGCGGCCGAGATCCTGAACTTCATGAGCGGCGACCAGGAAAGCTCGGTCATGGAGAACATCAAGAACTACGACAACGACATGGCGCAGAAGATCATGGACGAGATGTTCGTGTTCGATAACATCATCGACATCGACGACCGCGGCATCCAGCTGCTGCTGCGCGAAGTGCAGTCCGAGATGCTGATCATCGCGCTGAAGGGGGCCAGCCAGGACCTGCGCGAGAAGGTCTTCAAGAACATGTCGCAGCGTGCGGCCGAGATGATGCGCGAAGACCTGGAATCGAAGGGTCCGGTGCGCCTGTCCGAAGTGGAATCCCAGCAGAAGCAGATCCTGCAGATCGTCCGCCGCCTGGCCGACGAAGGCCAGATCGTCCTGGGCGGCAAAGGTGAGGACTCGTTCGTCTGATGGTGAACTCGAAAGACTTCCAGCCCATGTTCAAGCGCTGGGAAATGACCTCCTTCGGCGACGAACGCGCCAGCGCCGTCGCCGAACGCGAACGCCAGGCTGCCGAAGCAGCCGCCGCCCAGGCCGAGGCCATGGCGGCCCAGTACGCAATGCAGGCGCCCTCCGCGCCCGCGGCACCGATGATCGGCGAAGAAGAACTGGAAGCGATCCGCGAAGCGGCGCGCCAGCAGGGCTATGCCGAGGGCTTCGAAGCGGGCCAGGCGACCGGCCACGCCAGCGGCTATGAGGACGGCATGGCCCTGGGCCGCCAGGAAGCCGCGGCCGAGCTGACCCACCTGCAGAGCATCGCCAATGAATTCGGCCACGCCGTCACCCAGGCCGACGAAGCCATCGCCGCCGACGTGCTCGATCTGGCCCTGCACCTGGCCAAGAACATGGTGCGCACCGCTTTCGAGGTGCGCCCGGAACTGATCCTGCCGGTGGTGCGCGAAGCGGTCGACTACCTGCCGACCCTGCAGCAGCCTGCCCTCCTGATCCTGCATCCGGAAGACGCGCTGATCGTCCGCGGCAGCATCGGCCACGAACTCGAAAAGACCGGTTGGCGCATCGTCGAAGACGGCAGCATCGCGCGCGGCGGCTGCCGCATCGATACCGCCAGCAACCAGATCGACGCCCAGATCGCATCGCGCTGGCAGCGCCTGTCGCATGCGCTGGGCCGCAATGTGGAGTGGCTCGGGTGAGCGACCGCCACACCGCGCGCTGGAAGTCCTACCTGAAGGACTGCGGCAACGTGCTCGATTTCGTCGAGCCGATGCAGGTCTCGGGCCGCGTCACGCGCGTGGCCGGCCTGGTGATGGAATGCGTCGGCCTCAAGCTGGCGGTCGGCAGCGCCTGCACCATCCCCGTGGCTAGCGGGGCGCGCATCGAGGCCGAAGTGGTCGGCTTCGAGGGCGAGCGCCTGTTCCTGATGCCGCAGAGCGACGTCGAAGGCGTGATCCCCGGCTCGCGCGTGTTCCCGGTCGAGCCCAGCGTGCCGAAGCCCGGCAGCGTCGACCATCCGCGCCGCCGTCCGATGGACCGCGCACGCCACCTGCCGGTAGGCTGGGGCCTGCTGGGCCGCGTGGTCGACGGCGCCGGCCGCCCGCTGGACGGCAAGGGTGCGCTGGCGACCGACGCCATGGGTCCGCTCAACGCACGCCCCATCAACCCGCTCGAGCGCGCGCCGATCTCGGAGACGCTGGACGTGGGCGTGCGCGCCATCAATTCCATGCTGACCGTCGGCCGCGGCCAGCGCCTGGGCCTGTTCGCCGGTACCGGCGTCGGCAAGTCGGTGCTGCTGGGGATGATCGCGCGCTACACCACGGCCGACGTGATCGTGGTCGGCCTGATCGGCGAACGGGGACGCGAGGTGAAGGAATTCATCGAGCAGATCCTGGGCGAGGAAGGCCTGGCGCGCTCCGTGGTGGTGGCGGCGCCGGCCGATTCGCCGCCGCTGTTGCGCATGCAGGGCGCCTCCTATGCGACCGCCATCGCCGAGCACTTCCGCGACGAAGGCAAGAACGTCATGCTGATCATGGATTCGCTGACCCGCTACGCGCAGGCACAGCGCGAGATCGCCCTGGCGATCGGCGAACCGCCGGCGACGAAAGGCTATCCGCCCTCGGTGTTCGCCAAGCTGCCGGTGCTGGTGGAACGCGCCGGCAACGGTCAGGAAGGCGGCGGTTCGATCACCGCCTTCTACACCGTGCTGTCCGAGGGCGACGACCAGCAGGACCCGATCGCCGACGCCGCGCGCGGTATCCTCGACGGCCACATCGTGCTGAACCGCCGCCTGGCCGAAGCCGGCCACTATCCGGCCATCGACATCGAACAGTCGATCTCGCGCGCCATGCACGGCATCACCTCGCGCGAGCACCAGCAGGCGGCGCGCGCGCTCAAGCAGCTGTACTCGCGCTACGAGCGCTCGCGCGACCTGATCAGCGTGGGCGCCTACGTGCCCGGCACCGACCCGGTGCTGGACAAGGCGATCCAGCTGCACGAGCGCATCGAAGCCTTCCTGTGCCAGGAAATCTACGACAACACCAACATGCTGCAGAGCTTGGGGGAATTGTCCTCTCTGTTCGGCTGATTGACTGGCGGCAACGAGGACTATACTTCGTGTCACCATGGCTAATCAATCCGCACTCGAGACCCTGATCGACCTCGCCCAGCGCGAGTCGGACAACCGCGCCAAGCGTCTGGGCGCGGCATTGAAGGCGGTCGAGGAAGCGGAACAGAAGCTGCAGATGCTGCAGGGTTATCGCCAGGATTATGCGGACCGCCTGGACCAGGCGCAGATGAACGGCATCACGCCCTTCGCCTACGCCAACTTCGTGGCCTTCATGGGCAAGCTGGACAACGCGGTCAACGGCCAGCACGAAGTCATCAAGCATGCGCAGTACAAGGCCGACACCGAACGCAAGGCCCTGCAGGAGAGCGAGCGCAAGCGCCTCTCCTACCGCACCCTGAACGAACGCGCGGCGGCGCAGGCGCTGGCCATCGAGACCAAGCGCGACCAGAAGATGATGGACGATTTCGCGGCACGCTCCGCACGGTTCAACCGTTAAAGCACAACCATGCAAACCAATTCCCTGACCACCCAGCTGAACCTCAACGCCCCGGCCCCGAGCCAGCGCAACGGCGCCGCGCTCAACAGCGATGCTGCGCAGTTCAGCGCCATGCTGTCGAACGAACTCGAGCTGCGCCAGCCGTTGCCCCCGGTGACGCCGGCCCCGGTGCCGAAAGCCGAAGCACCAAAGCCACAGGCCGCCGACAAGCCGGCCCAGCCCGACGATGCCGCGCCGCGCCAGGCCAGCAAGGCGGACGAAGCGCCCAAGCCGGCCAGCGCCGACAAGGCAGCCGACGCACAGGACGCCGACAAGGCCGACAGCGAGGATGCCGCCGATGGACAGTCGTCGGAAGCCGCCGATCCGGCCAGCGCCATGCTGGCCCTGATGGCGAGCCTGCAGCAGCCCGCCCAGGATGCCAAGGCGGATCCCAAGGCCGCCGCGGCCCAGGCCTTCGACGCCCTGAACGGCGCCGGCGGCAAGGGCAAGCGCGGCGACGCCGCCCAGCTGGCGGCCCTGCAGGCGGCGATGAAGTCGGTGTCGAAGGACGGCGCCGGCATCGCCACCACCGCCGGCAAGGCCTTCAGCGACACGGCCAGCCTGCGCAACCCGGCGCTGGCCGCAGCCGGCGCCGCCCTCGGCGCGGACGACAAGCCTGCAGTGGCGCTTGACGCCGGCAGCAAGCTGGGCGCCGATCTGCGCGCGGCGCTGGCGGCGACTACCGGCCAGGGCCAGCTCGAGCAGAAACTGGATACGGCCGCACTGGCCCTGCAGCAGGCCCGCGAGACTGAGATCACCCGCGCAGCCGCGCGCGAGCCGGTCGCCGTTGCGGCCCTCGCCCAGGCCCAGCCGGCCGTGATGGAAGCCGTGCAGGCAGCCGCCGGGGCGGCCGAGGGCCTGAGCGCCCGCGTCGGCACCGAAGCCTGGGAAAACCAGGTCGGCCAGAAAGTCGTCTACATGGTCGGCAGCGAAGAGCAGACCGCCTCGCTGACGCTGAATCCGCCGGACCTCGGTCCGCTGCAGGTCGTGTTGTCGGTAACCAACGACCAAGCCAGCGTGACCTTCTCGGCCAACCAGGAAGAAGTCCGCCAGGCCCTCGAGAACGCCCTGCCGCGCCTGCGCGAAATGATGAGCGAAAGCGGCATTGCGCTGGGTAACGCCTCGGTCAACGCCGGCATGCCGGACAGCGGCCAGGCCCGCGAACAGGCGGCGCGCAATGGCGGTGGTTTCAACGGCAACGGCCGTGGCCGTGGCGATGGCGGCAACGTGGTTGATGAAGCAGCACCGCGCACGGTAACGCGTACGGCGATGTTGGGCGACCGCGGCATGGTTGATACGTTTGCATAATCTTTAAGAAACAACGAGATAGCACCCGTTCCGCCCTCTTTTCCACAATTGCTTCTGCTCACTTTTTCCCGATAATGACATAATGACGGGACGATCCATAGCGGGACCGAGGTATCTTGAAAGCGAATCCAAAAATGAAAGCTGATCCGAAAGCGGACGCAGCGGCGGCGCCGGCAGCAGGTGGCAAGAACAAGCTGTTCATGATGATCGGCGCGGCGGTGCTCGTGCTCGGTCTGGGCGGCGGCGCGGGCTGGTATTTCCTGCACGGCAGCAGCGGCGACGAAGCCGCCGAGCCGGCCAAGAAAGAACACAGCAGCAGCAAGAAGAAGAAAAAGGAAGAGCATCCGCCCGAGTTCCTGCCGATCGAGCCCTTCACCGTGAACCTGCAGCCGGAAAACGGCGACCAGTATCTGCAGGTCGCCTTCACGCTGGAAGTGGAAGGCGCCGAGCAGGCCGAGCTCATCAAGACCAACATGGCCAAGGTGCGCAGCCGCGTGCTGCTGCTCCTGTCGGGCAAGAAGGCCTCGGAGATCAACACGGTCGAGGGCAAGCAGCAGCTCGCGGGCGAGATCCTGGCCGTGGTCAAGGAGCCCTTCGACAAGCACGGCGACGAGCAGGAAGTCTCGGACGTCCTGTTCACTTCGTTCATCATCCAATAAGCGTTATCTACCAGTAAAGCAGCATGGCCGATAATTTTCTCTCACAGGAAGAAGTCGATGCCCTCCTAAAGGGGGTCAACGGCGATCAGGACGATGTAGCGGCGCCTGAAGACACCTCGGGAGTCCGCACCTACAACCTGGCAACGCAGGAGCGGATCGTCCGCGGCCGCATGCCGACGCTCGAGATCATCAACGAGCGTTTCGCCAGGTATCTGCGGGTCGGCCTGTTCAACTTCCTGCGCCGCAGCGCCGAGGTGTCCGTCGGCTCGGTGCGCGTCTCGAAGTACAGCGAATTCATCCGCAACCTGGTGGTCCCGACCAACCTGAACCTGATCCACATGAAGCCCCTGCGCGGCACCGCGCTGATGGTCTTCGATCCGGGTCTGGTGTTCCTGCTGGTCGACAACCTGTTCGGCGGCGACGGCCGTTTCCACACCCGTGTGGAGGGCCGCGACTTTACCCAGACCGAGCAGCGCATCATCATGCGCATCCTCGACGTGGTGTTCGATGCCTACACCAAGTCCTGGGAGCCGGTGCACCCGATCGAGTTCGAGTACATCCGGTCGGAGATGAACACGCAGTTCGCGAACATCGCCACCCCGAATGAAGTCGTGGTATCGTGCACCTTCACCATCGAGCTCGGCTCGGTGTCGGGCCAGATTCACTTCTGCATGCCCTACTCGATGATCGAACCGATCCGCGATGCGCTGACCTCCAGCATCCAGGGCGAGGCTCTGGAAGTGGACAAGCGCTGGATCCGCCTGTTGAAGCAGCAGATCCAGGTGGCCGAGGTGGAACTGGTCGCCGTGCTCGGCCACGGCAAGGCGAACTTCGACGAAATCCTGAACATGAAGGTCGGCGACGTGATCCCGATCTCGGTTCCGGAAACGCTGCAGGCCACCGTGGACGGCGTGCCGGTCATGGACTGCAGCTACGGCGTGTCGAATGGACAGTACGCCCTGAAAGTCGAAAAACTGATCGCCAACAGCGACACCTTCAACAAGTAACAAGTAACACGCATACCGGAGAATTTCCATGTCCGACACCCAAGACGACCAGAGCGCACTCGACGACGATTGGGGCGCGGCGATTGCCGAGCAGGCTGCCGCGGAAGCCGCCGCGCTTGCAAGCCAGCAGCAGGCGGCCAGCGCCGCCGTCTTCAAGGACTTTTCGAACAAGGGATCGCGCCCCGACACGCCCAACGATATCGACTTCATCCTCGATATCCCGGTACAGTTGACGGTGGAGCTGGGACGCACCAAGATCGCGATCAAGAACCTGCTGCAGCTCGCGCAGGGCTCGGTGGTGGAACTGGACGGCCTGGCCGGCGAGCCGATGGACGTGCTCGTGAACGGCTGCCTGATCGCCCAGGGCGAGGTGGTGGTCGTGAACGACAAGTTCGGTATCCGCCTCACCGACATCATCACGCCGTCCGAGCGTATTCGCAAACTGAATAAATGACGACAAGCGCCCGCCTGCTGACCATCCTTTCCCTTCGGGCCGTCCTTGCACTGCCGCTGGCCGCCTGTGCGGCGCAGCCGGCGCCGGCCGTTCCGGCTGCGAAGCCGGCGATGGGGCAGGATGTACAGGCGGGCAGCGCTGCCGTTCCGGCTTCGGCCGCACCTGCCGCCGCGCCGGCCGCTCAGCCTTCTCCGGCCCAGTCCTCTACTGCCGACCAGGCGCCGGCGCAGTCCCCGGCCACGCCTGCACAGCCGCGCCGCGGCGCCGCACCTGCTGCGGCAGCTTCCAATGCACCGGCAACCACGCCGTCCACCTTGCCAGCGCCGGCAGCGAATGCGCCGGCGGTCGACCCGGCCAGCCCCTCGCTGCCGGAGACCACGGTCGGCGGCGGCGCCGCCAACCGCCCTGCGCCGGTTCAATACACCGATCGGCCCCGCGCCGGCATGCCGGCGCCAATGCCGGCCGGCTCGGCCACCGGCAGCCTGCTGCAGACCCTGTTCGCACTGATCGCCGTGCTGGCTGTGCTCGGCGCCCTGGCCTGGTTCCTGAAGCGCTACGGCCCGAAAGCGATGGGCGGCAGCGCCCATCTGCGCATCGTCGGTTCGCTCAACCTGGGCGGCCGCGAGCGCCTGCTGGTGGTCGAAGTCGGCAACCAGTGGATCGTGGTGGGCGCCTCGCCCGGCCGCGTCAACGCCCTGGCCACCATGCCGAAGCAGGATGGCACGATTGGCGACGCCGGCGCCGACGGCGGACATGCTACGCTCGCCCAAGGTGGAACAACTGCGGTCCAGCCCGCGCACAGCTTCGCCGACTGGCTGAAGCAGACCCTCGACAAGCGTAAGTAAATGCGTAAACAAAGATTCCTGCTGGCGGCCGGCCTGATGGTCCTGTCGCTGGCCGCAGCCGCAGCGGCCTTCGCCGCGCCCGCCATCCCCGCCTTCACCACCAGTCCCGCGCCGGGCGGCGGCACCGCGTATTCGCTGCCGGTCCAGACCCTGCTCTTGATGACGGCGCTGACCTTCATCCCGGCGGCGCTGCTGATGATGACCAGCTTCACCCGCATCATCATCGTGCTGTCGCTGCTGCGCCAGGCGCTCGGCACCCAGACCGCGCCGCCGAACCAGGTGATGGTCGGCCTGGCGCTGTTCCTGACGCTGTTCGTGATGGGCCCGACTTTCGACCGCATCTATACCGAAGCCTACGTGCCGCTGCAGGAAAACCGGATCCAGATGGGCGAGGCGATGGACAAGGCCGCCGCGCCGCTGAAGGGCTTCATGCTGAAGCAGACCCGCCAGTCGGACCTGGCGCTGTTCGTGAAGATCTCGCGCACGCCGGCGCTGCAGGGCCCGGAGGACGTGCCGCTGCGGGTGCTGATCCCGGCCTTCATCACGAGCGAGCTGAAGACGGCGTTCCAGATCGGCTTCGCGATCTTCATCCCCTTCCTGATCATCGACATGGTGGTCGCGTCGGTGCTGATGTCGATGGGTATGATGATGATGTCGCCGGCGGTGATCTCGCTGCCGTTCAAGCTGATGCTGTTCGTGCTGGTCGACGGCTGGCAGCTGCTGCTGGGCTCCCTGTCCCAAAGTTTTAACTAAGGATTGCAGAGAATGACCCCGGAAAGCGTCATCGCGATGGGCCGCACGGCCATGGAAGTCACCCTGATGGTGTCGGCGCCGCTGCTGCTGGTGGCCCTGATCATCGGCCTGATCGTCAGCATCTTCCAGGCCGCCACCCAGATCAACGAACAGACCCTGTCCTTCATCCCCAAGCTGGTCGGCGTGTTCGTCGCCCTGGTGCTGGCCGGTCCGTGGATGCTGACCGTGATGACGGACTATATGCGCAGCGTGTTCACCGGGCTGCCTGGCCTGATCGGCTGATCCTGCGGTGATTTCCTTCACCACGACCGAGCTGTATGCCTGGATCGGGGCCCTGCTGTGGCCCCTGACGCGCATCCTCGGCCTGGTGGCGGCCGCGCCGGTGTTCGGCAATACCGGCATCCCGGTGCTGATCAAGCTGACCCTCGGCGTGCTGCTGGCGGCCATCGTCGCGCCGACCATCCCGGCCATTCCCGCGGTCGATCCGACCTCCTGGGCCGGCATCCTGATCCTGACCCAGGAAATGCTGATCGGCGCCTCGATGGGCTTCGCGATGCGCCTGGTGTTCGCCGCCATCGAGTTCGCCGGCGAGGTCGCCAGCTCGACCATGGGCCTCGGCTTCGCCACCTTCTTCGACCCGACCTCGGCCGGCCGTTCCTCGGCCATCAGCCAGTTCCTGGCGCTGGTCGCGACCATGGCCTTCCTGGCCATGAACGCCCACCTGGTGCTGATCCAGGCGCTGGTCGAGAGCTTCTTCACGCTGCCGATTTCCGGCACCCCGATGTCGCTCGCCGCGCCGCTCGAAATGGTGCGCTGGGGCGGCCGCATCTTCTCCGCCGGCCTGCAGATCGGCATGCCGATCATCGCCGCCATGCTGGTCACGAACATCGCGCTGGCGATCCTGACCCGCGCCGCGCCGCAGCTGAACCTGTTCGGCATCGGCTTCCCGATCACGCTGGGCGCCGGCTTCCTGGTAATCAGCCTGACCCTGCCCTACCTGAACACGCCGATGCAGAACCTGTTCAACCAGGGCATCGAAGCGAGCCGCCGCATTCCGCGCACCGGCGGCGAGCGACCGGGCCAGCCGCGGCCTGCCGCGCCGCCGGCGTCCGTCGTACCTGCTTCGTAATTCCTGCTACTGCTTCGCGCGCAGCAGGTCTGCAATCTCGGCCAGCTTCGATTCGATCGAACGCAGCACGATCAACTGTTCGTCTTTTTGTTCGCCCTGCGGCGGATGGCGCAGTGCTTCGCGCGCCCGCATGATCTGCGCGCGGAATTCCTGGGCATCGATGATGCCGGTCAGGCTCATGTCCGAAGCCTGCCCCGCACTGTGTCCCGCGGTTTCGAACTTCAGGGTGCTGAGGTTGAAATGCTTCAGGATCGGCCCTTCGATGAAGGTCACGTCCTGGATGTTTTCGAGCGGGATGGTCTTTTCGGTCGTGACCAGGATGCCCTTGCGGAAGCGCAGGTGGCGCTCACCCAGCTGGCATTCGAGCCGGTCGAAATAATGCTGGGCCCACCAGCGGCCCACGCCCAGGAACCAGACGATCGCCAGCGGAATGCCGACGACCGTGCATACCATGGTCACGCCGATGGTCACGACCAGGTAGAGTTTGATCAGCGGGTTGAATCGTGCGCGTACGGCGATGGTCTCGGTGCTCATGGCTGGCCTGAACAATAAAGTTTTTCCAGTGTAGTCCGGCCGGTGTAAAAACGAAGTAAATTAATCGCACTTCATTCATCGATGGGAGCACCCATGACGACCCGGTATGCCTCCTGCAGTTGCGGCCAGCTGTCGGCGCAGGCCAGCGGCGATCCCGTCCGCGTGTCGATCTGCCATTGCCTGGCCTGCCAGCGCCGCACTGGCGGCCCGTTCGCGCAGCAGGCGCGCTACCCGCGCGAGAACGTGCAGGTCAGCGGGCAGTCGACGACGTATTTCCGCGCCGGCGACGAAGGCGGCGGCGCCACCTTCCACTTTTGCCCGCAGTGCGGCGCCACGGTCTATTACGAGCCGAAGGACCTGGCGGCCTTTGTCGCGATTCCGGTCGGCGCCTTTGCCGATCCCGGTTTTCCGGCGCCGACGGTATCGGTGTACGAAACGCGGATGCACGGCTGGGTCGTGCCGCCGCCGGATGCCGAGCACTGGGCCTGATTCTGACCGGTGCGTGGAAAAGCGCGCATTTTCCGGGGTGGCTCCGCTGCTAGACTTTTCGGCATGAAAAGTCCAAAACATGTCTGGGTCCATCTCGCCATCCTGATCGCTGCGGCGGGCGTCGTCATTCATGTCGGCGCCCTGTTCGCCGGCGAGTCCTGGTTCGTGTTCTTCAATGCGCCGCCGAGCGTCGTTGCCTCGGCCAGAGCAGGAACCTGGCTGGCGCCGGTCAGCGGCCTTGCCATCGCCGGCCTGATGGGTTTGTGCGGCTACTATGCCGCGTCCAGCATCGGCCTGGCGCCGCGGCCGCCGCTGCAGCGTATGGCCCTGGCAGGGATGGCCACGGTCTGCATCGTGCGCGCCCTGCTGCTGCCGGTCCTGGCCATATCGCATCCGGAACTGCGCAATACCTTCGAGATTATCGCGGCTATCGTCTGGGGTGTGGCGGGCGTGGGGCTGGCGATGGCCTTCACGCTTGCCGGCAGCAGGCTGCGTACCCGCGTAAAGGCATATTGACTGTCTGCACAAGCGCCGCATCCGGTGGTGTACAATCCAAAAATATTTCCCGCCACCATTAGTCCAACCATGCCGCACGCGGACCCTGTTGCCGTGCACCTGCTGCGCCGCCGCCAGCTTCTGAAAGGGGCACTGGCCGCCTCCCTGCCCTTCGGATTGCCGATGGCATCCGCGCAGGACGCCGCGCCGCCGCTGGCCGTCGGTGGCCTGCCCGTCACCTGCAACCTGACCCTGCCCATCGCCTGCGTCGCCAAGGCGAATGCCAATGCGCGCGCCGGACTGGGCCCCGCGCCCTTCGTCTATCACAAGTACAGCGGCTGGCCGGAGATCAAGGAGTCGCTGATGACGGGCCGGATTCAGGCGGCCTACATGCTGGCGCCGCTGGTGATGGACCTGGTGAACACGCGCATCCCGATGAAGATCGTCTCGCTCGGCCACCGGTCCGGCGCGGTGATCATGGTGCGCACCGATTCGACCTACCGGCGTTTCCGCGACCTGCGCGGCAAGGCCATCGCAGTGCCGAGCCGTTTCGCGGTCGACTACCTTTTCCTGCGCAAGATGCTGGCGCGCGAAGGCATGACGCTCAAGGACGTCGAAGTCATCGAGATGAATCCGCCCGACATGCCGGCCGCGCTGTACGCGAAGGCCGTCGATGCCTACTGCACCGGCGAGCCTTTCGGCGCTTCGGCCCAGCGTGCAGGTTACGCGCGGCCGCTGGCGATGACGCGCGACGAATGGCGCAACTACATCTGCTGCGTGCTGACGGTGCGCGAGGACGTGATCCGCACCCAGCGCCCACTGGTGCAGGACCTGGTCAACCACATCCAGGCCGCCGGCAGCTGGCTGGATGAAAGCCCGGCGAATCGCGACAAGGCCGCGAATATCGCCGGCGGCAAGGCCTTCTTCAACCAGAACCCGAAGATCATCAAGTTCGTGATGGAGAACCCGCAGGACCGCGTCACCTACGGCGACCTGCGCATGCTGCGCGAAGAGTTCGACGAGCTGATGCAGCTGTCGCTGGAAGCGCGCACGCTCAAGAAGCCGATCGCCTACGAACGCTATGTGGACGACAGCTTCGTGAAGTCCATCCAACCCCTGAAGCTGGTCCTGTGAAAGCATTCATCCTATCCCTGCTGCTGGGCGCCGGTATCGCCTCGGCCCAGCAGTCCCCGAACGCACAATTCAAGGGCGGCGTATTCGACCCGCCGCGTCCCGCGCCGGCCTTCGTCCTGCCCGCCTCCAGCGGCGCGCCCGTCAAACTGGCCGATTACCGCGGCAAGGTCGTGGTGCTGGAATTCGGCTTCTCGCATTGCGCGGCCGTATGCCCGGTGTCGCTGGCTTCGCTGGCCCAGGCGAAGCAGCTGCTGGGCGCACGCGGCAAGGACGTGCAGGTGCTGTTCATCACCGTCGATCCGGCGCGCGACACGGCCGAGCGCCTGCGCACTTACCTGGCGCAGTTCGACCCCAGCTTCGTCGGCATCACCGGCAGCGAAGCGCAGATCGGCCAGCTGCTGAAGGACTACGGCATCAGCGCAGCCAGGCATCCGGTCAAGGGCAGCGACGACTATTCGATGAGCCACTCGTCCTACCTCTACTTCATCGACCGCCAGGGCCGGCAGCGCGCCATGATGCCCTTCGGCCGTCCCGCCGCCGACATCGCCCACGACCTGTCGATCCTGCTCGGCCCCTGATACATGAAACGTCCGCGTCTTTCCGTACTCTGGTGGCTGCCGGCAGCCTGCGTGGCCGGCCTGCTGGCCTGGGCCGCGCTCGCGCCGATCGCCGCCGCCAGCCGCGACGCGCTGTTCGAGATTCCGAAGGGTACCTGGGCGCGCCGCATGGCCGGCGACCTGGTCGACATCCTGCCGCAACAGATCGTCCTCACGCTGGGCGTGAACGACACCCTGCTGCTGCGCAACCGCGACACCGTGCCGCAGGTCTTCGGACCGGTGCTGATCATGCCGGGCCAGGATTTCCGCCTGCCCTTCGACACGGTCTCGGTCAACGAATTCAACTGCACCGCGCACGCCAGCGGCTCGATGAAGGTCATCGTCGAAGCCTATCCGGCAGCCGGCCTGCCGCGCCTGCAGTGGCGGCTGGCGCAATTAAGGCAAACAATGAAAGCAAGCGACCATGGGTAACCAGCAAAACAAGCTGCACAAAATCTGGCCGCCGCTGCTGCTGATGGCCTGCCTGGTCGTCCTCTGGCACTACGCCGTGGTCACGACCCAGACCGTGATCTTCCCGACCCCGCAGCAGGTGCTGGAAGGGACCATGGAACTGGCGCGCGACGGCACCCTGTGGCAGCATATCGGCGCCTCGCTCAAGCGCGTGGCCACCGGCTTCATGCTGGCGGTGCTGGTGGCGGTGCCGCTCGGCCTGTGGATGGGGCGCGTCACGGCGGTCTACGACACCCTGAATCCGCTGTTCCAGATCCTGCGCCCGATCTCGCCGATCGCCTGGATTCCGCTGGCCATCCTGTGGTTCGGCGTGGGCGACGTGTCGCCGGTCTTCCTGATCTTCCTGTCCGCCGTCTTCCCCATCATCGTGCAGACCGCGAACGGCGTGCACACGATCGAGAAGCGCTACCTGGACGCCGCCGCCAACTTCGGCGTCTCGCGCCGCAAGATGTTCCGCCAGGTGGTGGTGCCGGCCGTGCTGCCGGACATCGTGGTCGGCATGCGCATCAGCCTGGGTGTGGCCTGGCTGGTGGTGGTGGCGGCCGAGATGATCGTGCGCAGCTCGGGCCTGGGCTTCATGATCATCGACGCGCGCAATGCCGGCAACCGCTACGACCTGGTGATCGCGGCCATGGTCATCATCGGCATCATCGGCCTGCTGCTGGACGTGGGCATGCGCCGGCTCGAAGGACTCAACTCGGTAAGGTGGCGCTATGGACGCTAAGATCGTCATCGACGACATCAGCAAGGGTTTTACCAAAAACGGCAAGACCCTGCCGGTGATCGACGGCCTGAGCCTGAAGGTGAAGGACGGCGAATTCGTCGCCATCGTCGGGCCTTCGGGCTGCGGCAAGTCGACGCTGATGAAGATGATCTCGGGTTTCGCCATGCCGGACAGCGGCAGCGTGCGCATCGCCGGCGAGAAGGTCACCGGGCCGAGCCCGAAAGGCATCGTCATCTCCCAGCACGGCGCGGTGTTCCCGTGGCTGACCGTGCGCGAAAACCTGATGTTCGGTCTGAACCGCGGCACGCCGCAAGAGAAGCGCGAGCTGGCGGACCACTATGCCGAAATGGTCGGCCTGAAGGGTTTCGAGCACGCCTATCCGCGCGAGCTGTCGGGCGGGATGCTCAAGCGCGTGGAGATCGCGCGGGCGCTGGTGGTGAAGCCGGAGATCCTGTACATGGACGAGCCCTTCTCGGCCCTGGATGCGCTGATGAACCTGCGCATCCGTAACGAGCTGCTGCGCATCCTGCAGGAAGAACGGCACACCGTCATCCTGATCACCCACGACGTCGAGGAAGCGCTGTACCTGGCCGACCGCATCGTCGTGCTGTCGCAGCGTCCGACCACGATCCAGCGCACTTTCCAGGTGACGCAGCCGCATCCGCGCCGACTGTCGAATCCGCAGCTGCAGCAGATGAAGGACGAGATCTTGTCCGAGCTCGGACTGGATCTCGACGAATCAGCTGATGTAGTTGAACAGCGACAGGCCTGACATCGTCTTGAACGACATCTGCGCGGCCTGAAGGGTCTGCTGCTGCTGGGAGAACAGCGAGATCGCCTTGACCATGTCCAGGTCCTGCAAGTCGCCCAGGGTGCTCTGGTACTGGATGTCGAGGTCGTCGCCGGTGCTGTTCAGGTTATCGAGTTCCTTCATGCGCGAGCCCACCGAAGCCTGCACCGTCAGCACGTTGTCCAGCGCATTTTTCATGTTCGAACCGGCCGCGCTCAGCTTGTTGGCCAGGGCCGCCTTGCCGCTCGATCCTTCTGCCGGCGAACGCAGGGTCTTGATCAGGTCCGTGACGGTGGTGAACACCGACTGCTTCTCGCTGGGCTTGACGCTGAAGCTGTCGCCGTCGGCCGGCTTGCCCTTCATGTCCATCGACATGCCGCCGAAGGCAATGGTGGCGCCTTCGGTATACGGCTGGTTGGCCAGCACGTCGGTCGGCGGCGAGGCCGTGTTGTCGGTCACGGTGTAGGTGGTGACGGCCGGGCTGCCGGTCACCGCGAACTTGATCGCGTAATCATGGCCGGTGTAGGCGGCGCTGTCGACCACCGAACCCGGCCCGATGATGCCGGCGCCGGTATTGGTGCCGGCGGGCGCGGTCGTGAAGCGGCCGTTGCCGGTCGGGATGGCTTCGAAGATGGCGCTGCCGGTTTCGCTGATCGGCATCTTGCGCGAAGAGCCGACCTGCAGCGAACGCTGGCCCTGGTCGCCCTGGTAAGAGGCGCCGGTCGGCGTCTGCGAGAACGGCTGGGTGGTCGATTTGTAGCCGCCGAACAGGTAGCCGCCGGTGCCGTCCGCCGTGTTGGCCATGCCGATCATGTCGGTCAGGCGCCCTTCGAGCTCGGTGGCCAGCGCCTCGCGGTCGCTCTGCGAATAGCCGCCGTTGCCGGCGTTGACGATCAGGGTCTGGATGTCCTGGATCTGGCCGCTCACGTCCTGCAGCGTCTTGTCGACCAGCGACAGTGACGCGTTGGCGTTGCTGCGGTTGGTGGCGAACTGCGTGTTCATCGACTTCGACTGCGTGATCTCGAGCGCGCGCGCGGCGGCGATCGGGTCGTCGGCCGCGGTCAGGTTGCGCTTGTTCGTCGACAGCTGCATCTGGGTCTTGGCGATCTGACCCTGCAGCGTGTTCAGCTGGTTGGTGCCGGCGTTGAAGGTGGCGTTGGTGCTGATGCGGATGACCATGTTCTTGTTCCTTTAGTGCGCACTCAGTGGGCAATCTGCAGCAGCGAATTGAAGATCGTGTCGGCCACCTGCATGATCTTGCTGGCCGCCTGGTAGGCCTGCTGGTACTTCAGCAGGTTGGCCGCTTCCTCGTCCAGGTTCACGCCCGAGACGTTGTCGGCCGCCTTGCTGGCCTGCTCCAGCTGGGCCGCGCTGGCCTCGGCGTTGACCTGCACTTCGCGGGTCTTGTTGCCGATCGCGCTGACGATGTGGGCATAGGCCGACTGGTAGGTCGCGCTGCCGTTGTCCAGGATGTTCTTCGACTGCAGGTCGCCCAGCAGGCTGGCGTTGCGGGTGTCGCCCAGGCCGGTGTTGCGCTGGATGCTGAAGGTGTCGCCGTCGGCCGGCGCGCCGTTCAGCGTGAAGCTCATGCCGCCCACCGTGTAGCTGGCGCCATCCTTGAAGGGCACATTGCCGCCCGCGGCAATGGTGGTGGTGGTGCCGCCCACCGTCATGGTCACCGCCTGGCCGCCCGGGAAGCCGGTCAGGTTGCCGCTGGCCTTGTCGTACTTGATGTCGACCTTGCCGGCGAGCGGCGAGGCCAGGTAATTCTTGTCGACCGAGCCTTCGCTGATCTTGCCGGTGCCCTTGTTGGTCAGCGGGATGCTGGTGGCGATCGGCGCCGCCGCCGCGACCTGCGAAACGTCGGTCAGCGCCAGCTTCAGGCCGGCCGCGCCGTTGATGGTCGGGCGCACCAGGAAGTTGTCGCCGGCCGCCGCCTTGCCGCTCACCGAGAAGGCCAGGCCGTCGACGGTCTGCGGGCCGGTCTGCGGGAAGGGCGAGATGATCGTCTTCTTGTTGTCCGACAGGCGGATCACGTTGTAGTTGCTGCCGTCGAAGTCGACCTTGTAGTCGCTGGTGGTCAGCTGGCTGGCGTCGACCACCTTGGCCGTGATCTTGGTGTCGCTGGTCTGGTTGTTGTTGACGTTCTTGGTCACTTCCGCCGGCGTCATCGTGAAGAAGTCGCCGCCCGGGTTACCGTTCGCGTCCAGGCCCAGGTGGTGCTGGTCGTTGAAGGTCTGGGCCAGGCCGAGCGCGATGCGGCCCAGCGAATTCTGCGCCAGGTCCAGCGACTTGGTGCGAAATTCCAGCACGCCGCCCAGGGCGCCGCCGGTCAGGGCGTTTTCCGGCATCGGCGCGACCTTGTTGGCGGTGGCGTAGCCGATCGTGACGCGGGTCTGGTCGGTGGGCGAATTCATGGCCACCAGCGAGAAGTGGTCGGCGCCCACCACCAGCGGCTGGCCGTTGCCGATCGAGACCGTCAGCATGTTGTTATCGCCCGGCATGACGGTCGCCTTGACCTGCTTGTTCAGGTCCATGATCAGCTGGTCGCGCTTGTCCAGCAGGTCGTTCGGCAGGTTCAGGTTGTCGCCGGCGGACAGCTTGCCGATCTGGTCGTTCAGCTCGGCGATCTGCGAGGCATAGGTGTTGACCAGGGTGACGCTGGACGTGATCTGGGTATTGACGCCCTTGCGGATCTCTTCCAGGCGGCCGTTCATGCTCTGGAAGCGCGCGGCCAGGGTGTCGGCCGAGGTCATCAGGGCGCCGCGCGAAGGCACGCCGGCGCGGTCGCCGGTCAGGTTCTGCACCGCCGAAAAGAAATCCTGCAGCGCCGGCGACAGTCCCGAGGTGGTATCGGCCAGCAGATTGTCGATCTGGGTCACTTGCGCCTGATAGGCTTCGAGCCCGCTGGTGCCCGCCTGGGCGGTGCGCACCTGCGCGTTCAGGAACTCGTCCGAGTAGCGCTTGACCTGGGCGATCTGGGTGCCGGTGCCGATGAACCCATTGCTGCCCCCCATCGCGATCGACGTCTCCTGCACCACCACCTGACGGCTGTAGCCCGCCACGTTGGAGTTGGTGATGTTGTGGCCGGTCGTCGACAGCGCCGCCTGGGCGGCGTAGAGACCGGATTTGCCGATGGTGAGGAGGGACATGTTCTTCTTCCTAGTTCTGTCTTATTTTCGGCAACATTCGCCAAAACTTTATTCTTGCCATTTCGCTCATGCCAGCGAGTGCTTGATGATCCGCGACAGCTTGGCGGCGTACTGCGGGTCGGTGGCGTAGCCGGCGCGCTGCAGGCCGTGGGCGAAGGTGGCCGCGTCGCCACCGTGGGCCAGCACTTTTTCGTAGCGCGGGTTGTTGCTGAGCATCTTGGCGTAATCCTTGAACGCCTCCGCGTGCGAGGCGTAGGAGCGGAATTTCTCGACGCGGGTGTGCGGCTTGCCGTTCACGTATTCGGTGGTGACGGCGGTCGCGACCTTGCCCTTCCAGCCCGGGCCGGCCTTGATGCCGAACAGGTTGTTGCTGGAGCTGCCGTCCTGGTTGCGGATCACGCGCTTGCCCCAGCCGGTTTCCAGCGCGGCCTGGCCCATCATGAACTTGGCCGGCACGCCGGTGGCCTGCTCGGCTTCCTCGGCGGCGTCGGCCAGCTTGTCCTGGAAGGCGCGCACGTGGGCCGGCTTGCCGCTGTCGGTGGTGCTGCGGGCACTGCCGGTGATGCCGGATGCGGCGGCGGCGCCGTCGGTCGACATGCTGTCGGCGTCGAATTTCAAGCGCGAGGTGGTTGCGCCCTGCTCTGCGCCCGGTTTCTGGCCGATGCCTAATGCGCCCGACTGCATTTCCTTGGCCAGCGCCGCGCCGGTCTGCTGCGCCGACAGCTGGCGCACCAGCACGTCGGCCAGGCCGATGCCGCGCTTGGCCAGCTTCTGGCTCATCTGCTGGTCCAGCATGGTGGTGAAGGTGCGGGTCTCCTGGCTGTCCATCGGGCCGTCCTGCGGCGTGGCGTCGCGCATGCTCTTCATCATCATGTTGACGAACATGGATTCGAACTGCGTCGCTGCGCCTTTCAGCGCTTCGGGCGAACCGGCCTTGGCCGACTGTTTCAGGTCGCCGAGGCTGTTGGTATCGAGCGCGAATTTACTGGACAGGTCAGAGGTCGAACCGAGCATGATGGGCCTTTGTTACGTGTGCTGCGTTTGCTATTAGATGATCTCGAGTTCCGCGCGCAGCGAGCCCGCGGCTTTCAGCGACTGCAGGATGGACAGCAGATCCTGCGGCGTCGCGCCGATCGCGTTGATCGCCTTCACGACTTCGGCCAGCGAGGCGCCGTTGTTCAGCATGATGACGCGGCCAGCATCCTTCTTGACCGATGCGCTCGGGTTCGAAGTAATGGCGGTGGCGCCGCGCGAACCGGCCGGCGGCTGGCTCACTTGCGTATCCGCGCCGATGGTCACGGTCAGGTTGCCGTGCGAGATGGCGCAGGTATCCAGCGTGACTGCGCGGTTCATCACGACCGAGCCGGTGCGCGCATTCAGGATCACCTTGGCGGCGGCTTCGGACGGTTTGACGTCCATGTTCTCGAGCATGCCCAGGAAGCTGACGCGCTGGTCGCTCGACGAGGGCACGCGCACGCGGATCACGCGGCCGTCCAGCGCGGTGGCGATGCCGGGGCCGAACTTGTCGTTGACCGCTTCGACCACGCGGCTGGCGGTGGCGAAGTCGGTGGTGTTCAGTTCCAGCTTGACCTGGTTGTCGGCGCCCAAATTCGATGCGACCGCTTTTTCGACGGTGGCGCCGGCCGAGATGCGGCCGACCGCCAGCTGGTTCACCTGGGTCGAAGCGCCGCCGCCGGACGCGCCTGCGCCGCCGACCAGCACGTTGCCCTGGGCCATGGCATACACCTGGCCATCGGCGCCCTGCAGCGGCGTCATCAGCAGCGTGCCGCCGCGCAGGCTCTTGGCGTTACCCATCGAGGACACGGTCACGTCGATGGTCTGGCCCGGCTGGGCGAAGGCCGGCAGCGAGGTCGTGACCATCACCGCCGCCACGTTCTTCAGCTGCAGCTGGGTGCCGGCCGGCAGGCTGATGCCCTTCTGCTGCAGCATCGCCATGATCGACTGCACGGTGAACGGCGTCTGGGTGGTCTGGTCGCCGGTGCCGTCGAGGCCGACCACGATGCCGTAGCCGGACAGCTGGTTCTGGCGCACGCCGCCGAAGCTGGCGATGTCCTTCAGACGCTCGGCCTGGGCCGGGGTCGCGAGGAGCGGGCCCATGAGGGCGGCGATGACGGCGATCAGTTTGAAGTTCATGCTCATAGGCAGTTGATTAAAACCGGGCTCTGACCCCGGTTTTGGGAAATTAGAACGGCAACATTGATTGGAAGAAGCGCGACATCATCGAGGTCATCTCGGCGCGGTCGATCTGGCTGTTGGTGCGGTACTCGACGCGGGCGTCGGCGACGAGGGTCGAGGACACCATGTTCCCCGGCTGGATCGTGTCCGGATTGACCATGCCCGAGAAGCGGATGAATTCGACGCCCTTGTTCATGGCGACCTGCTTCTCGCCGACCACGATCAGGTTGCCGTTCGGGAGCACCTCGGAGACCGTCACGCCGATCGTGCCGGTGAAGGCATTCGACGCGGTCTGGGTGTCGCCGTCGGCGAATTTGGTGCCGGTGCTGGCTTTCACGTTCGCGCCCAGGCGGCCGGCCAGCGGACCGGGGATGCCGAATTCCGCGCTGCCCGACTTGTTGCCGGTGCTGGCGCCGCTCTTGTTGGCCGAGGTCTTCTCGACGATGCTGACGGTCAGGATGTCGCCGATGTGACGCGCGCGGCGGTCTTCGAACATCGGACGGAAGGAGTTCGCGTTGTAGATCGCGCCGTCAAGCGGCGTACCGGCATCGGCGATCATCGGGCGCACCGAGGTCGGGCCCTTGACGATCGAGGTCGGGGTTGTCGCACAGCCGGCCATCAGGGCCGCGATTGCCGCACCCTTCACCGTCGCCCCCGCGCCCTTCGCCGTCGCCCCCGCGAAGGCGGGGGTCCAAGTTGCTTTACCAAAGATTTTCATAACTGGGCCAGCTTCTGCAGCATCTGGTCGGAAGTGGTGATCGCCTTCGAGTTGATCTCGTAGGCGCGCTGGGTCTGGATCATGTTGACCATTTCCTCGACCACGTTGACGTTCGAGGTCTCGACGTAACCCTGCATCAGCACGCCGGCGCCGTTGGTGCCCGGGGTGTTGGCGTTGGCGGTGCCCGAGGCGCCGGTTTCGACGTACAGGTTCTCGCCGCGCGATTCGAGGCCGGCCGGGTTGACGAAGGTGTTCAGCTGGATCGAGCCGATCTGGGTCGGCGCGGTCTGGCCCGGGGTGGTCACGGAGACGGTGCCGTCGCGGCCCACGGTCAGGCTCAGGGCGTTGTTCGGGACGGTGATCGGCGGCTGCAGCACGTAGCCGCTGGACGTCACCAGCTGGCCGTTGGCATCGCTCTGGAAGGCGCCGTCACGGGTATAGGCCTGGGTGCCGTCGGGGAGCAGCACCTGGAAGTAGCCGGCGCCATTGACCATGACGTCCTTCGAGTTGCCGGTCTGCTGCGGGTTGCCCTGGGTGTGGATGCGCTCGGTGGCGACGGTGCGCACACCGGTACCGATCTGCAGGCCCGAAGGCAGCTGGGTCTGTTGGGAACTTTGGGCGCCGGGCTGGCGCACGTTCTGGTACAGCAGGTCCTCGAACACGGCACGCGACTTCTTGAAGCCGTTGGTGCTGACGTTGGCGAGGTTGTTGGTGATGACGTCGAGGTTGGTCTGCTGCGCCTCGAGGCCGGTCTTGGCAATGAATAAGGAACGGATCATGGTGGAATTCTCCTGACGGCGACGGAAGCCCATCGCCCACCATGAAATTATGTCCCAGGAGCAATCAAGTCAAAGCGAGGATCTGGGTGGCTTTCGCCGCGTTATTCTCGGCGTTCTTCAGCAGGCTCATTTGGGTTTCGAAGGAACGTGCCAAAGAGATCATGTTCACCATGGCGTCGACCGCGGACACGTTGCTGCCCTCGAGGGCGCCGCCGGCCACCGTCACCGACGGATCGGGCTGGCTGCTGCTGCCGTCCTTCAGGCGGAACATGCCGTCGTCGCCGCGCACCAGGTCGGCTTCCTTCGGGTTCACCAGCTTGATCCGGCCCAGCACGGTGGGCGCGGCCGGCGTGGTGGTGGTCGAGAGCGTCGAGATGGTGCCGTCGCTGCCGACCGCCACGGTGACGTCCGGCGGAATCGTGATCGGGCCGCCCTCGCCGGCAATGGTCTGGCCGTTCGAAGTCTGCAGGATGCCGTTCGGGCTCAGCTGCAGCGAACCGTTGCGCGTGTACGACTCGGTGCCGTCCGCGTTCTGGACCGCGATCCAGCCCTTGCCCTTGATCGCCACGTCGAGGTCACGCCCCGTCACCTGCAGCGGCCCGGACGAGAAATCGGCGCCGACCGTGTTGTCGACCACGAAGGCACGCGTCGGCAGGCCATCGCTCTGGACCGGCACCGCGCGGAAAGTATCGAACTGCGCGCGGAAACCCGTGGTGCTGAGGTTCGCGAGGTTGTTCGACGTGGTCGCCTGCTGCTCCATCAGGTGCTTGGCGCCGCTGGCTGCTGTGTAAATTAACCGGTCCATGATTTTCCTTAAACCGGGGTCAGAGCCCGAATTTTGGCAACTGCTGGTTAGCTATTTCCAAAAACCGGGCTCTGACCCCGGTTTGCGTTAGCGCAGGTTCACCAGCGTCTGCAGCACCGAGTCCTGGGTCTTGATGGTCTGGGCGTTGGCCTGGTAGACGCGCTGGGCCGTGATCATGTTGACCAGCTCGGCGGTCAGGTCGACGTTCGAGGCTTCCGTGGCCGAGGACTGCAGCACGCCCAGGCTGCCGGTGTCGGGGGTGCCGACCAGCGGGGTGCCCGAGTTCGAGGTTTCGGCGAAGGCGTTGTTGCCCAGCGGTTCCAGGCCGCCCGGGTTGGTGAAGTTGGCGAGCACGACCTGGCCCAGCGGCTTGGTCTGGCCGTTGCTGTACTGGCCCAGGATGGTGCCGTCGGCAGCGGCCGAGAAGCGCTGCAGGTGGCCGGCGGTGTAGCCGTCCTGGGTGGTCTTCTTCTCGCTGGTGTCGGCGCCGTACTGGGTGGTGCCGGCAAAGTTCAGCTTGATCGCCAGGCTGTCCTTGGCGCCGGTCGGCGGGTAGATCGGCAGGTTGACGGTCAGCGGCAGGGTCTGCGGGCTCATCAATGTAGCCGACAGCGCGCCGTTGGTGTCGAAGTTCAGGTGGCCGACACGCTTCGAGGGCACCGACACGGCGGCGGAGATGTCCTTGTCGATCTGGTCCGGGCTGTAGCCGGCAGTGCCGCCGGCGCTGGTGGCGGCGGTCTGGATCGCGGCGATGGTCTCGGGGCTGGCGCCGGCGGCGGTGGCGGCGGCCACCACGGCGGCCGAGGCTTTGTCGCCGTAGTCCTTCAGCTTGGCGGCGATGTCGGCCGCATCCGGCGGCACGGCCTTGGTGGCGTTCAGCCAGGCGTCGCGCGCGTTGGTGACGTTGGTGTCCTTCTGCCCTGCCGCGGCCACGTTCACGTTGGTGAGTTCGGTGCCGTCGCTGCCGGCATACACGTCCCAGGTGCCGGCGCCGGTCTTCACGTAGTACAGCGACATCACGTGGGCGTTGCCCAGGGTGTCGTAGACGTCGACCGGGGTCTGCTTGTTGTAGGTGGTCGGGTCGTTGGCGTTGAACGGGTAGTTGGTCGGCGGCTCGACGCGCGAATCCAGGTTCAGCGAGGTGTCGATCTTGGTGGTGGCCACCGGCTTCAGGTCGGCGGTGTTGATCTGCAGCGGCACCGGCGAACCGGCCAGCACCTGGCCGCTCGGGCCGACGCTGTAGCCGGTCAGGTTGGCGCCCTGCGGCGTGACCAGGAAGCCGTTCTTGTCGAGCGAGAACTGGCCGTTGCGGGTGTACTGGACCAGGCCCGAAGTCTCGGTGCGGAAGAAGCCGGCGCCGTTGATGGCGATGTCCAGCGGGTTGGCCGAGGTCTCGATATTACCCTGGGTGAACTGCTGGGCGATGCCGGCCACGGACACGCCGATACCGGCCTGGTTGCCGCCCGCGCCGTTCAGCGAACGCGCGTAGACGTCGGCGAACAGCGTGGTCGAGCCCTTGAAGCCGACCGTGCTCGCGTTGGCGATGTTGTTACCGATGACGTCCAGCGATTTCGCGGCGCCGTTCAAGCCACTCAGGCCCTGTTGGAAAGACATGTTCTGCTCCTAAAAAGAATTCGATTACAGGACCTGCTTGATGTCAGCCAGCGTGACCCCACCCTTCGAGGGCAGGTTCAGCTTCACCCCGTCCAGGCTGTTGGTGGTGACGGAGGCCACGCTGTCGAAAGACAGGGCCTTGGCGTCGTTCAGGCTCACCTTGTCGCCGCCGCGGGTGGCGACGACCTGGAAGCTGTAGCTACCGTCGGCCAGCGCAACCGGCTTGCCGTTGCTGTCCAGATTGTTGGCATCGGGGACGCCGTCCCAGGCCAGCGGAATCACGCCGGCCTTTTGCTTGCCCAGGTCCATGGTCTGCACTTCCTTGCCGTTCTTGTCGCTGATGACGACCTGCAGGCTGTCGACGTCGCCGGCCAGCTCCACGCCCATGATCGCCTTGCTGCCCGACAGGGTGATGTTGTTGCCCTCGACCAGCACGCCATGGCCGATCAGGTTGGTCGCCTGCATCGCTTCCGAGCTCTGGTAGCTGGCCTTCAGCGTGTTCAGGGTCTCGTTCAGCTTGTTCACGCCGGTCACGGTCTGCAGCTGGGCCAGCTGGCTGGTGACCTGGGCGTTGTCGAGCGGGTTCAGCGGATCCTGGTTTTTGAGCTGGGTGACCAGCAGGGTCATGAACTTGTCGGTATCGGCCTGCACGCTGTCGCCGCTGGTGGTCGCGGGCTTGGCGTTCATGGTCGCCATCAGGTCGTTGATGGTGGCGGGCGAACCGGTGGTATTAACGGTGGTCATAGTTAGGGACTTTCAGTGCTTACTGACCGATGGTCAGGGTCTTGAGCAGCATGGTCTTGGCCGCGTTCATGGTTTCGACGTTGGTCTGGTAGGAACGCGAGGCCGACAGCATGTTGACCATCTCGTCGACCACGTTCACGTTCGGCATCGTCACATAGCCCTTGTCGTCGGCCAGCGGGTGTTTCGGGTCGTACACCTGCTTCATCGGCGATGGGTCCTCGACCACTTCGCGCACCTTGACGGCGGTCGAGCCGGCGGCGACGGGCACGGCCTCGAACACGACCTGCTTGGCGCGGTAGGCCTCGCCGCTGGCGCTGGTGGCGCTGTCGGCGTTGGCCAGGTTGCTGGCGGTGGTGTTCAGGCGCTGCGACTGGGCGCTCATCGCCGAGCCGGCGACGTTGAATACGTTAAAAAGGGACATTACTGACCTCCCTGGATGGCGGCGAGCAGGTTGTGAATCTGGTGATTGATCATGGTGATGCCGGCTTCGTAGCGCAGCGCGTTGTCGGCGAATTGGGTGCGTTCGGTGTCCATGTCGACCGTGTTGCCGTCGACCGCGCCCTGCGCCACGTTGCGGTACAGGACCGGCGTGCCGTCGGTCAGCACCTTGCCGTCTGCGGCCACCGGGCCGTTCGGGATGTGGCCCTGGCTGGTGGTTGCCATGGCGCCCTGGCCGCGCGACAGCGCACCCTGCAGCGCGTTCGAGAAATCGATGTCGCGTGCCTTGTAGTTAGGCGTATCGGCGTTCGCGATGTTCGAGGCGAGCAGTTCCTGGCGCTGCGAGCGCAGGCTCAGCGCGGTTTCGTTGAATCGCAGGTAGTCGTCGAGTTTGCCGATCATGCCGCCTCCGGGGCTTGTACTTTATGGGACAGGATCGATCATACGGGCCTCGGGAGTCTTCCAATCGGGCAATAAAGGGACCCAAACCGGGGCTATTCCAAGTTTCACTACGGAATCAAGGGGCCTAAGATGGCAGGGTCGAACAGGATCTCCCTTCTATGAATTGCCTGACCCGTATTCTTTTTGCCGCGTTGACGGCCCTTCCGCTGCTGGCCCAGGCCGCACCTGCACCTGCTGCGCCGGCACGCCAGGACGCAAATGCGCTGCGCGCCGTGGCCGAGCAGTTCCTGCTGACCCAGGCCGCCGGCCTGCCGGGGGAGGTGTCGGTCAAGGTCGGCGCGGTCGATCCGCGCACCGCGCTGGCCCACTGCCCGGCGCCGGAAGCCTTTCTGCAGCCGGGCGCGCGCGCCTGGGGCAAGACCACGGTCGGCGTGCGCTGCACGGCGCCGTCGGTGTGGACCATCTTCATCCAGGCGCAGGTGAACGTGAAGGCGGACTACGTGGCGGCGGCGGTGCCGCTGGCCCAGGGTCAGCCGGTCGAGGGCAGCCAGCTGATGTTGGTAAAAGGCGACATCGCGGCGATGCCGAACGGGATCATCACGGACATGGGCCAGGCGATCGGGCGCACGCCGACCGTCTCGCTGGCGGCCGGCACGCCGCTGCGCCTGGACACGCTGAAGAGCAAACCGGTGGTGCAGCAGAACCAGGCGGTGCGTTTAGTCCTGAACGGTAATGGTTTTTCCGTGTCGTCCGAGGGCCGCGCGATCGGCACCGCCGGCGAAGGCCAGGTGGTGCAGGTGCGCACCCCGTCCGGCACGGTGGTCAGCGGCACGGCGAAGGCCGGCGGCATGGTCGAGGTGGCGTTTTAAATGTTTTGAGACTAAAGTTTTGATTTAATAAGCCGATAACCCCAGCAGATCCCGGGCTTTCTGTTCCGAACTGCAAAGGATGATGCTGTGAAAATCAACGATACCCTCAAGAACAACCCAGCCGTTCAGCCGAATACGACGACGCCGGCGAACGCGAAGAGCGCCGACAACGCGGCTGCGGCTGCCGCCAGCGCGACCAAGCCTGCGGCCACCGACACCGTGCGCCTGTCGCAGCAAGGCCAGGCGCTGGCTGCCGGCAGCACGAACCAGGTGTTCGACAGCAAGAAAGTAGAACGCATCAAGGCGGCCATCGCCGATGGCCAGTTCCAGGTAAATTCGGAGAAAGTGGCGGACGGCCTGCTGGAAACGGTACGCGACCTGCTGCACTCCCGCAAACGATAGATAAAACATGGTCATGGCATCCCCCGGCGCTACCCTGCGCGACGAACAGCAACTGATCGGCTCCATCCTGGAGCTGATGAAATCGGAACAGCAGTTCCTGGTCAGTGCGGATGCCGATGGCCTCGCCACCATCAATCCCAAGAAGCTGCAGCTGGCCCAGAAGATGGCCGAGCTGTCGCGCCTGCGCCACAAGGCGCTCGGCGCCGCCGGCTTCCTCCCATCCGAGAGCGGCATGGAACCCTGGCTGGCCGTCGGCGGCAACGACGAGCTGCGCAGCCAATGGAACCGCCTGCTCGAACTGACGCGCGAAGCCAAGGAGCTGAACCGCGTGAACGGCATGCTGGTCAACAAGCAGATGGCCCACACCCAAGGCATGCTGAACGCGCTGCGCCCGGCAGCGGCCGGCACCAGTGTCTACGGCCCCGGCGGCCAGGCGATGCAGACCGGCCCGTCGCGGCGCTACGTGGTCGGCTGACATCATTCCCGCGCACTATCGTCGTCCCCGCGAAGGCGGGGATCCAAGTTCCGCGCGTCGTCGAAACCTCGATAGCAAACGCAGCGTCTACGCAGGCAAACTTGGGTTCCCGCCTGCGCGGGAACGACGATCATGCTGATCCTTCAATAGCTCCTCCACCCGCTCCGCCGTCACCGGCCGGCTGAAGTAATACCCCTGCATCTGCCTGCAGCCGTGCGCGCCCAGGAAGTCCAGCTGGGCTGCGCTCTCCACGCCCTCCGCGATCACCTCCAGCTTCATCGACCTGGCCAGCGCGATTACCGCCTTGACGATGGCCGCGTCGTCGCCGTCCGTGCTGCCGGCCGCGATGTCGGACACGAAGGAGCGGTCGATCTTCAAACAGTGGATCGGGAAGCGCTTCAGGTTGGCCAGGCTCGAATAGCCGGTGCCGAAATCGTCGACCGCCAGGTGCACACCCATGCCCGATAGGCGCGCCATGGTCGCCGCGGCCGCCGACGGGTTCTCCATCAGCACGCTCTCGGTGATCTCCAGCGTCAGCCAGGACGGCTCGCATTTCGTCTCAGCCAGCAGGCGCTCGACCTTCGCCGCCACGTCCTGCTCGCGGAACTGGCGCGCCGACATGTTCACGCTCATGCGCGGCGGCGTCCCGCCCAGGAGCTGCGCGAACCTGGCTTGCTGGCGCAGCGCCTCTCCCAGCACCCATTCGCCGATCGGCACGATCAGGCCGGTTTCCTCGGCCAGCGGGATGAATTCGTTCGGCGACACCAACGCCCCGCCCTCCGGCTGCCAGCGCAGCAGCGCCTCGACGCCGACGATGCGGCCGCTGCCGGCATCGACCTGCGGCTGGTAGTGCAGCACGAACTCGCCGCGCAGCAGGCCGCGTTGCAGGCCGTGCTCGATGCGCAGGTGGGCCTGCGACGCGGCTTCCATATCGGCGGCGTAGAAGGCGTACTGCTTGCCGCCGCCGGCCTTGGCACGGTACATCGCGCTGTCGGCCGCCTTCAGCAAGGCTTCGCTGTCGCGCCCGTCGCCCGGGTACATGGCGATGCCGATGCTCCCCGACGGGAACACGTCAATCCCGGACAGCAGCAGCGGCTGGAACAGGCTCTCGAGCAGCTTGGCCGCCACCAGCGCGGCGTCCTCGGACGCATTCAGGTCGGCCAGCACCACCACGAATTCGTCGCCGCCCTGGCGCGCCACGGTGTCGCTCTCGCGCAGCACGCCGGACAGGCGCCGCGCGATCTCGACGATCAAATGGTCGCCGGCCTCGTGCCCGAGGCTGTCGTTGACGTGCTTGAAGCGGTCGAGGTCGATGAACATCACGCCGACCTGCCGGCGCGCGCGCTGCGCCTGCGCGATCGCCTGCGCCAGCCGGTCCTGCAGCAGCAGGCGGTTCGGCAGCCCGGTCAGGGCATCGTGGCTGGCCATGCGCAGCAGCGCTTCCTCGGCCTGTTTGCGGCGCGTGATGTCCTCGACCGCCAGGATCATGCGCACTTGTCCGCTGGCCGCTTCGCGCATCGTCGAGACGCTCAGCGCCACCCATACCGTGCGCCCGTCCTTGCACAGGTAGCGCGTCTCGCGCTGGACGTCGCGCTGCTCGCCTTTCACCAGGCGCTGCAGCAGCGCCTTGTCGTCTTCCAGCTCGTCGGGATGGGTGACCTGGTGGAAGAAGCGCTGCAGCAGTTCGATCTCGGTGTAGCCGACGATCTGCGACAGCTTGCGGTTCACGCGCAGGAAGCGGCCTTCGCGCGACAGCAGGGCGATGCCGATCGCGGCCTGGCTGAAGGTCAGGCGGAAGAATTCCTCGCTTTCCTGCAGGCGCAGCCTGGCCTGGCGGCGGAAGGTCACGTCCTGGCCGATCAGGAGCAGCAGCTCGCCGCCGGCCTGCGCGGTGCGGCGGATGTTGAACTCGAACCAGCGCACGCCGTCGGCGTGGCCGTCGACCGGCACCACCACCGCATCCTGCGGCGCGCCGGTCGCCAGCGCAGCGCTCACGCGCTCGCCCAGCTCCACCGCCGGAATCAGGGACTCGAGCAGCGGCGAATCGGCCAGCGCATCGTCGGGGATGCCGAGCATGGCGCTCATGGTGCCGTTGATGGAGCGTACGCGGCGATCCGCATCGACCACCAGCAGGCCGGCCGGCATGCCGTCGATGATCTGCTGCAGGTAGTCGTCCAGCCCGATCCCGCCGGCGATCGCTGCCACTGTCTTGTCTGTTCCGCTCATAAACCCGTCGCTTGATGAAGTGTTTCGAAATGCTGTGGGGCGCATCGTGTGGGCCACGCGACGTGAGCGTTATGCTACTTGAATGACAATCTTTTATACCGTCGTGAAACTCTTGTGTTCTTCCAGCATCATTACATTCTATCAACCGTTGTCTATACAAACGAACAATTGTTTGTAACAGACAATCAATTCTCACGAATTGTTGCAATAAAGCTGCAAGGTCTGGCTCGTTTCTTGTGATGCGGCAATATTGCTGGCTTCCGGCTTGTTACAACCGACATTTGGACAAGCACAGGAGGCAGATATGGACCGGAAGTCGATGATGGGAGCGCTGCTCGCGGCCGGCGCACTGGTGAATTCGGGCGATGCATTCGGCGCTGCTGCGGGCGAGGTCACGATACGCGTCACGCCGGAACGGCAAAGCCTGGGGAAGAGCGAGGACGTGGTCGTCAACGTGACGGTGACGAATACCAGCGTCGTCACGCAGTACCTGCTGAAGTGGCAGATTCCCTCGAATACCCTCGAGGCGCCGCTGTTCGAGGTCACACGCGACGGCCTGCCGGTGCGCTACCTCGGCGTGCAGGTCAAGCGGGCCGCGCCGACCGCTGCCGACTACATCGCCCTCAAGCCGGGCGCCTCGCTGAGCAGGCGGATCGAGCTATCCGCGCTGTACGACATGACCATCACCGGCGCCTACAGCGTGCGTTGGCGCGATGGCGCGACCCAGCTGTTCAACCGCCCCGGCCTTCAGAAAAGCGCGACTGCCCTGCCTGCCCCGGCCGCCGCCTCGGTCTGGATCGACGGCCGCCTGCCGCGCGGCGCACGCGAGGATGCGAACAACAGCGCCGTGCCCGCAGGTGCGGGCCTGTCCTTCAGCCGCTGCTCGAACGCCCAGCAGGAGACGATCAGCGGCGCGGTCCAGGCCGCGCAGGCAATGGCGCATGACGCCGATCTCTACCTGCAGGGCAAGACCCTGGGCGCGCGCTACACCAGCTGGTTCGGCGCCCTCGACGCCGCGCGTTCCGGCACCGTGGTGCGCCACTTCCAGGCGATCGGCGAAGCCTTCGCGAGCAAGCAGGTAGCGGTCGACTGCGGCTGCAACGAGTCCTACTACGCCTACGTGTATCCGAACCAGCCCTACAAGATCTACGTGTGCAAGGCCTTCTGGAGCGCGCCCCTGCTAGGGACCGATTCGAAGGGCGGGACGCTGGTGCACGAGATGAGCCACTTCACCGTGGTCGCCGGCACCGACGACCTGGCGTACGGCCAATCGGCGGCCGGGCAGCTGGCCGTCAGCGATCCGGCGAAGGCCGTCAACAACGCCGATTCGCACGAGTATTTTGGGGAGAACACGCCGCATCTGGAGTTGCATTGATGCGCATAACACGAGCTCATCAGTTTTTCCAGCGCACGATTGAATGTCTTGATAATTGTCAAACGTATATACAACAGTGTTAAATTTTGTTTGCGTCGGCTCATGAATTCTACGAGGATGCTTGTCGGGCTTCTGTTACATCCGTAGCAAGTTCTTGGATGTGGCAGCGGCCCCTCACAACAAGCGCTGCTAAGCAGCAATAACGAAATCTACGGAGAAATCACATGAGCAGGAATATGCTGAAACTGGCTGTCGGCGCCGCCGTGCTGGCCATGTCCATGGGCGCGCAAGCGGCCACCGCCAACAACGGCGTCGTCGTCTCGGTCGCGCCCGAGAAGGCTTCGATGGGCAAGAGCGACGACGTGGTCGTGAAGGTCACCTTCACGAACACCTCGGGCAGCCCGCAGTACGTGCTGAAGTCGCACACCCCGTTCGAAGGCGTCAGCGCGCCGGTGTTCGAAGTCACGCGCGACGGCCAGCCGGTGCGCTACATGGGCAAGATCGTCAAGCGCGCCGCACCGACCGCCGCCGACTATTACCTGCTCAAGCCGGGCGCCTCCTACACCGTCAAGGTGGAGCTGTCGTCGCTGTACGACATGGCCACCACCGGCGACTATGCGGTGCGCTTCCACGCCGCCTCGCCGCAGCTGTTCGCCGCCAATGCCCTGGCCGCCAACGTCACCGCGCTCAGCGCCGGCGGCGACAGCGCGCAGGACAGCAGCAAGCATGCCGGCGAACTGCAATCGGACACCGCCTCGATGTGGATCGACGGCACCCGTCCGCGCGGCTCGCGCGAAGAGACCAAGTCGCTGGCCGAAATGCAGGCCGGCTCGGGCATGGTGACCGCCGCCAGCCTGTCCACCACCAGCTGCTCGGCTTCCCAGCAGAGCACCATCGCCTCGGCCCTGAGCGCCGCCCAGACCTACGCCAACAACGCCGACGCCTACATGGCCAAGACCACGATGGGCACGCGCTACACCAAGTGGTTCGGCGCCGTGAACAGCACGCGCGTGTCGACCATCCGCTCGCACTTCGCCAACATCAAGAGCACGCTGGCGAGCAAGCCGATCAACGTGAACTGCGGCTGCACCGACACCTCCTACGCCTACGTGTACCCGAGCCAGCCTTACACCATCTACGTGTGCAAGGCCTTCTGGAGCGCGCCGCTGACCGGTACCGACTCCAAGGCCGGCACCCTGATCCATGAAACCAGCCACTTCACCGTGGTGGCCGGCACCGACGACTGGGCCTACGGCCAGTCCGCCGCGTCCAGCCTGGCGATCAGCAATCCGTCGCAGGCGATCGACAATGCCGACTCGCACGAGTACTTCAGCGAGAACAATCCGGCGTTGAACTAATCGCTGCATCGTGGGCTCGGGAGTGCCCACCCTACGCTCCAACAACCTCGTAGGGTGGGGCAATTCAGGCCAGTGGCCTGAATTGCGTGCCCCACCATTGGAGAGTTCACATGAAAAAAGATCTGCTGAAACTGGCCGCGGGCGCTGCCGCCCTGGCCGCATCCCTGTCCGCCCACGCCGCCCCCGGCATCGCCGTCTCGGTCGCACCGGAAAAGACCTCGCTCGGCAAGAGCGACGACGTGATCGTCAAGGTCACCTTCACCAATACCTCGGACAGCCCGCAATACGTGCTGAAGTCGCGCACGCCCTTCGACGAGATCGAGGCGCCGCTGTTCGAGATCACCCGCGACGGCCAGCCGGTGCGCTACCTGGGCGCGATCGCCAAGCGCGGCGCGCCCACCGCCGCCGACTACTTCATGCTCAAGCCGGGCGCTTCCTACACTGCGAAGGTCGAGCTGTCGGCGCTGTACGACATGGCCACCACTGGCGACTATGCGATCCGCTACAAGATCGGCAACGGCAGCGGCAAGGCCGCCGAAGAGCTGAAGTCCGAGGCCGCCAGCGTCTGGATCGACGGCATCCGTCCGCGCGGCTCGAACCAGGAAACCAAGTCGCTGGCCGAGATGCAGGCCCAGGCCGGCATGGTCACGGCTGCCGGCGGCGCCCTCTCCTTCAACAAGTGCACGACCTCGCAGCAGGCCGACATCACCACCGCCGTCTCGACCGCGCTGGGCATGGCGACCGACGGCGACGCCTACATGGCCAAGGGCACGATGGGCACGCGCTACACCAAGTGGTTCGGCGCCGTCGACAGCGGCCGCGTGGCGACCATCAAGTCCCACTTCGCGGGGCTCAAGGACGCCTTCGCCACCAAGCCGATCACCGTCGACTGCGGCTGCAAGAAGACCTATTACGCCTACGTGTACCCGACCCAGCCCTACACCATCTACGTGTGCAAGGCCTTCTGGAGCGCGCCGATGTCGGGCACCGATTCGAAGGGCGGCACGCTGGTGCACGAGATGAGCCACTTCAACGTGGTGGCGGGCACCGACGACTGGGTCTACGGCCAGTCGGGCGCGGCCAGCCTGGCGGTCAGCAATCCGTCGCAGGCGATCGACAACGCCGATTCGCACGAATATTTTGGCGAGAATACGCCGGCGTTGCAGTAAGAGCCACGTCGTCCCCGCGAAGGCGGGAACGACGTTAACGCTGCGTGTGGCTGAACATGACAGGTTCGGTCGAAAGATCCGCCGCCGACTCCAGCTGCCGCACATCCCCCAGCGCCGCGCCCTCGTAGCGGATCACATAAGTATGCGTACCCGGCTCGAAGGCATAGGCCTGCGTGATGTCGATGGTGTGCGTATGCGCCGAGTGCGGGGCCAGCTCGACGTAGTCGTCCAGCGTCAAAGCCGCGCGCTTGACCATGCGGCCGGTGTAGGGCACCTCGGCGTCGCCGGGATGCCGGCGCAGGTCGAACAGGCGCCGCGACAGCGCCGTGTCGGCGGCGATCTCGCGCGGCAGGCCTACCCGGCGCTCGCCGCGGTTCTCGATCTTGAAGGTCACCAGCACCTTGTCATGCCTGGCGTCGACGCTCAGGCTCGCATGCACGTTCATCAATCGTTCTCCATCGGCGCCCGGGGCCGCGGCCGTTACGGCCCACAGCGCGGCGCCCAGCATCGTTCGTCGTCGCATCGACAGCTCCTGTCGGGTTGATGCGATTGTGAACCGCCGTGACGGAAATGCCAAGCGTGCGCACGTGGGCTCGGAGAGCCCACCCTACGAACCTGAAAGGATGGTCACGGCCACGCGCCGGTTGCGCGCCCGCCCGATGGGGTCGTCGTTGGAAGCGACCGGCCGGTTGGCGCCGCGCCCGACCGCGGCCAGGCGGGCTTCAGCCACGCCGCTCTCGATGAACAGCCGCACCACGCTGCTCGCGCGTACCGCCGACAATTCCCAGTTCGAGGGGAAGGCGGCATTGGCGATGGGCGTGTTGTCGGTGTGGCCCTCGACCTCGATCGCGTGGTTGTCGTCCTTCAGCAGCGAGGCGACGGCGCCAAGGGTTTCGCGGGCATTGCCGGTGAGGCCGGCGTCGCCTTCGTCGAACAGCACGCTGGCATTGATTTCGACGGTGACGCCGCGCGCGGTCTGGGTGACGCGCACCTTGCCGCTGTCGACCAGCGGCTTGAGGACACTATTCAGTTTGCGGGCCAGCAGGTCCAGGCGTTCGCGGTCGCGCTTGGCCGCCTCCGCGCGCTTGTGCGCGATGATGTTCGACAGCGGCAGCGCCTCGACCTCGATGGCGGTATTCGTCTTGGTGGCCGCGCCGCGTCCGCCGAAGGCATCGCCGAGGGCATCCGACAGCACCTTGTACTTGCCGACGTTGACCACCGAGACCGCGTACATCACGACGAAAAAGGCGAACAGCAGCGTGATGAAATCGGCATAGGAGATCAGCCAGCGCTCGTGGTTTTCATTGTCTTCGACCCAGCGTTTTCGGCGCGTCATGAACGGTCCCGGCTCAGTGCGGCTTTCATTGCGGCGCCGTCAGGCAGGCGATGCGTTCCTCGAGCACCCGGGTGTAGTCGCCGGTGGCGATGTCGTGGAAGACGTCGGTGAGGATTTCGTACTGCAGCACCTGCTCGGCGACGATGCTCTTGATCTTGTTACCGACCGGGTAGAACAGCAGGTTGGCCAGTCCCACGCCGTACACTGTGGAGACGAAGGCAACCGCGATGCCGGCGCCCAGGCGCGACGGGTCGCTGAGGTTTTCCATCACGTGAATCAAGCCCAGCACGGCGCCCAGGATGCCGACCGTCGGCGCGTAGCCGGCCGCCGATTCCCAGATGCGCGCCGCCTGGCGCTCACGCATTTCGTAGGTGTTGATCTCGGTGAACAGCAGGCTGCGCAGCTTGTCGGGATGGATGCCGTCGACCACCAGGCGCAGGCCCTTCTGGATGAAGGGATCGGCCTTGGCCATGTATTGTTCCAGCGAGAGCAAACCGTCGCGGCGCGCCGACAGGCTCCACAAGTGGATCTCGCGCGCCAGCTGCTGGCGGCGGTCGGGCGGCGGCACAAACACCCAGCGCAGCATGCGGATGCCGCGGATGAAGGCGGATTTCTTGGTCTGCAGCAGCACGGCGCCGAAGGTGCCGACCACCACGATCGCGAACGCGGCCGGCTGCACCAGCGAGGAGAACTTGCCGCCGTCGAGGGTGTGGCCGACCAGGATGCCGGCGACGGCCAGCAGCAGCCCGAGCAGGCTGGCTATGTCCACGCAAGCTCCCGCAGATAGGTACGCAGGCGGCCCACGGCCTGGCTGTGCAGCTGCGATACGCGCGACTCGGACACGCCCATCACGGCGCCGATCTCCTTCAGGTTCAGCTCTTCCTCGTAATACAGGCCCATCAGGATCTTTTCGCGCGGCGGCAGGTTGTCGATGGCGTCGATGACGGCCTGGCGGAAGTCGGTCTCGAGCAGCGCACGCAGCGGATCGTCGTCGTCGACGGCATAGCGGTCGAGCCAGCTGTCGTTGCCGTCCTCGTCGTGGAAGTCTTCGTAATAGACCAGCTGGTGGCCGCCGGAATCGCCCAGCATTTCCTGGTAGTCGGACAGCGACAGCTTGAGCGACTTGGCGATCTCGGATTCGCTGGGCGGACGGCCGAGCTGCTGCTGCAGCGTGGCCATCGCCTGCTCCACCTTGCGCATGTTCTGGCGGGTCGAGCGCGGCATCCAGTCGTTGCTGCGCAATTCGTCCAGCATGGCGCCGCGGATGCGCAGCACCGCATAGGTCTCGAACTGGGCGCCGTGGTTTTCTTCGTAGCGCTGGATCGCATCGAGCAGGCCGATCATGCCTGCCTGTACAAGGTCATCGACTTCGACGGACGGCGGCAGCTTCGCCTTCATCTGGTGGGCGAGACGCTTCACCAACGGCGCATGCTCCGTCAGCAAATGATTCTTGTCCGCTTTCCCTTTAGCCGTGTACATGTTCTTTTTAGAGTGCCATCGCAAAACGTCCAGCCAGGCGGCGGAATGCCACCGAAGCGCCCGCCAGCGGGAACGCGTCCACCACGGCGCGGCCGAGGCGCGCAGCGCGGTGCAGATACTCGTCGGCAGGCACCGAACCCATGGAGCTCAGCGTTACTGCCAGGTAACGTGTTGCCGCAGATGACATATTATCGTATACCACCTTTGCCTCGGCTTCGGTAGCGCCGGTGACAAGGATACCGAAAGGACGGCGGCCGAGGTGTTGCGACAGGCGCTTCACCAGTGCGTAGGCATTGGTGATCGAGGTGGCGCCGGTCGAGACCTGCACCACGATCTCCGAGGATTCCATGATCGGCACCGGGAAGGAACCGTCGTCGGCAAATTCGCCGTCGACGATCACGATGCTGCCGGCCGACTGCTTGACCAGCACGTCGAAGGTCTTGGCCAGGCGGCGGGTTTCGTCGGCGTTGCGGCCCGGGCTCATCTTCACCACCGAAAAGCCCTGCGGCGCAGGATGGATCACCTGGTTCAGCGCGCACTCCTGGCGCGCCACCTGCAGCAGGCCCGGGCTGCGGTCCACGCCCAGGCGCTGGGCGACGCCGTAGTCGTGCTCGCAGGCGTCGACGATCAGCACGTCGTTGCCGCTCTGCGCCAGCGAGGCGCCGAGGTTGACCAGCATGGCGCCCTTGTCGTCCTGCGGGGTCGCGGAAAGGAAAGTCACGATGCGCGGCTTGGGGCCCGCCAGCATCCGGCGCAGGCCTTCAGCCTGGTCGAAGTCAAAACTAGCCAATGGTCACCTCGCGCAGCGAACGGTCGTTGTTCAGGTTGCCGAGGCCGGACATCATCAGCGGCAGGTCGGCGTCGTTGAACTGGGCGGCAGCTTCGCGCTTGTTGCGGAAGGCGCGGTCGATCAGCATGGCGCGGTCGCCCAGGTGCAGGTCTTCCGGCACGCGCTGGCCGTTCGAGATGTAGTACAGATTCAACTTCTGCCGCACCAGCACGTCCAGCACGTTGCCGATCGAGGCGGCTTCGTCCAGCTTGGTCATGATGCAGCCGGCCAGGCCGGTGCCCTGGTAGGCGCGCACCACTTCGTTCAGGGTCTCGTTGGTCGAGGTCGCGTTCAGGCACAGCAGGCGCTGGACGTTGGCGCCGCTTTCGGTCAGCATCGCCACCTGCTCGGTCACCATCTGGTCGCGCTGCGACATGCCGATGGTGTCGATCAGCACGGTGTGCTTGTTGCGCAGCTCTTTCAGGGCGATCCGCAGGTCGGCTTCGTCCTTTACGGAGTGCACCATCACGCCCAGGATCTTGCCGTAGATGCGCAGCTGCTCGTGACCGCCGATACGGTAGGCGTCGGTGGTGATCAGGGCCAGCTTTTCCGGACCGTGGCGCATCACGCAGCGCGCCGCCAGCTTGGCGGTGGTGGTGGTCTTGCCGACGCCGGTCGGGCCGACCAGGGCGAACACGCCGCCGCGGTCGAGAATGGCGTCTTCGTCGGCCATGGTGGTGATGTTGCGCGCCAGGACAGTCTTAATCCAGCGCATCGCCTCGGCGGCATCCTTGCCGGCCGGGAGCTTGTCGATCAGATAGCGCGACAGGCTGGCCGAAAAGCCGGCCGCCAGCATCTCGCGCAGCACGACGGCCTTCTGCGGTTCACGCTGCTGGGTGGAGCCCCAGGACAGCTCGGACAGCTGGGTTTCCATCATGCCGCGCATCGCGCGCAGCTCGCTCATCATGCCCTGCATCTCGGCGGCGGCCGCGTTTGCAGCCGATTCTTTGGCCTGGGCGATGGCGGCCGACATCATGGCGGTCATTGCGGCCATGTCGAAGGCCGGTGCTTCCGGCTGGGCGCGGCGGTTGGCGTAAGTGTGCGGCGATGGGATAGCCTGCGGCGCCGGGGTCGGCTCGTCGAGGTCGTGGAACGATGGCATGGCCGGGCGGGTCATTTGCGGCGCCATCTGAGCACGTGGGGCCGGCTCGGCCTGGATGTTGCTGAAGCTGCGGGCCGCCGGCGCGTCATACGGGCGCGGTGCCGGTCCGTCGCCACGGCCGGCTTCGTGCAGCGTGCGCGCGGCCGGGGCGGCTGCCGGCGGCAGATCGTCCATGTGATGCAGCTGGGGACGCGGCGCGGCCATTTCGGATTCGGGCGAAGGCGAGGACAGCGAGGCGACGTCGTCGTTGTCCAGCGCCAGGATCTCGACCACGCCATCCACCGGGCGGTTCGACAGGATGACCGCGTCCGGTCCCAGGGCATCGCGCACTTTGCGCAAGGCCTCACGGGAAGTCGGGGCTGTAAATTTCTTCACGTTCATCGTTGGTCTCCGCTCGCATCGCATGTAGGGCGCAATGGCCCTTGATGGATAGGATTATTGACGATGCCGTCAGGAAACCATCGGGGGAAAAGGATGGGGAAAGGGGCTTATTTCTTCTTGGCAGGTTTTCAGAGAGGGAGAGTATGCAACCGCTGTACCGGATGGGACAGCGGTCGTGGGGAAGAAAGCTCGGCGGAAGGACTCAGCTCAGGTAACGCGGATACTGCCGTTCCTGCTCTTCAAGCCATTCGACAGCATGTTCGATGTTCGAACTGGGGATATTTCCCTCTTCGAGAGCTACCCGGATCTTCCATTCAGGCTGGCGAGCTAGAATGGCCCGAAAGGCTTCCCGCGTATAAGGAGCCACATGTGTGTTTGCAGCGTAGTTCGTGTTCGCTCGGTCACCACTAGCATTCAGATAGGCCATCATTGTCTCCTCTAACAATTCTTAGATGCTAGCACTGCAGTTCCACAATAGACGTGCGCTAACGCACGCACAAGTTGTGAAACTTATCACGTACTTGCTTATCTAATATTACTACCAGGTGTGGAAATTGGCGACATTTACCATAAGAAATTTCCATTAATTTGCGGATTTTTCTACTGCACCGCACAATGTCAGATCTACTTCACAATGCGTGTATCGGTGTACGTCTTAACACTGTCGTTGTCTCCTCCAGAAAGTTTAAAAGATTATGAAAATCTATCCAGTTATCCTCTCCGGCGGCGCCGGTACCCGCCTGTGGCCGCTTTCGCGCGCCATGATGCCCAAGCAGCTGCTGCCGCTGGTCTCGGACAAGACCATGCTGCAGGAGACCGCTTTGCGGGTCCGCAGCTGGCCGGGGTTGATGGCGCCGCTGGTCGTCTGCGGCAATGAGCACCGTTTCCTGGTCGCCGAGCAGTTGCGCGAAGCGGGCATCACGCCGGGCGGCATCCTGCTCGAGCCGGTCGGCCGCAACACGGCCCCGGCCGTGACCGCGGCGGCGCGCCACCTGCTGGCCGACGATCCGGACGCGATCATGCTGGTGCTGCCGGCCGACCACGTCATCGAGAAGAACGAAGCCTTCCGCCAGGCGGTCGAGCGTGCCTACCAGCTGGTGCAGAACGGTTCGCTGGCCACCTTCGGCATCGTGCCGAGCGTGCCGGAAACCGGCTACGGCTACATCCGCCGCGGCGAGCCGCTGCCCGCCGTCGACGACTGCTACAAGATCGATCGCTTCGTCGAGAAGCCGGACCGCAATACCGCCGAAGGCTTCGTTGCCGACGGCGGCTATTACTGGAACAGCGGCATGTTCATGTTCCGCGCCGACCGTTTCCTGGCCGAGATCGAGCAGCACGCGCCCGAGATCGCCGAGGCAGTGGAGTCGGCGATGCACAACGCCTACCGCGACCTCGACTTCTGCCGCCTGGACGAAGCCGCGTTCACGGCCTGCCCGTCGGATTCGATCGACTATGCGGTCATGGAACACACCCGTGACGGCGTGGTGATCGCCAGCGACATCGGCTGGAGCGACGTCGGTTCCTGGTCGGCCCTGGCCGACGTGCAGCAGGCCGACGTCCACGGCAACGTGCAGCGCGGCGACGTCTACCTGGACGGCGTCAGCAATTCGCTGGTGCGCGCCGAAAGCCGTATCGTGGCCGTGGTCGGCGTCAAGGACCTGGTGGTGGTGGAAACCAACGACGCGGTGCTGGTCGCGCACAAGGACCAGGTCCAGCGCGTGAAAAACATCGTCGACCACCTGAAGGCCCAGGACCGCACCGAGCACCTGCACCATACCCGGGTCTACCGTCCGTGGGGCTTCTACGAGGGCATCGACGTGGGCGAGCGCTTCCAGGTCAAGCGCATCTCCGTGAAGCCGGGCGAGAAGCTGAGCCTGCAGATGCACCACCACCGTGCCGAGCACTGGGTGGTCGTCTCGGGCACCGCGCGCGTGACCTGCGGCGACAGCGTCAAGCTGCTGTCCGAAAACGAGTCGACCTACATTCCGATCGGCATGACGCACCGCCTGGAAAACCCGGGCAAGCTGCCGCTGCACCTGATCGAAGTGCAGTCGGGCAGTTACCTGGGCGAGGACGACATCGTGCGCTTCGAGGACGTCTATTCGCGCGCTTGATCGGCACCCTGAGCGGCACGCCTGAGCGCTCACACGCTTCAGGCCGTACCCACCAGGCTGGTCACCCGAATCGTCTTCGTTTCCGGGATCTCCGAATGCGACAGCACCTTCAGCTGGGGCAGCGCGCGGCGCAGGAAGCGTGACAGCAGGGTCCGCAGCGGACCCGGCACCAGCAGCACCGGCGTCAGGCCCATCGCCTCCTGCTGCTGGGCCGCATTGGCCGCCTGCTGGACGATGGTGTCGGCCAGGCCCGGCTCGATGCCGGTGCCGTCGCCGCCGGCGTTCAGGGCTTGCACCAGCAAGCGCTCGAGGCGGTTGTCCAGGGTCATCACGGACAATTCATTGGTGCCCGGGAACAGCTGCTGCACGATCGCGCGGCCGAGGGCGATACGCACCAGCGCCGTCAGGTCGTTCGGATCCTGGGTCGAACCGGTATGCTCGGACAGGGTCTCGATGATGGTGCGCATGTCGCGGATGTGCACGCCTTCCTGCAGCAGGTTCTGCAGCACTTTCTGCAGCGTCGACAGCGACACGACCTTCGGTATTAGATCCTCGACCAGCTTCGGCGCATCTTTTGCCAAATGGTCAAGAAGTGCCTGCACTTCCATGCGGCCCAGCAGTTCCGAGGCATGGGTCGTAATCAGGTGGTTCAGGTGGGTGGCGATCACGGTGCCGGCGTCGACCACGGTGTAACCCATGCTCTGCGCCTCCTCCTTCAGGCCGGCGTCGATCCAGATCGCCGGCAGGCCGAAGGCCGGATCGGTGGTCACCAGGCCCGGCAGCGTGCCGCTGGCCATGCCCGGATTGATCGCCAGGAACTGCCCGTTCATCGCTTCGCCGCTGCCCACTTCCACGCCTTTTAGAGTAATGCGGTAGGCCGTGGGTTTCAGCTCCAGGTTGTCGCGGATGTGCACCGGCGGCGCCAGAAAGCCGACTTCCTGTGCGAACTTCTTGCGGATGCCCTTGATGCGCTTGAGCAGCTCGCCGGCCTGGCCCTTGTCGACCAGCGGGATCAGGCGGTAGCCCACTTCCAGGCCCAGGGTGTCGACTGGCATGACGTCCTGCCAGGTCGCTTCTTCCTGCTCGGCTGGCGTGGTGGCGGCCGCGGCGGCGCCACCCGCGGCGCCCCCTGCCCCACCGGCCTGGCCGGCCGCACCCGCCGCCGCGCCCTGCGCCCGGGCCGGCGCATTCTTCTGGCGCTTTTCCACCATGTAGCCAACACCGAACAGCGCGCTGCCCAGCAGCAGGAACACCAGGTTCGGCATGCCCGGGATCATGCCCATGCCGCCGATAATGCCGCCGGTGATGTACATGACGATCGGACGGCCGAACAGCTGGCCGACGACCTGGTCGCCGACGTCCTGGTCGCTTGCGACGCGGGAGACGACCATACCGGCCGCGATCGAGATGATCAGCGACGGAATCTGCGCGACCAGGCCGTCACCGATGGCCAGCAGCGTGTAGTTCTTGATGGCGTCGGCGAAGGCCATGTCGTGCTGGATCATGCCGACGATCAGGCCGCCGATCACGTTGATCAGGGTGACCAGGATGCCGGCGACGGCGTCGCCGTGCACGTACTTCGAGGCACCGTCCATCGCGCCGTAGAATTCCGCTTCCATCGCCACGTCCGAGCGGCGCTGCTTGGCTTCCGCTTCGCCGATCAGGCCGGCGTTCAGATCGGCGTCGATCGCCATCTGCTTGCCCGGCATCGCGTCCAGGGCAAAGCGCGCGCCCACTTCGGCGATACGGCCGGCACCCTTGGTGACGACCATGAAGTTGATGATGGTGAGGATGATGAAGACCACCAGGCCGACCGTGTAGTTGCCGCCGATGAGGAAGTGGCCGAAGGCTTCGATCACTTTACCGGCAGCGGCGCCGCCGGTGTGGCCCTCGGTCAGCACCACGCGGGTCGAAGCCACGTTCAGCGCCAGGCGCAGCAGGGTCGTCACCAGCAGCACTGCCGGGAAGGCCATGAAGTCGAGCGGCTTGACCGTGTACAGCGCGGTCAGCAGCACGATGACCGACATCGCGATGTTGAAACTGAAGAACAGGTCGAGTGCAAATGCCGGCAACGGCAGGATCATCATCGACAGCAGCAGGATGATGAGGATAGGCGCCGCCAGCGCGTTGCCGCGTCCCACGATCGCCTGGGCCCAGGCCGGCAGTTTGAAACCGTTCATTGCGTGATTCCCCAGTGACTCTTCGTGTTTTTAATGCAGTTTTTGCTGCGAAGCCGGATTGAAAGGGTCCATTTCCGGCGGCACCGGCAGCTTGTTCGGACGGTCCGGATAGTGGTCGCTGCTGCCCTTGGTGTAGGCGCGCAGCTGGTAGACGTAGGCCAGCACTTCGGCCACCGCCGAGAACAGCGCTTCCGGGATCTCGTCGTCGATGTCGGTGTGCTTGTACAGCGCACGGGCCAGGGCTGGCGCTTCCAGCAGCACGACCTTGTTTTCCTTGGCGATCTCGCGGATCTTGGCCGCGACTTCGTCGGTACCCTTGGCCACGACTTTCGGCGCGCCCTTCTGGCCGTCGGCATACTTCAGCGCCACCGCGAAGTGGGTCGGGTTGGTCACGACCACGTCGGCGGTCGGGACGTTGCTCATCATGCGTTTCTTGGCCATCTCGCGCTGCATCTGGCGGATCTTGCCTTTGATTTGCGGGTTGCCGTCCGACTCCTTGGATTCCTGGATCACTTCCTGGCGCGTCATCTTCAGCTTGTTGGCGTAGTGCCATTTCTGGTACGGGCCATCCAGCAGGGCGATCGCACCCAGCGAAGCAACCATGATCATGAAGGCGCGTGCGATCAGGCCGGCCATGTGGCCGGTGGCGGCGCCCAGCGGCTCGACCGCCAGGCCGATCACGGCGTCCTTTTCGCTCATCACCACATACCAGGCGACGGCGCCGACCAGCAGGGTCTTGGCGACGGCCTTCAGCAGCTCGACCAGGGCATTGGTCGAGACCATGTTGCCGAGGCCGTTCATGGGATTGAGCTTGCCGAAGTTCGGCATGAAGGACTTGGCGCTGAAATTCCAGCCGCCGATCAGCAGCGGCGACACCACGGCCACCAGCATGATCGCCAGCGCCAGCGGCAGGCAGGCCAGCATTACCGCGCCGATGTCGGTCGTGACGCGTTCGATGAGGACGTTGGGGTTGTAGATCTGTTCGCGGTCGAGCGAGAGGCCGCGCTGCAGCGTGGTGGACAGCTTGTCGACGACGCCGCCGCCCAGCATCCACAGGCCGGCGCCGGCAGTCATCAGAACCGTGAAGGTGGCGACTTCGCGCGAGCGGGGAATGTCGCCGTTCTTGCGCGCGTCGCTCAGCCGTTTGGCTGACGCTGGTTCTGTCTTTTCTGCGTTGCTTGCTTCCGCCATGTCCTGTTTCCGCTCTTTGGTTCAGGATGGGATTATTCCAGATGTTGCCGCAAGGCTATAGAGTGAACAGGTGGGGAAAGACCGGCCTTTTCGTTCGGGTAGAGCGACGAATGTTAAAAAGTGTGAGCATGTTCAACAACAATTACTGTACACTGATGTGTTACGGATAAGTAGTAGAGTATTCACTTTGTCCGTTGGCATAAGGTCATCACGACCGTCATTGCTGCAATTTTTCTGATTAAAGGATCAACATGAAGAAGATTATCGTTACCGGCGCAATCCTGGGTCTGCTGTCGGCACAAGCTCTGGCACAAGACACCGCAGGTTCGGCTGCTTCGAATGCAGGTAACACTGCTGCTGCCCAGACCGGCACCGCATCGACCGGCGCCGCATCGACCGGCACTTCCGGCGGCTTCCTGACCGGCGGCACCATCGCCGGCGTGTCGACCGGCACCGCAGTCGCCATCGGCGCTGCGATCGCCTTCGTTGCCGTGGCAGCGTCGGACAACGACACCACCACCAGCCACTCGACCACGACCCACCACTGATCGGATGGCGGACGCTACAGCGTCCCCGCCTTCAGTTTTGGCGAATGAAAACGGCTCCCATCACGGGAGCCGTTTTTTTTGGGCGCATGCACTGTCAATAAGTGGAAAATTAAGCACACTTTTTTGCACATAATTACCGAACAAGCAGGCTTTTGGTGAATCAAGGCAACACATAATTGCTATAATCGCTTGGCAACAAAGTATTGCTGCACCGCCCCTATTTGAAATCAAGGACTATCATGAAAAAGATCATCGCCATTGGCGCAATCCTGAGCCTGATGTCGGCACAAGTGCTGGCACAAGAAGCCGCTACTTCGAATGCAGGTAACGCTGCTGCTGCCGGCCAGACCGCTGGTACCGCCGGCACCGCTGCTGGTGCTACCACCTCGGGCGGCTTCTTCGGCACCAGCGCGATCGCTGGCCTGTCGACCGGCACCCTGGTCGCTATCGGCGCCGCTGTGGCTGCCGTCGCTGTCGCTGCTTCGGACAACGATTCGACCACCAACCACTCGACCACCACTCACCACTAATCGTGTGGCGGGATGCTACGGCGTCCCGGCGATACTGGTCAAAAAAATGGCTGCCTCAGGCAGCCATTTTTCTTTCGACAGTTCCTTGTCACCGATATCAAGCAAACATTTCAGCTTCGCCGAACGCCTTGCCCGCCGCATCCTTGGCAGCCAGCTGCGGTGCAAAGTCGATAGGCCATGCAATGCCCACGGTCGGGTCATTCCACAACAGGCTGCGCTCGTGCTCGGGATACCAGTAATCGGTCGTCTTGTAGAGGAATTCCGCAGACTCGCTCAACACCACGAAGCCATGCGCGAAGCCCAGGGGCACCCACAACTGCTTGTGGTTCTCGGCGCTGAGGACTTCGCCGACCCAACGCCCGAAGGTGGGAGAGGATTTGCGCAGATCGACGGCGACATCGAAAACACTGCCTTGCACGACACGCACCAGCTTCCCCTGGGGATGCTGGATCTGGTAATGCAGGCCACGCAGGACACCTTTTGCCGACTTGCTGTGGTTGTCCTGCACGAAGTCCACATCCAGGCTTGTCACCTCGCGGAAGTCGCGTGCATTGAAGCTCTCATAAAAGAAGCCGCGCGCATCGCCGAACACTTTCGGCTCGAGCACGAGGACATCGGGAATCGCAGCAGGCGTAACGGTATATGGCATTTCAGGATGACTTCAAGAGGTTCAAAAGATAACGGCCATAACCGTTTTTCGACAAGGGCGACGCCAGCTTCTCCAGATCGGCTGCGCCGATCCATCCCTGCCGGTAAGCGATCTCTTCGGGGCAAGCGACTTGCAGGCCCTGGCGCTTCTGCAGGGTCGCGATGAAGCTGGCGGCTTCGAGCAGGCTATCGTGGGTACCCGTGTCGAGCCAGGCGAAGCCGCGGCCCATGATTTCCACATTCAGTTCGCCACGATTCAAATAGCACTGATTGACGTCGGTAATTTCGAGCTCGCCACGGGCCGATGGCTTGATATCGGCAGCGATATTGCAGACGTTGCTGTCGTAGAAGTACAGGCCAGTGACTGCGTAGCTCGACTTTGGCGCCTTGGGCTTCTCCTCGATGCTGAGCGCGCACTGGTTGGCGTCGAATTCGACGACGCCGTAGCGCTCAGGATCATGCACGTGATAAGCGAACACCGTGGCACCATCGGTGCGTTCGTTCGCGCTTTGCAGTTGCTTCACCAGATCGTGACCGTAGAAAATATTATCGCCCAGCACCAGCGCACTGGGGTCGTTGCCGATGAAGTCCTTGCCGATAACAAACGCCTGTGCGAGGCCGTCTGGCGACGGCTGCACCGCATACTGGATGTTCATTCCCCACTGGCTGCCATCGCCCAGCAATTCCGCAAAGCGCGGCGTATCGTGCGGGGTGCTGATTACCAGGACGTCGCGGATACCGCTGAGCATCAGCGTACTGAGCGGGTAATACACCATGGGCTTGTCATACACCGGCATCAGCTGCTTGCTGACGGCCTGTGTCACCGGGTACAGCCGCGTACCCGAACCACCGGCAAGGATGATGCCCTTTCGCTTAACTTCGGACATGATTGTCTCTCTAAAAAATTTGCTGTAGAACCTGGCGAACACTTTCCTGCCAAGGCGGGAGGCGCAGGTTGAAAGTGTTGCGGAAATGACTGGTATCGAGCCGGGAATTTGCCGGGCGCTTCGCTGCGGTCGGATACTCCGCGGTGCTGAGCGCCTTTACGGCTTCCGGTCCTGCTTTCAAGGTCTTGCCGGCCGCCAGCGCTTCCTGAAGCACGAAGCGCGCGTAGTCGAACCAGCTGGTGTCGCCTGCGCCGGCGACGTGGTAGGTCCCGTAGGGGAAAGCCAGGGCATCTTCACGCTGATATTGGCGGACAAGCTGGGCGGTCAAGTCGGCCAGCAAGGCTGCCGAAGTGGGTGCGCCGAACTGGTCGGCGACGACAGATAATTGCTCCCGCTCTGCGCCCAGGCGCAGCATGGTCTTCGCGAAATTGCCACCGTGCGCGCCGACGACCCAGCTGGTACGCAGGATCAGGTGACGCGGATTCGCCTCCGCTAGCCCGCGCTCGCCGGCAAGCTTGGTACTGCCGTAGACGCTTTGCGGATTAGGACCATCGGTTTCCGAATAACTGCCCTGTTTCGTGCCGTCGAACACGTAATCGGTCGAATAGTGCACGACCAGCGCACCGAGGCGAGCAGCTTCTTCGCCCAGCACCGACGGTGCCTGCGCATTCACGGCGTGTGCGGTCTGCTGGTCGGTTTCCGCCTTGTCCACCGCGGTGTAGGCAGCAGGATTGACGATGACGTCAGGGGCGATACTGCGTACCAGCGAACGGATGGCATCGGCATCGGCCATGTCGCATCGGGCGCGATCCACGGCCACGACGTCGCCGAGCGGCGCCAGGGCACGCAGTAGTTCGAAGCCGAGCTGCCCGTTACTACCGGTGACAAGGATCTTCATCGCTTCACGCTCCATACTGCTTGCCAACCCACTCCCGGTATGCACCGCTGGTCACGTTTTGCGCCCAGGCCTGGTTGTCGAGATACCAGCGGACCGTCTTGCGGATGCCGGTTTCGAAGGTCTCGGCAGGTTTCCAGCCGAGCTCGCGCTCCAGCTTGGTCGCGTCGATCGCGTAACGGCGGTCATGGCCGGGGCGGTCGGTCACGAAGGTGATCTGGGTCTTGTACGACTGGCCGTCGGCACGCGGGCTGAGCTCGTCGAGAATGTCGCAAAGGGTGCCCACGACCTCGAGATTGGCTTTCTCATTCCAGCCGCCGACGTTGTACACCTCACCGATCTTGCCGGCTTCGAGCACGCGGCGAATCGCGGAACAATGGTCTTTCACGAACAGCCAGTCGCGGATTTGCTGGCCGTCGCCGTAGATCGGCAGCGCCTTGCCGCCGAGTGCGTTCTGGATGCACAGGGGGATCAGCTTTTCCGGGAAGTGATAAGGACCGTAATTGTTCGAGCAGTTCGTGGTCAGGACCGGCAAGCCGTAGGTATGGTGGTATGCGCGCACCAGATGGTCGCTCGCTGCTTTGCTGGCCGAGTATGGGCTGTTGGGCTCGTAGCGGTTGGTCTCGCGGAAAGCAGGATCTTCCTTGCCGAGCGAACCATAGACTTCATCGGTCGACACGTGCAGGAAACGGAAGTCCGCCTTTTCCTGCTCCGGCAGCGCATTCCAGTACTCACGCACCGCCTCCAGCAGGTTGAAGGTGCCGACGATATTCGTCTCGATGAAGTCCCCCGGGCCATGGATGCTGCGATCGACGTGGCTCTCGGCGGCGAAGTTGACAACCGCGCGGGGCCGGTGCTGCTGCAGCAGTTGACGCACCAGGTCGCGGTCGCCGATATCTCCTTTGACGAAGATATGCTTCGGGTTGCCGCGCAAGCTTTCGAGGTTCTCCATATTGCCTGCGTAGGTCAACGCGTCGAGGTTCACCATGGGCTCGTCCTGCACCGCGAACCAGTCGAGGACAAAATTACTGCCAATAAACCCGGCACCACCGGTCGTTAAAATCATGTCGCTATACTCCAAATAACCGTGAATGAGAGTTCCAGCGCGCTTGCGGGCCTGTTGCCCTGTCAGCTACGCGCTGTCTCGTGTAAAAATTAGTTCCCCAAATAATAACCGAAGCTTTCATGCAGGAAAGGCATGTTTCGATTCCTGAAAGACTGTCAGTAGCTGCCGCTCCAGGCCACGCTGACCGACTTCGGTCCCGGCGTCACCGCAAAGCTCGAACCAGTATTGCTGCGCTGGCTCTGCCACAGCCAGCTGCCCATCGCATACCCGAGCACGCCACCGGCCACGACGTCGGACACCCAGTGCTGGCGGCCCGCGGCGCGCCCCATCGACCCGGCGGCGGCAAGGCCGTACAGCCAGGGCGCGTCGTACTCCTGTGCGAAGGGCGTCACCGCCGCGAACGCGACCGTGCTGTGGTTGGACGGGAAGGACGCGTTGGAACGGTCCGAGGTCTTGCTCCACGCACCCAGGCCTTCGCTTGGCCGCGCACGGCCGACGATGCGCTTGGTGGCGATCGACACGGCGGCCGCGCCGGCGATCGACTCGAGCGAGATGATGCCCATGTTCTGCAGGCGCGCATCGCCCAGCGCGACCGCGCCGGCGGCGGCGCCGGTCAGCAGCACCGGCATCGCCTTGCCCACATTGTTCCAGGTCCGCGCAACGCGCGTACCGTCACGCTTTTCCATGAAGCGGTCGAAAGGCTTGTCGAGCAACGCGCCGCCGAGGATGGCGCCGGCGCCCAGCAGCGTGCCGTTCGCCCACTGCGGCAGGGTCGGCGTGTTCGAGAACGACTGCTCCACGCGATAACGGAAGATCGGCCACATGTTCGGCATCGGACGCACCGGCGGATTCACTGCCGGCAGGTTCTGCTCGTCGCGGCGCTCGGCAAAGTTGCCCAGGCCGTCGTAGGTCGTCAGGTCGCGGCGCGGCTGCTCGAACAGGTCGTACAGGTCGCCGGGGCTCGCAACCATCTGGCCGACGTCGCGGGTCCATGGCGACAGGCCGATGCCCGCTGTTGCTTGGCTATCCGACGGCAGCATGATGTTCAGCGGGACCGACAGGAATACGCCCTTGTCGTTGTACGGATTGGCCGGCGTACCCGGGTTGGTGATGTCCTTGCCGTTGGTCTTCGTGTACCAGGCGCCGATTTCGACGCCGGACTGGAAGCGGCGCTTGAATTCGAGGCGCACGCCATTGTCGCGCGCCAAGAAGCGCCCTGCCCGCGCCGTGGCCGTGATGTCGTACGGGAGCTTGTAATGCAGCGCGCCCAGCGCAGTCACGGTCTTGTAATCGAGCTTGTCGAACCAGCCTCGATAGCCGCGCTGCTGCACGGCGTCGATGCTGACATCGGCCGCCCAGCGGCTGTCCTTCGGCAGGTACAGCACCTGGCCGCCGACGCCGCGGTACATCTCTTCATAGAAGCCGGCCGACGCGCGCGCGTACAGGCGTTCATCGAGCGTCAGGTACTGGTTGAGCAGCAGGCGGTTGAGCTTCAGGCGGCTGCCGCGCTTGTACTCGGCGACGTCCGTGCGCACGTGCGGCAACAGGCTGTTGGACTTTTGCGTGACGCCCGAGACGTTCTCGAACAGGTCCAGCTTGAGGGCGCTGTTCAGGTAAGTCCCCTGGCCCAGGCGGCGGTCGTAGTTCGTTGCGGCCGCCACTTCGTAGCGCAATGCACCGCTCGGGTCGTTGAAGAAGAACGATATCTTCGGAATCGTCTTGAAGCGATTCGCTTCGCGGTCTTCCGACACCACCTGGACGATGTTGCCGTCCTGTCCCACCTGTACTGCCAGGCCCTTGCCATCCTCGCGTACCGCAGCGAGCAGGCCTTGCTGGTCGTCGATGCGGTCAGCCGGCGTCGAGTACCGCACCGCGACGGTCTGCAGGAAGGCATCGCGATCCGCCAGGCCGGTCAGGTAGTCGGTAAGGCGCTGCAGGTCCTGGAACTCGTAGGTGGCGATCGGCTGCTCGAGCTTCGTATAAGTCACGTGGATGGCGCGCGTGCCTTCCGGCGCGAACGCGAGCGCGGTGCGCGCCGCACGGCCGACGGCGCGGCCCATGTTCGAAATCCGGTTATTGGTCAGCGTGAGCTTGAGAACATTGCTGTCGAGTTCGACGCGTACGTTCTTGAAGTCCTGTTTGACGAGCGCTTCGGCCAGCGCCGCACCGCGGCTGCCGTCCTGCTGCCACTCGGCGGCCGTGGCGCGCGGCGGCGCTTTCTTCGGGTCGAAGGGTGCTGGCTCGTACAGTTTGGGAATGAATTCGCGCTCGCCGAACGGGATGCTGGCGAAAACGTTGGCACTGAAATGGTCGCGGTGGCGGGCGACCTGGGCACCCAGCCAGCCCCAGCGGTATTCGAGGCCGACGGCCGGGCCTTTTTCGCGGGATGCGGCGCCGGTGCTTGCGGCCTGGTAGTCGTTTTTATAGTTGTTGGCGTCGTATTCAGCAACGACTGCCCAGTGCGGAAGCGAGGTTGGCACCCAGCGCGCGCCAGCGAAGAGCCCGTTCGGACGCTTGCGTCCGTAACCGATACTGGCTTCGAAATTCCTTGCCGGGCCGAAGATTTTGGAGGCAACGATGTACTGGCCTTTGAACAGCTCGGTGCCGAGCACGTCGGTTGCACCGACAGAAATGGCCGGCATCCAACCCGATTCTTTCCAGACGTTGAGTTTGGCGTCGACAACCTTGTCCTTGTAGCGCCCATAGGTCGTATTGGAAGTCGATCCTTCGTTCGACGCAAATGCAGGGGTTCCCGTGATCGAAACGTAGCGTCCGGTCATCTGCAGGAAGGGCAGGAACGTTGCCGACACCCAGGTGCTGCCATACGGACTGTCGTAGCTATATCCAGTGCTGAACGTACCGTCCGGCTCAACCCAGGCACTCGGCATGTTGACATAGCCCGACTGCCCTTGCAAATTGGGGGTCGAGGCGAGAGCGCCTGTCGCTGCGAGCACGAGAGAACTGCACAGGGAGAGCTTGAACGAGTTTCGGAATGCGGTTTCGATCATCAAAAAATCCAGGTAAGACGCGATCGACCTCTTATTCAAAATCTCGTCCTGACGACAATCGCAAACCGCATAGTTTATCAGCTCAGCCATGAGCAGCCAACTAGGCAGCGGTCGCGTAGTCATTTACAGGCAACAGCGACGACACCCCAAGCCCCCAGGGAACCCGGCAATCCGGCGAAATGAAGCACATCGTTCCTATTTCATAATGAGTGAAATCCAGGTGACGCGTCCGCGCAACAGTTCAATATGAAACGTGTAAATCTTCTTTCGCTTTCATGAATAGCAACTTCGATGGCAATTTTTCATAAAAAATTGCACGTCGCACGGGCCTTGCCCCACAAATCCCAGGCGCTACTTCTCTAGGTGTTGTTCATCCATTGTTCATCCATTGTTCAGAAGACAAAAGCCTCCCCACGTGTAGAGGAAAAATCCTACATGAGCCTGCCTTTTTCCTCAGCAATAAAGTATCATTCTGAGAACGCAAGCTGGTAGCACCAAATCCCTCAGACAGCCACTCAACACCGTGACAAACGGTGAGAATTTAACCAATTTCAATACTTTTGATTCTCTCGGCCTTGCCCGAAGAATTGGCGTTTTATTGGCTAAATACAGAATGGCGAATATTCGATGATATTTACGGGAACGAAAAAATCATCTTATTGCAAACATGAAAAAAAAATTTCTTGACCTACCTCGTCGCCAGAAACAGACCGTCGCAGCCGCGGCCGACCTGTTTTTTGTGCCGCTGACTTTCTTTGTCGCCCTGGCGTTACACTTCAACGACATTCAATTACCGGAAATGCGCCAGTATTTCTGGCTGATCGTGGCGTCGCCGATCATTTCGATTCCAGTTTATGCGCGCATCGGCTTGTATCGCGCCATCATCCGCTATATCGATCACCAGATCGTCATGACGGTGGCGAAAGGCGCGGCCATTTCAGTAGTCATGCTCGCCCTGATGGCGCTGTTTTCGCTTGGGAATGCGTTTTCGGCGACGCCGTTCGTGATCTTCGCCGGCAACCTCGTCTTGTATCTGCTGGCCAGTCGTTTCCTGGCGCGCGGCTTTTTCCTGGGTGATCGCCGCGCGCCTGACCGCGTCAACGTCATCGTCTACGGTGCCGGAGATGCCGGCGTCCAGCTCGCCAACGCTCTCTTGCCCGGCAAAGAGTACCTGCCGGTCGCTTTCGTGGACGACAATCGCCAGCTTCAAAAGGCAACGATCAGCGGCATCAAGGTTTATTCGTCGGAACGCATTGCGGATCTCATCGAGAAATACAGCGTCGGCACTGTGCTGCTGGCAATGCCGTCGCTCAGCCGTGGCGAACAGAAGCAGATCATCGACCGCCTCACTCCCCTCAAAGTGAAGATCAAGGTCACGCCACCGGTCAAAAACCTGGTTAAGGGCATGTCGCGCGTTGACGACGTGCGCCAGGTCGAAATCGAAGACCTGTTGAGCCGCGATCCGGTTGCTCCCAATGAAGCCTTGCTGTCGGTCTGCATCGCGGGTAAGGCGGTTGCGGTCAGCGGCGCTGGCGGCTCGATCGGTTCGGAACTCTGCCGCCAGATCATCAAGCTGAAACCTCGCCGACTCGTCCTTCTCGAGATTTCCGAGTTTGCCCTGTACGCGATCGACCAGGAACTGCGTGCTGTCGTAGCCGCAAGTGGCCAGGACACCGAAATCGTTCCCTTTATGGGCTCCGTACTGGATTTCAACAAGGCGCGCGATATCTTCCAGCATTTCGAAATCGACACCGTGTACCACGCAGCCGCGTACAAGCACGTGCCGCTGGTGGAACAGAATCCGATCGAAGGCATTCGCAACAACGTGTTCGGCACCCTGAGTTTCGCCCGTGCTGCTGTAGCGGCCAAGGTGAAGTACTTTGTGCTGGTGTCGACCGACAAGGCAGTGCGCCCGACCAACGTGATGGGCTCGACCAAGCGCCTTGCCGAGCTGATTCTGCAGGCCTTTGCACGCCAGCACAGCAGCACCCGCTTCTGCATGGTGCGTTTCGGTAACGTTCTTGGCTCCTCCGGCTCGGTGGTGCCGCTGTTCCGCAAGCAGATCGCTGCTGGCGGTCCGGTCACCCTGACCCATCCGGAAATCACGCGCTATTTCATGACGATTCCGGAAGCAGCCCAACTAGTGATCCAGGCCGGTTCGATGGGCCAGGGCGGCGACGTGTTCGTGCTCGACATGGGTGAGCCGGTCAAGATCGCCGATCTCGCAAAGAAGATGATCCAGCTGAGCGGCAACGAAGTACGTTCCCCGATGTCTGAAGGCGGCATCGAGATCCGTTACGTGGGTCTACGCCCCGGGGAGAAACTCTACGAAGAGCTGCTCATCGGCGACAACGTTAGCGGCACCGATCACCCACTGATCATGCGCGCCCAGGAAGCGGAGATTGCCTGGCCCTTCCTCGAAATCATGCTGAAGAATCTCGATGAAGCGTGTACGCGTGGCGACCAGGCGGCAATTCGTGCGCAACTGCGCAAGATCGTGCCGGAATTTACACCGTCGTCGGAGATCGACGACCACTTCTGGAAAACCCGCGGAGAAAACCTGGCTGCGGTCAGCATCGACAAAAAGCGCGAAGAAGCGCGTGCCTGAACATCAAGAACTAGGGGTTAGTAACACATGAAACGTGCAGTTGATTTTGTATTGGCGTTGATCGCATCCTTGATTTTCCTTCCCCTGCTGATCGTGCTTGCGGTCGTGGTGAAGTTGACGTCGAAAGGCCCCGTGTTGTACTGGTCGAATCGCGTGGGAAGGCATAATCAAATCTTCTCGATGCCGAAACTGCGCACCATGCGCATCGATACCCCGGTGGTGGCAACCCATCTGCTGTCCAACCCGGACCAGTATCTGACGCCGATCGGCGGTTTCCTGCGCCGTACCAGCCTGGATGAGCTGCCCCAGCTGTGGTGCATCCTGACCGGCGACATGAGCGTAGTCGGTCCGCGTCCTGCCCTGTTCAACCAGCAGAACCTGATCGAGTTGCGCACCGAACACGGTGTTCACACGATCCGCCCGGGATTGACGGGCTGGGCACAAATCAACGGCCGCGATGAATTGCCGATTCCGGAAAAGGTCCGCCTCGATGCAGACTACCTGCGGATGCAATCGCTGATCTTCGATACGAAAGTGATGTTCCTCACCTTTATCAAAGTGGCGCGCCGCGAAGGCGTCACGCACTAAGTTCCGCTGCTTATCGCGCCGCCTTAGCGATGTTTGTCGCGGGCGACGGAATTTTCGCAAAGCCCTCGTCGACACTGAGAGGGGGCACCCAGCCCAAGGTATCGCGCGTGTGGCTGATATCCACCTGCAGATTGTCGAGCAGGCGCTGGGCAATCTCTTCTTTCCTCAACGAGCGAACAGCCAACCGGAGTATCCAGGCCGGCACCGGCAGCAGCCTGGGCGCCAGATGTAGACTGCGACTCAGCCTACGGAGGAGTTCCGTTGTGGAAATGTCCTCTCCATCGCTGACCAAGAAGGTTTGGCCAACCGCTTTCGGGTGGTCAAGGCAGGTAACGATCAGGTCGGCCAAGTTGTCCAGGCCGACAAGGCTGCGACGATTATCCGTAATCGCCCCAAGGGGAAGAGGCACGCCGCGCGCCAGCCACCGGATCATCTTTTCGAAATTGCCAGGCGCCCCCGGGCCATGTACCAGCGGTGGCCTGATGACCACCGTTTCGAGTTTGCCGGCAGCTGCGATATCTTTCAATGCCAGTTCCGCCTCATACTTGGAGACGGCATAAGGCGATTGCGGGTTGGGCACATCGTGCGCTGAGAACGGTTTTTCACGCGTCACATTGCCGTTCACGCCGATTGAGCTGATAAAGATGAAACGCCTGACACCGGCTGCGGCTGCCGCCTGGGCGAGCGTGACGGTGGCGCGGGTATTGATTTCCCGGAATGCCTCGAGCGGGTCGTGCGCCCGATCATCGAGAATGTGGGCGCGCCCAGCCAGGTGAATTACGACATCGGTGCCGTTCAGAATGGAATGCCAGTCGTGGAATGCCGCAATGTCTTCCACGATGACTTCCCCCTGTAACGAAGCCGCACGGCGAACCAGGCATGTCACGTCATGGCCGTCGTCAGCCAGCCGAGCCGCCAGCCGGCGTCCGATGAAGCCGCCGGCGCCCGTCAAAAGTATGTTCATCGCTCGCATTCGTCCAAAATGATTGTGGTCCTGCTTACTCGGCGGCCGGCAACGGGGTGCCAGGCATCAACATGAAGATGATCTGCAGTGCGATGATCTCCGGGAGGCTGCGCCTGAATTCGCCCGCATGGCGAATCAGCCAAAGGCGGTCGCGCCAGCTCAGCCGGCGCAGTGCGTGGACACATTCCGGGCAAGCTTGCGTCAGCTCGGAGATCGCCACAATGTTGTAGCGATACCGTCCTTCCTTCACGACCGCAAGCCGCCGCTGGATCGCCTTGATCCCCGAATTCGCGCCGATCTCGTTCGACTGGTGTTGACGGTACCGCATGGTCGGCATGTCATCGATAACCCATCGATATCCTTTCGAGCGCACATACGCATACATGATCCAGTCGTGCACCCAGAGTTTGACGAGGGCTGCGAAATGCTTCGTCACCCATTCGCGCATTTCGAGGAAGAGCGCACGGGTAAAAACGAAGGTACAGCCCGGCCCCGGCGATCCGAACAGATGATCCTGACGCTTCTGCAAGTAGGACTTCTTGACAATGCGCGTGCGCCCATCGGGCCAGAAAGCCTCGACGTCACTGGAATACGCCTGTGCACCGTCCGAAGAAAGCCGGGAAATCGCCCGGGCAAGCTTGTGGGGGTACCAGATGTCGTCCTGGTCGGCGAGCGCGACGTACGCCGCGTCACCGATGTCCGCGTCCCGCACGAGCCGCAGGAAATTACGATTCGCGTTGCCGCAACGCTCAGCCTGGGCCGGCAGGATAGTCAGGGGAAGAGATGCCGCGTATTCGCGCAGCACGCCAAGCGTGCCGTCGGCGGACTGGTCATCACTGGCCACGACACGCACGTCGACGTCTTGCTGACTACGGATGCTGTCGATTTGCTCGGGCAGCCAGCGTTCACCGTTGTAAGTGGCCAGGAGGATGACACAGGAAGGAAGTTGTTGAAACATGCCAGAAATTAATTACGGTGATTGGAACAAGACAGTAACAGCACTTAGCTGACCATACGCGCGTGCGAGACCGAGTGCCTTTTCCGGCGCCGACTCGCGATGGCAGATAAAGGATATGGTCAAGCTGAATCTGTTATCGACCAAAGAGCGAGAAAAGTGCCAATTGCTGCAACAATATACATGCGCGCCGGAACGCTCATCGGCCAGCCTAATGGCTCCGCAACGTCGATACCGTAGCCATAGTCAGGATTGCACATGCTTTCCTCATTGCTTTCCAACCCAGGTAAAGCGCCGGATATATACGAGCAACATTACGTTTGCCGAGCAATGCAAGATCGACCTTGTAACTGGCCAGATAAAATCTCTTCAATCCGCTGTAACGGCCAGCCATTGAAATGTGAAGTTTTGCGATATCGGCCTGGATGGGCGCCCGGGTCAATGCCGACCGCGATACACTCTGCTGATGATATCGATACTTTGCGACGATTTGATCGACATAAAGTATATCCGAACAAAGCATTAACCTGAGGTATAAGCTCCGATCTTCCGCGAGATAATGAGTATCGATCCCGCCAGCAATCTGGAGCGCAGACCTTCGATACATGCTTGCCGGTCCGACCATTGACCACCTGAAAAACAGCTCATCCTTTATGCAGGAGCTTCGGTAGTACGCACTCTTGGCCCCATACAGCGTCCGCGCTGCATCATCAGATGTCACAACACCGTTATTATTCATAAGCTGCGAGCGCCCAAAAACTGCACCTACAGATGGGTGGCCAGATAACTGTTTTGCACGGATCGTCAAACTCGACGGAGTAAGTGCGTCATCGCTCGCGCAGAATGCAACATATTCGCCACACGAATCACCAAGCAGCGAGCTTAAGGTCTTTGTGATTCCATTGTTCGAAGTACGTGACCACTCAAGCCGCTCAAAGCGCTCCGAATTTTTCGAACACCAGTCGCTGACGACCGAATATGAGTTGTCGCGCGAACCGTCGTCGACAATCAGCAACTCGATTCTCGGATAGTCTTGTGCCTTGATAGATTCAAGGCACGATATGACATACGATTCGTGGTTGAAACAAGGCACCAATACGCTAACTAACGGCACTTCGCTATTTGGTGAACTCATCTAATATTTTATGGAAAGTTTGTCGATAATTCGCGAGCGTATAGTTATCGTTCGCGGCGTGCCATGCTCTCTCGGAGCGTCTAATCAGTTCCTCGGCAGTCAGCGCTAAGGAGTCGTCGAGTGATCGTGACAGATGCTCAAGACTCAACCCCTCGATTTTGATCCCGAAGTCATCGATATCGACTCCGCACTCTTCCGTCACCATCGGTATCAGCCCGCCGCGCCCCATCGCTGTAATGACCGAAGTGGCGATGCCTTCTGAACACGACGGCAACACGACGAATGCCGTGCTGTCCATAATTTCCGCGAAAGCTGCCGACTCAACATCCATGAAACCGTGATTCTTGATGTTTTCAGGCAGTGCACCAATTAGTCCCGGTTCACGGTCGGTGTACCCACAAATATGCAAAGTCCAGTCCGGTCGCGCTTTGAAAACTTCGATGGCGATATCCAGCCCCTTGTGGAGCAGTCCGTAGCTGCCAAACCATAAGGCACTTTTCCTTGCGCGGGATATCTGCTCGAGGTTCTTGTGGCAGCGGGGCCCTTCCACCGGATGAAAAGTTGGTCTGATCGTCGTGACGTTGGAACAGGCATAACGATCGAAGGTATTCTTGGTCGTTTCGTTGCCGATGCAAATTACCAGATCGGCCAAATTCGCTGCAACTCCCCAGCGGAAGTCCTGCAACCTAGTTGATTCAAGCGGGAGCCTGCCGTGGCGACGGCTAAACTCGCATGCCCTCAGCAATGACGCTTCACTGCATTGCCAAGGATGCGAACCGGTCGCGTAATATATCAATCCAGGTCTTCTCTCCAGCTGCGCTGCTTGGTACATAGGCAAGCCCTCACCAATTACCAAGTCATAATTTTCGAGGTCCAGTTTGGTTTCGCGGTTATTATTTTCGATATCCACGACAAACCCGAGCTCATCCAGCACCTCGGCCATAACCACCGATTCTTGATAATTTGAGTGAGCGCGATAACTCGTCTTTGCAAAATGATAAGTACTGTATGAAAGAAGAGCACGTTTCCGATGGTCTCGGTTGAAATGGTTCTTGATCGGCGCCCGGAACAGGTCATCATAAATTCTTGTCGCTAACCGCGAACTCTTCACTTTAGACTTCAAATAACTAAGTGCCAATTTCAACCTCTTTTAACCTGATACATTTAAAGTATGTCACCGCGTAGCATACAGACACAACCACGGCCACCGACCAGGATAGCACGTGCGCATATACTCCCGTCATTGGTCCATGACCAAGTTTCAGCGCAATCAAACAAAAAGCCGTGGCGGCAACCCACTTAAACGAAAAAATCCAAGGCATCTTGTTCTTGACAATTAGCGTGGAAGCGGCCAACTCTAGGAATACCAGCGGCGCAAACAGAAGCGCCGTTCGGAATATTTCTACCGCATGTGCAAACTTGGCACCATAAACAATTTGTACGATAAATGGCGTAAGAGCGTAAAGAATCCCGCTACCCACCATTGACATCGCCAACATTGCAAGTAATGAAATCAGAAAATTCGATCTGATTCTATTTTCCGTCGCCCTATAAATATAGATCGGCCCCGCGACAGCGACGATACTGGTACCGATAGTAGTGAACTGCTCAAACAAACTCATGCCTGCCGCGTATGCACCAAATTGTTGGGGATTCATCGTCGACGCCAACAAAATTCGATCAGCCTTTAGCGCGAAAGTCATTGCGACCAGGCCGGGCCAATATTTCAATCCCTCGAGGCTTGCTTCTTTAAGAAAACTGCCTCTCACATCGGAAATGGCAAACTTATACGTCGCGACATTTTTTCGGTACAGGAATAAACACACTAAGCTGACGATGAGAGATTCGACCAAAGCTGCACCGGCGCCGACTACTGGCGGAAGCTTTAGTTTAACCGTGAGGCATACTACCAAGACCTTTGCCGCAACTCCCAAGAATCTGACTTTAGACGTTAAATGATACTGCCCCGTCGTTTCCAATATCATCCTGAATATCCCGAGAGGCTCGGAATAAAGCAGGGACAGCAAGAGAATCGACGTGAACGTTATCTTCGCTGCATCTGGAACGGCTGCAGCAACATAAGCATAACCCAACAAAAATATGGCCAGGCACAACGCGGCGCGATAGACAATCGATGTAGTTATAACGGTGTCATTCAATCGACCATGTTCGTCAACACGACCGTAAAATAGCTCTGCTGGACAAAGCCAGGTCAAGCTAGTGGCGACAGCGAATGTTGATAACGAAAACTGATATGCTCCGAATAGATCAGTACCAAAATAGCCCGCAAGTAACTTCGTTATGAACAACCCGATAAATAATTGAGAGAGCTTGTCAAATGCGGCCCATAAATAGTTGCGTTTCATGCACTAGTAATTTTTCTTTTCACGACCGCTACTGCAGCTATCAGTCGAGATGGAATAAGCGTTGCGGCGATTGCAAAACATTTAAGTTTAAAAAAATTCGGCGATATGATGACCGCGCGCAGAAGCTTTAATGCTTTGATTTTCTGTCCATATCGGCCGCAGTTTATGGCGGCTTCTATACGATTCCTCTCGATTACGATCCTCGCAGATTTTATATTCGCCACGCCGAGCGCACCAAACTTTATTCGCTCGGCCAGCCTCGTGACCGCTGGGATCTCTTCTGTATATCGGGATGAATAAGCTAGACTATTAGCGGTAGCTTGCAGATAGTTTGCGTAGCAGTGTGGACTGAAAGCGACAGATCCAAGCTCAGCGAGTCGAAACCACATATCCTGATCCTCGCCATGGCTTTCTCCAACCCTAAATTCCAGTCCGGCTGCCAGCAGGGTCTCTTTCTTTACAGCTATCGACGAGGCACATATGAAAGCTCCTTGGGACCAGGCGCCATAGAAATCTTTTACCAAAAATGAATGCTTGCCCATTCCCTTCGGAATGACAGATCTACCCCGGTTCCCATTTTTGTGGGTGTAGAATCCGGTTCCGTAAAACGCCGCTTCGGGATACCTCCTTATCAACGACGAAATTTCTCGCAAATACTCGGGTTCGTACCAATCATCGGCGTCGAGAAAGGCAACCACCTTGCCTCTCGCCAAGCGAATGCCGTGGTTGCGTGCTGCCGAAACCCCTTGATTCTCTTGGAGCACGTAACGAAAGCGGACATCTTGGCATTGTAAAATCAACTCGGATGAACCATCGCTTGAGCCATCGTCAACGAAGATCGCTTCGAAATCGGAGAAATCCTGACTTAGCAGGCCGTTAATGACTTGGTCCAGATAAGGCCGCTTATTATAGACCGCAATAACGACCGAGAAAAACGGGACTGATTGCTGAATTGATACTGTTGAGCTCATACGTGTGAACCTTCCCCATCGATACCCTGTGGCCGCCCGTTAATGCGGTCTGTACGCTTGGAAGCGGCAAGAAGGAGTTTCCACAATATCCGAGGCAACACTATCAGAGTAATCGAGAGGTACGTGAGCAGTCCTGCGTTAGCAATCAAACCCTCCCTCACAGCAAGACGAATCATAATCAGAAAAAGGCATAGTAGTACTAACGCCTGCCTATTCCCTTTTCGCAACCAGTACACAAATGGGACACATGCCGCGGATATTGCCCAAGGTGCAAGTACCAAGCCTAGGTCTGAAAAATAATAATAAAATTCCACATAAATATTCAGGCCGAGTCCATACCCTCTCCCGATTAAGGTAGCTAGTTCAGCCCCTGGATTCGTCACGACGGATTCAAGTATCTTTCGTCCCGGTCCAATCAGTGGATAAATAAAGGAAAGGAAAATGTTGTACAGGCTCCCGCTGAAGTCGAATTTTTGGTCGATAACAATCGGAAGTGCTGCAAACGTCTCGCGGAACTCGCCAAGCACTGCCACTTGCCACGGAATCGTTTCGAGATTGATTAACTCTTCAGGCCTGAACAAAATGCCCACCAAGTAAATTAGGACGACGGCTGGGGTGACCCAATAGACATAAAGCTTTCGCCCCCGAACGCAACCGGCAATATATAGCGACGTGATCGGTAAGATAGCTGCAGTACGCGCCCCCTGCGCGACATCCAAAGCGACAATTGCTAGAGTCAGTAGGAGAGGCAGAGCAAACCGCCCACCGATCACCAACGATGCGATAATCGGCATGCAAATATAGGCAAGGCTTTTTACTTTGTAGTTCTCGTTCAGTGGTGCATCCCCGGAATAACCTTCTTCTACGGTTTTGCTCGCCACATCAAATCCTTGCGTGGTAAGAATTAGCAAAAGAACAGCGAGAACAGCCAGGCCTACTAATGTGACGGCTCGCGTCTGTGACCGGTTCAGTGCGGGAAATGAGACGGCTTTTTTTACCATTGGTCTGAAAAAGCCATAAAAACCGAGCACAACCACCATAAAATAAAGCACTAGCAGTCTAACAATCTTGATCGAGTCTTCCTTGAAGTTCCAGTCGTAGTAATATGATATCTCTTCGGCATAAATCGAAGGAATAGCAAAATATAGAACGACGAACAAATATAGCCAAAAGTACGGGTAAAAGAGCAGCCCGACACCGAACTTTCGCACGTCATGGGCAAGAGTTAGAAGACCACAGGTCAGCGTTGTATAAATTAAGAAATTTAATATCATTTACGTGATCCAAACGTGGTCGCGAATTTAACTATGCCAACTGGCGTCCTATGTGACGACTATTGGAAGTAATTTATCAATTCCGTTGACTACACTCTTAACCGATGCATTCTTTGATCGTCTTGATCACAAAATCGACCTCTTCGTTCGTCATAGTGGGACCGATCGGGATGCTCATGTTATGTGCGTGCATTTTTTCCGAAATAGGAAACGCGCCAACATTGAAGCCGAGATCACTATAAGCCTCTTGTAAATGAGGTGGTGTCGGATAGTGGATCATCGTACCAACACTCTTACTCGAGAGGTACGCTTGTAACTCGTTACGCTGGGGTGTACTGATCACGAATAAATGCCAAACAGGTAGGACATCTGACGCGACAAACGGGAGACAGACTGCAGAGTCACTAAGCCCTTGTTTGTACATTTCGGCCACTGTCCGGCGGCGCTCGGTTTCGATATCGAGATACTTGAGCTTGGCACGTAAAAATGCCGCCTGCAGCTCGTCGAGCCGGCAGTTATGGCCTTTGATCGTATGAACGTATTTCGTGTGCGATCCGTAATTTATGAGTGCCCGGAGTTTATTGGCAAGCAGCGCGTCGTTAGTGGTGATTGCGCCAGCATCGCCCAATGCACCCAGATTCTTCCCAGGATAAAAGCTAAACCCTGCTGCATCAGCCAAGCTGCCCACTTTACGGCCCTTGTACAAAGCACCGTGCGCTTGTGCAGCGTCCTCGATCACCTTTAAACCATGTTTCTGCGCGATTGCATTAATTGCATCCATATCCGCAGGTTGACCATATAGGTGAACCGCGATAATTGCTCGAGTGCGGCTGGTGATAGCTGCCTCGAGTTTCGTCGGGTCGAGATTGTAGGTGCGCGCGTCCGGCTCGACGGGAACAGGCACAGCGCCAACGTGTGTTGCTGCCAGCCAAGTCGCGATATATGTGTTCGAAGGAACGATGACTTCATCGCCCGGACCAATATCGTATGCACGCAAAATTAAGTGCAAGGCGTCAAGGCCATTGCTGACTCCGATGCAATGCTCGGACTCACAATACGCTGCAAATTCTTGCTCGAACTGATTTACTTCATTCCCTAAAATAAACCATCCCGACTGCAGAACCCTATCGAAAGCATCGCGCAGATCTTGCTCGTGCGCTAAATTAATGTTTTTAATATCAAGAAAGGGAACATTCATTTTACATACCTTACAAATTTGGCCGGATTACCGATAACTAATGCGTAGTCAGGGACGTCTTTCGTGACAACACTGCCCGCACCGATCAATGCATGTTTTCCAATATTAATACCTGGCAATATTGTCGCATTAGCACCAATAGATGCTCCTTGCTGGACGATCGTTTTCGAAAAAGCAGGAGGGTATTGCTTCGACCTAGGATATTTATCGTTCGAAAATGTCACATTGGGACCGATGAAGACGTCGTCTTCGACAACCGTTCCATCCCAGAGCTGAACGCCACACTTTACCGTGACACGATCACCAATTTTGACATCGTTCTCTATGAAGCAGTGGGAGCAAATATTTGAATGATCGCCAATCTGAGCTCCCTTCAGTATTACAACGAATTGCCATACTGTCGTATTCGGACCAATGTGATCCGACTGCACATCACTTGATGGATGAATCATTAGCTATAGCAGATGAAATAAATTTATCGTAGTCACGAATATAATCAGACTCGTCATAATGCTGATCGGCCAAGACCATCAATACGCAATCTTCCGAAAAATCACACATTTCTCGCCAAGTCATCGATTCGACTAACAACCCTTGAGCCGGATTATCAAGCAAAAGTTCGATGCGCTCTTGGCCGTTATCTAGTATGAACCTGCAACTACCTCTTACAGCAATCACCAATTGGGTCAAATTACGGTGAGCGTGGAGGCCGCGACGAACATTTTCTTTCGTTCCAAAGAGGTAGTAAACGCGACGTATCGGAAATGGCACATTCTTTTGATCTTCCAAGGCAATCAAAGAACCTCTCTCGTCTCCGTGGCGTTGAAGCTGGATCAACTTAATTTGCATATTTTTCCTAAATAATTGGTGCCATCGGTGTCCGATGACTATGCGTCGATTTAAATTCGCGCACGTTTATTGCGAATGAATATTTCACCCATATCAACCTAGCCGACTGCGATCCTTAAGTGATCACCTACAACGCAGGATTTGTCGCCAAGCCCTAGGATGTTTGATTACCGGCTACAGCACCATTGTTTGGTACTACGCGGCTTTTCTAATCTTCAACACACTTTTAAGCTCGGCCCAGCGGCTGGCTCCGTCCGGCTGTATCAGCAGTCGCCGTTTCGCCTCAGACACCAATGCCCAAGATATAGCCACGAACAGCGCAAAAACTGCAGATAGCAGCACGATCACAGTCCGTTGTGGCTTGAATTTACGCTCCGGCTCGCTGGCTGGATCGAGAACTTGAATAATTGATGGATCTTTCGCTTCATCAAGACGGGCGACTTCATATTGCTTCGCGAGCAACTCATATAACATCTGGTGGTATTTAATATCTCGCAACAGCTGGATATTCTCTAAACCACGCGACTTTGCTTCCGGCGTATTGGTCGCCGAACTGGTAGAGATCTTGCCGTTCTCAAGAGTCGCTAGCTGGGTACGTAAGCTGTTGAGCTCTTCGTTGACCCGTTGGTACTCCGGATGGCTCGCGGTCAAGAAAGCACTCATCGATCTCAACTGGATTTCCTTAGCCGACACTTGAGCCCGCAGCCGTGCGACCGTCTCAAGTATTGCCTTGCCTTCGGCGTCAACGCTGATGACGCCGCCGCTGTCCAGTGTGCGCTTCAAGGTCATTTCGACTGCCGCCAAATTGTCCTTTGAACGTTCGAGTTCCCGCTCGAAAAAAATACGGCGTTGGCTCGCCTCAGTGACCGCGATGGTGCGGCTAAGAAGAGTGAGCTCCGCAACGTAGGCGTTCGCAATTTGCGCTACGAGCTTTTTATTCTCATCCTGAACTTCAATTGATATTAAGCCGTCTTTTCCCGAAGTTATGGCCGTGTTAGTTTCGAGCTTTTTTCTTGCTTTTTCCTGAGAATCAGTGTCGTACACCTTTTTCAATGAAAAACGCTCAATCAAGCGGTCCGCAACTCTTTGGCTCCTCAACATTGCGATGTACAAGTCATTGGGATTTTTAAGTCCCGCAAAGCCAGCCAAGCTTGCCATGCCACCAAGTTGCGAGAGCATAGCGGCGGCGGTGCTTTGCGCCTGCTGCGGAGGCAGCATTTTCGTCTCCGCCCTGTAAATATTTGGCAGCGCAAGACTGATAATGGCTGCAGCTGCTGCAGCAACAAGTGGCAACCCAACGATTAATTTCTTATGTCGAGCCAGGGCGAGCACCAGATCAAAAAAACTTATTTCCTGATCGTCACTCTTTGCCGCTGCTACTGCGCTAGCCTTAGTAAATGTTTCGTTCATGCTTTTCAACACTAAATTTCCGGGGTGAGTTTCTGGAATACCAATTTTGTAGTTTCCAGGCGGCCGTTAGTCACGTAAGGTCTTAATGGCAGCCGCACCCAGTCCAAAGTTCGCCAGGATCTGCGTCCACTCGCGTGCACCCTGCGTAAACTTGGTCCAGGCAGTCTGCTTGTCCAGTTTCTCGGGCACGACGATCGTATCGCCCGGCATGACCTCGAGACCGCCGATCTTGCCGAAGAACCAGCCCTGCGAATCCGAGGACACCACGGTGCCGTCGACACGCAGCACAAACGCGTTGTCGATATCGGCATCCGAGGTGGTGCCGGCCAGCTTCAGGTAATCCTTCACGCGGCTGTTCGGCTTCCACAGCGGCGATGCCTCGACGTTGACGGCGCCGAAGACGTGCACGAAGGCCGGCTTCGACGGCACCACCAGGCGGTCGCCGTTCTGCAGTGTCACCTGCGGCAGGCGCGCGAACGAGCGCTCGTTCGGATCCAGGCCGAACGCGATGCGGCCGGTCGGCTGCAGCCTGCGGAAACGGGCGATACGCTCTTCCGCCAGGCGGCGCTGGGTTTCGAACTGGGCTGCCGCGGCAGCGGCGTCCGCCGGCGACCTTGCCGCCGCATTCGCCGCCTGGGCAGATTGCTCGCTGCGGACCTGCGCTTCCAGCCGGTCGGCCGCACGCTGCAGGTTGGCCTGCTGTTCCTTCTTGACGTCTTCGCGATAGAAGCCGGTACCGAACAGGTAAGCATTACCGGTCGGGCCACCCGCCTTGGCGATCAGGCTCTGCAGCGTGTCGCCGGCAGTCATCTGGTACACACCCGGCACCTTGACCTCGCCTTCGACACGCACGAAGACCTGGCGCTTGTCCATCGGCACCGCCACGTCTTCCTGCGAGAAGATGGTCACGGTATCGCCCGGCTGCAGCTGGACGTTGTCCGGGCTGTTCGGGTTGCTGAACACGGCGCCCAGGTTGAACGGGATCAGCTTCACGCTCAGGTCCGAGCGGTTGACGCGCTCGACGACAGCGTAATCCCAGTTGATCGGCGCGATCAGGTTGCCGATGCGCGAAGCGATCTTGTCCGCGTCTTCGGTCGTGTCCTTGTCGAGGTCGCCGGCTGCGACGACATTGTTCTGACGCTTCGTCGATTCACGCGTGATCAGGTACTCGCGCGAAGGAATCAGGTCGCTGACGCGCATGCCCTGCTTGAACGGGGCGCGCACCGGCTGATCGACGTTACCGCGCAGGATCACGGCATTCGAGAAGTCCGGGGTGATCGAGGTCACGTTCAGCACGTCGCCATTCTTCAGCGGACGCTGCAGGCCTTCGCCGTTCAGCGCAAATTCTTCCACGCTGCGCGGATGGCTCCTGGTCGGGTCGATGCGCTCGAGATAGGCCCGGCGCGGGTCGGCCACGACCGGCAGGCCACCGGCGACGTCGAGCAGCGAAGCCACGCTGTCGCTGCTGTTCTTCAGTTCGTAGATGGCCGGGCTGTTGACCTTGCCGACCAGTGCCACGTAACCGCCAGCCGGCGGGATAAAGATGGTGTCGCCGTCGAGCAGCTTGATGTCGGCCGACTTGTCGCCCTTCGCGATGAAGGAATACAGGTCGAGTTCTGCCGCGACCTTGCCGCCGCGCTTGACCTGGACACGGCGCATGCTGCCGTTGGCGTTCGGGCCGCCGCTGGCGAACAGGGCCGTCACCAGGGTCGACAGGCTCGACACGGTGTAGGTGCCCGGACGGCTGGCCTGGCCGACCACGTAGACGGTGATCGCGCGCAGCTGGCCGAAGTTCACGCTGATGGTCACGCCCTTGTACAGACGCGCCACGGCATTACGAATCACGTTCTCGGCGTCGCCGGCCTTGACGCCTGCCAGTACGACCGAACCGATGGTCGGGATATTGATCGTGCCATTACGGTCGATGGTGGCGCGGAAATCGATATCGATCGTGCCCCAGCCGCGGATGTTCAATTCGTCGCCCGGACCGAGCGGGTAATCGCTCGGCACCGGCGAATTCTGGATCGGCGCAAAGGTCGGCTGGCCATTGGCGAAGAACTCGGAACCGAAAATCGGCAATACCTTGCCAGTATTATCTTCGATGAATTTCTGGAATTCGCTTAATGGCGCGTTTTCGTCGGCCATTTGCTTTTGCAGCTGGCGTGAATCCATTCCGTCACGTGCGCCATTTGCCGGCGCACCGAAACGGCTGGTCTGATTGACGGCATTCGCTCCCGGACGGCGCTGGCCCTGATACTGGCGCTGGTTCTGGCCCTGGTTCTGGCCCTGATTCTGGCCATAAGCCTGGCCGAGCGATTGCATACCGCCCTGCCCCGGCGTCGCATTCGTGATCGACAGCTTGCGGGGTTGGGTGGGCGAAGACACGGCAGGCGCGTCGCTGGCGGTGGGTTGCTGCTCCTGGCCGAACATGTCGGCCCTGTTGGCGGCTTCCTGGGCGGAAGCGGCAATAGCAGTCACGGCCAGCGCGACGGCTGTAAAACTCTTGGTGAACTTGAACATTGGCTTTGGAGGAGTGGGACGCGTCTAGATCAGCCTGCCATTTTACCCGACAGCAATGGGTATAGGAACCCTTTTGTTGTCTCCATTTCTATGCAAATCGTCGCTAAGGATGTGAAATTCAGCATATTCACCACAGTCAAAATGCCCCTTCGATGGGGGATTGGCAAGAGCGCAAAACGCTGTCTTTTTATCCATGGATAGATTGAGCTTGCCAATTAGCACGCATGTGATTTTTGGCGAGATTGCGAACACATCATCAGATCATGCTTCGATTAACGGAATAGCAAACAAGTTGAAAGCGGATTAATATGCATAGACGTTTTGATAGAGCCTGTCAGATTTTCTGTGTGGAACGGGGTCATGAAATAATCTCGAAAGGACTGTTCCATGACCGAAGTGATGACCACCAAAAAGCCCAAGAAGCAGAAAGCTGCATATCCGTTCCCGGTTGAGC
>Ga0209023_10000223_pt1 | contig 97957 bp, 91 predicted proteins | sample LakOneMetagenome_FD_187468 | JGI IMG/M metagenome (GOLD analysis project Ga0209023, IMG submission 187468) | Freshwater and sediment microbial communities from Lake Erie, Canada (SPAdes) (version 2) | ecosystem: Environmental > Aquatic > Freshwater > Lentic | place: Lake Erie, Canada...
GTCGCGGTAGGCGACGATTTCCGGGTGACGGAACAGGGCGTTCGAGTCGAAGTTGAACTTGGCGTCCAGGGCGATGACCTTGCCGTCGCCGGTCAGGATCAGCGGGTTGATTTCGGCCAGCGAGGCGTCGGTTTCCCAGTAGGCTTTGTACAGGCCTTGCAGGTTGACGCGGGCTTGCTCGATCGAGGCTTCCGGCACGCCGATCTTGCGGGCGACGTCATCGGCATCCGCATCGGTCAGGCCGACGCTCGGGTCGATCACGACGTTGTGGATCTTTTCCGGGTTGCTGTGCGCGACTTCTTCGATGTCCATGCCGCCTTCCGACGAGGCCATCAGCACGACGCGCTGGGTGACGCGGTCGGTGACCATCGACACGTACAGTTCTTTCTTGATGTCCGCGCCTTCTTCGATCAGCAGGCGGCGCACTTTCTGGCCTTCCGGGCCGGTCTGGTGGGTGATCAGCTGCATGCCCAGGATCTGGTTCGCGTATTCGCGCACCTGGTCCAGCGACTTGGCAACTTTCACGCCGCCGCCCTTGCCGCGGCCGCCAGCATGGATCTGGGCCTTGACCACCCAGACCGGACCGCCCAGCTCTTCAGCTGCCTTGACAGCGCCGTCGACCGAGTCGCACGGAATGCCGCGCGGAACGGTCACTCCGAACTTTCGGAGGATCTCTTTGCCCTGATACTCATGGATTTTCATGCTGGCTTCCCTTCTTTTATTACTGATTAGATAAAATTTAGCCCGTCACTACCTTCAAGGCCCAGCGCGGGTAGTACTTGGCGACGGCCGGGCCGTCGGTGCGCAATGCGTGGCAGCGATCGAGTTCATAAGGACGCTCGGACGATTGCTCGGCCGTGCGGTTTTCCATGGCGTCGTCGGCAAAGGCCTGGATTGCCGCGGTGGGCAGGACCTGTGCCAGCTCGGTCAAGTGGGTGCATCCGAGGACGCCGGACAGGCGGTCCTTCAGGTGCAGCCGGAAATGTTTCAGCAGCGACAAGCCGATCAGCTTCTTGTAAGCGGGACCGATGGTGTCGCAATAACCGGGATAGGGTACGGCATCTGACGAAGCTTCGGCGTCCGCGATAAGCATGTCGCGGTCGATGGTGATGCGCAGCTTGAGGTCGTGCACAGGCAGCCCGCCCGGACGCTGGCCGGAAGGCAGTTCGATATCGTGGGTCTTGATGTCGCGGATGCAGGCGTCGAGGTCCCACAGCCCATCGTCGCGCGCGTACGCTTCGACGGTAATGGCGCGCGTGTGCCTTAGCTTACGCGGAGCGGGGGATGACAGGGGCATAAACACCAATGCCGGAATGCGGCGAAAAAATTTGCAGCCGTTGTGCCTGATGCACGTTGCCGCAGCTTCTACGGCAACAACCGCTCTTGCGGCGCTGCTTAAACCATGAAAGTTTAGCACAGCACGCTGGCGGATGCACCCGGCTGCCGATTTGGCGGGCAGTTTTACGGGGAAGATGAAGGGAATTGTTGCAAAGATGACGACGCGACAGCAGCACCAAAGTGCAAGCGCACAGCGTCATTCCGCCGTTGAGGAGTGTGCCGCTGGCACATCGGCGGGTGGCGCTGTGCGCTTGCGCCTTTTATTATTCGTCTTCGTCGTCCTGTCCCTGCAGCGCGCTGCGGATCGCGCCCTGCGAGAAACCACGCGCCATGAGGAAGCGCATCTGCTTGCTGCGGTCTTCGGCGTCCTGCGGGACCCGGTTGAACTTGCGGCGCCAGACTTCGCGGGCACGCGCCACTTCGGTGTCCTTCAGTCCGGACTTGAGCTCGTCGAGCTCCTCGCCCTTCAGACCGTGTTGCTGAAGTTCGGCCAGTACGCGGCTGTTGCCGTAGCGGCCGGCTCGGCGGTGCACCAGGGATTCGGCGAACCGTTCCTGCGACAGCCAGTTGTTCTTTTCAAGGAAATCGAGGAGGGCTTCGACATCGTCACCCTCCTCGGCATAGCGAGACAGCTTGCGCCCGAGCTCGATCCGGCTGTGCTCGCGCATCGAAAGATACTTCAATGCACGAGCCTTAAGACTAAGGACCTGTCTCACCGGGCGCTATCGAGAATTACTCGTCGCCACTGACTTCGGCGGGAGCAGCTGCCGGCGCTGCACCGGCAGCGACCGGCGCCAGTTCGCGCACGCCCAGGGCGGCACGGACCTTGTTCTCGATTTCGCGTGCCAGGGCCGGACGGTCTTTCAGGAACTGACGTGCATTGTCCTTGCCCTGACCGATACGCTCGCCGCCGTAGCTGTACCACGAACCCGCCTTCTCGACGATCTTGTTGTCCACGCCCAGGTCGATGATCTCGCCTTCGCGGGAAGTGCCTTCGCCATACAGGATGTCGAAGTGGGCTTCCTTGAACGGCGGCGCGATCTTGTTCTTGACGACCTTGACCTTGGTTTCGTTACCGATCACCTCGTCGCCGGACTTGATCGAACCGGTACGGCGGATGTCCATGCGCACGGAGGCGTAGAACTTCAGCGCGTTACCGCCAGTCGTGGTTTCCGGGCTGCCGAACATGACGCCGATCTTCATACGGATCTGGTTAATGAAGATCACCAGGGTGTTCGTACGGTTGATCGAGCCGGTCAGCTTGCGCAGGGCCTGCGACATCAGACGGGCTTGCAGGCCCGGCAGGGAGTCGCCCATGTCGCCTTCGATCTCGGCGCGCGGGGTCAGTGCGGCCACCGAGTCGATGACCACCAGGTCGACGCTGCCCGAGCGCACCAGCGCGTCGGTGATTTCCAGAGCCTGCTCGCCGGTATCCGGCTGCGAGATCAGCAGCTCGTCCAGCTTGATGCCCAGTTTTTGCGCATAGCCGACGTCCAGCGCGTGCTCGGCGTCGATGAAGGCGCAGGTACCGCCCAGCTTCTGCATCTGGGCGATGGTTTGCAGGGTCAGCGTGGTTTTACCCGACGATTCCGGACCGTAGATCTCCACGATACGGCCGCGCGGCAGGCCACCGACGCCCAGCGCGATGTCCAGGCCCAGCGAGCCGGTGGAGACAGTCTGCACTTCCTCGACCGGCGCATTGGCGTCCATGCGCATGACCGAGCCTTTGCCGAACTGCTTTTCGATCTGCGCGAGGGCTGCTGCCAGCGCCTTGCCCTTCTCTGCTGCATTTACTGCGGATTTTTTGTCGTCCATAACTTTCTTTCTGTCCTAGAGTGAACCAAGATAGGGGCCGCTCGCGCGATTTCAAGGGTACTACTGTATATATTCACAGTGGTTTTGGCAAGCGATATTTACCGCCGTTTGAGGCAATCGACATGTTGCAGAACTTCAAACACAATATGCAGGTAAGCTAGGGTCAAACGATAAAACTGGGGACTACACCATGCGTATTTTACTAGCCGAGGATGATAGCGTACTCGCCGATGGCCTGACACGCTCCCTGCGCCAGTCCGGCTATGCCATCGACTGCGTCAAGAACGGCCAGGATGCGGACACCGCGCTGTCCACCCAGGAATTCGATCTCCTGATCCTCGACCTCGGCCTGCCCAGGCTGTCCGGGCTCGACGTGCTGCGCCGCCTGCGCGCGCGCGGTTCGCTGCTGCCGGTGCTGATCCTCACCGCCGCCGACTCGATCGAGCAGCGCGTCGGCGGCCTCGACGCCGGCGCCGACGACTACATGGCCAAGCCCTTCGCGCTGTCCGAGCTGGAGGCGCGGGTGCGCGCGCTCACGCGACGCGGCCAGGGCGGCGGCTCGACCGTGATCCGCCACGGTCCGCTGGCCTACGACCAAGTCGGCCGCAGCGCCTACATCGACGACCAGATGCTCGACCTGTCGGCGCGCGAACTCGGGTTGCTCGAGATCCTGCTGGCGCGCACCGGGCGTCTGGTGTCGAAGGAACAGTTGGTCGACCACCTGTGCGAATGGGGCGAGGAAGTGTCGAACAACGCCATCGAAGTCTACGTGCACCGCCTGCGCAAGAAAATCGAGACCGGCGGCATCCGCATCGCCACCGTGCGCGGCCTCGGCTACTGCCTGGAGCGGTACGCCGACGGCGCGCGCAAGACCGTCACGTGAAATCCCTGAAACGGCGCCGCGCGGCCGGGCCCGCGGCCGCTTACGGCACGGCGCTCGAGCCGGCGCTGGAACCTGTGTATGTTCCGCCGCCGCCCGAGCCCGAGGAAAGCATCCAGCACTCGCTGTTCGGCGAAATCCTCGACTGGATGCTGGCGCCGTTGCTGCTGCTCTGGCCGATGAGCATCGCGATCACCTACCTGGTCGCGAAATCGATCGCCAACCAGCCTTTCGACCATGCGCTGGAAGACAGCGTCACCGTGCTGGCCCAGCAGGTCAAGGAAGTGGGCGGCAAGGTGAGCGCGCGCCTGCCCGGCAGCGCACGCGACATCCTGCGCGCCGATGACGTCGACAGCGTCTATTTCCAGGTCACCGGGCCGCGCAACGAGGTCGTCGACGGCGACCGCGAACTGCCGCTGCCGGTACTCGAAGACCCCGACCGCAGCGGCCGCGTGCACTTCCGCAACGAGAGCCTGCACGGCACCCCGGTGCGGGTCGCCTATGCCTGGGTCAACCTGCAGCCGATGGCGGACGCGGCCATCGCCGCCGAACCGCGCCTGGCCCTGGTGCAGGTGGCGGAGACCCTGCAGAAGCGCGCCCAGCTCGCCAACGAGATCATCAAGGGCGTGATCCTGCCCCAGTTCATCATCCTGCCGGTGATCCTGGCGCTGGTCTGGTTCGCGCTGTCGCGGGGGCTGTCGCCGCTGGCCCAGCTGCAGGAGCGCATCCGCGCGCGCCCGCCGGACGACCTGTCGCCGATCGATTCGCGCCAGGTGCCGGAAGAGATCTCGCCGCTGGTCGGCTCGCTGAACGACATGCTGGCGCGCCTGGCGCACACGATCGACGCCCAGAAGCGTTTCATCGCCGACGCCGCGCACCAGATGAAGACGCCGCTGGCCGGCATGCGCATGCAGTCCGAGCTGGCCCTGCGCCAGGTCGATCCGGACGAGATCCACCGCTCGCTGGAACAACTGGCCAAGAGTTCGGAATCGGCCACGCGCCTGGTGAACCAGCTGCTGGCGCTGGCGCGCGCCGAAAACCAGCCGCATGCCGGCCTGGCGCTGGAGCCGCTCGACCTGTCGCAGCTGGCGCGCACCGTGGTACAGGACTGGGTCAGCGCCTCGTTCCTGCACGAGATCGACCTCGGCTACGAAGACCCGGACGGCGCGGTCGAGATTGCGGGCAGCGCCATGATGCTGCGCGAGCTGCTGTCGAACCTGATCGACAACGCGCTGCGTTACACCCCGGCCGGCGGCAGCGTGACCGTGCGCGTGCGCAGCGACGCCGGGCTGGCCCTGCTGGAAGTCGAGGACACCGGCCCCGGCATCGCACCCGGCGAGCGGCCGCGCGTGTTCGAGCGCTTCTACCGCATCCTCGGCTCCAGCGCATCCGGTTCCGGCCTCGGCCTGGCCATCGTGCGCGAGATCGCGCAGCAGCACGGCGCCGAGATCGAGATCTTCAACAACCCGCGCAGCATCCAGAAGAAATACCCGGGCAGCCTGTTCCGCCTGACCTTCCCGCCACCACCCGCACCGCCAGAATCCGATGCCGACTGACAGCGCCCCCGTTTCCCCGCCACCTTCACCATCACCTTCGCGCGAGCGCATCCTCGCCGCGCGCGCCGTGCACTGGTCGCGCGCCCGCAAGCTGGTCCTGGTCCTGCTCGGCCTGTGGCTGGCGACCGGCTTCGGCACCGTGTTCTTCGCGCGCGACCTGGCGCACCTGTCGGTGTTCGGCTGGCCGCTGTCCTTCTACCTGGCGGCCCAGGGCGCCTCGCTGATCTACCTGGCCATCATCGGCGCCTATGCCTGGCGCATGCGCGTGCTCGACCGCGCCTACCTGCGCATGCTGAAGGAAAGCGCGTGAAGACGAAAAACCGTAGCTATTTCCGCCGCCTCTCGCGCTACTACCTGTGGTTCACGGCCTGCCTCGGCCTGTTCCTGGTGGCGCTGACCATCCTCGAAAACGAGGGCATGCCGCGCCAGTGGATCGGCCACCTGTACATGTTCGCCACCATCGTGCTGTACGCGATCATCGGCGTGGTGGCGCGCACCTCGAACGTATCCGAGTACTACGTGGCGGGGCGGCGGGTGCCGGCCCTGTTCAACGGCATGGCGACGGCCGCCGACTGGATCTCGGCGGCCAGCTTCATCAGCCTGGCCGGCACCCTGTACCTGCACGGCTTCGACGCCCTGGCCTACGTCATGGGCTGGACCGGCGGCTACTGCCTGGTGGCGCTGCTGATCGCGCCCTACCTGCGCAAGTTCGCGCAGTACACGGTGCCGGACTTCCTGGCCGCGCGCTACGGCGGCAGTGACGGCAGCGGGGCCGGCGGCCGCGGCAACGTGGTGCGCGCGCTGGCGGTCAGCGCCACCATCGTGGTGTCCTTCACCTACGTGGTGGCGCAGATCTACGCGGTCGGCCTGATCGCCTCGCGCTTCACCGGCGTCGATTTCTCGGTCGGGATTTTTCTTGGCCTGGCCAGTATTCTCGTTTGCTCGTTTCTCGGCGGGATGCGCGCCATCACCTGGACCCAGGTGGCGCAGTACATCATCATCCTGGTCGCGTTTTCGATCCCGACCGTGTGGCTGTCGATGAAGTTTGCCGGCAATCCGGTGCCGCAGGTCGCCTACGGCTCTGTGCTGCCCAAGCTGGCCAAGCGCGAGGCCCAGCTGGCCTTCGATCCGCGCGAGCTGGAAGTGCGGGCGCGCTTCCAGGCCAGGGCCGACGAATACTCTGCCCGCCTGGCGGCGCTGCCCCGGTCCTGGGAAGCGGGCCGCGTCGAGGCCCAGCGACGCCTCGACATCGCGCGCGCCCGCAATGCCTCGCTGGGCGAAGTGCGCAATGCCGAGCGCGAGCTGATGGCCTACCCGCGCACCGCCGACGAAGCCGCGCGCGCCTGGACCGAGCAACGCGCCGCCAACCTCGCGCGCGCCCAGCCGCCGGAACCGCATGCCGAACCCTTCCCCGGCAAGACCCGCGAGGAATCCGACCAGCGCCGCAACAACTTCCTGGCGCTGGTGTTCTGCCTGATGTTCGGCACCGCCGCCCTGCCCCACATCCTGATGCGCGCCTACACCACGCCCTCGGTGCACGAGACGCGCGTGTCGGTGTTCTGGACCCTGTTCTTCATCCTGCTGATCTACCTGACCATGCCGGCGCTGGCGGTGCTGGCCAAGTACGACATCTACACCGCCCTGGTCGGCACCGGCTACGACAAGCTGCCGACCTGGGTCTCGTACTGGGCCAACGTCGACAAGACCAACCCCCTGATCAGCATCGCCGACATCAACGGCGACGGCATCGTGCAGCTGGCCGAGATCGCGATCGACGGCGACGTGCTGACCCTGGCCACGCCGGAGATCGGCGGCCTGCCCTACGTGATCTCGGGCCTGGTCGCGGCGGGCGGCCTGGCGGCGGCGCTGTCCACCGCCGACGGCCTGCTGCTGGCGATCTCGAACGCGCTGTCGCACGACATCTGGTTCAAGATGGTCGACCCCGGCGCCTCGACCCAGAAGCGGGTCACGATCTCCAAGCTGCTGCTGCTGGCGGTGGCCTTCATTGCCGCCTACGTCGCCTCGCAGAAGCCGGCCGACATCCTGTCCTTGGTCAGCGCGGCCTTTTCGCTAGCGGGTTCAACCTTATTTCCGGCGCTGGTCGCGGGCGTTTTCTGGAAGCGCGCCAACCACCAGGGCGCGATCGCCGGCATGTTGGCCGGCTTCCTGGTCTGCGTCTACTACATGCTGCACACGAACCCGATCCTGGGCGGGAGTGCCGAGAGCAGCTGGTTCCACATCGCGCCGATCTCGGCCGGCGTGTTCGGCGTACCCGCAGGCCTGGCGGTGCTGGCCGTGGTCAGCCTGCTGACGCCGGCGCCATCGCGCGAGAGCGTGGGGTTGGTCGAGCATATCCGGGCGCCGGAGGAAGTGTAGTTGTTTGGCAACATTAGCTAAAAAGTTGCCATGGAGAATATACAGACTGCTATCCTTCGGCGCAAAGGCGGCGCTTCCAGCCGTCGCGTTTCATCAAGGACCGTCATGCATTTTCCATCCCTGTGCCGCCGCGCCGCGCTGGCGCTGCTGTTCACCCTTCCCCTCGGCGCCGCCGCAGCCGATGCCCCGGCCCAGCCGGCCCAGGCCGCGGACACGCCCGCCCCGATTCCGCTGGCCAGCTTCTTCGACAATTCCTCCTTCGCCGGCGCCCTGCTCTCGCCCAGCGGCCGCTACCTGGCCGCGCGCGCCAGCGCCCCCGGCCGCCGCGTGCTGCTCGGCGTGGTCGACCTGCAGGCGAATGCGCTGAAAGTGGTGGCGGCCTACAAGGATGCCGACATCGGCCACGTGGTCTGGGTCAACGACGAACGCCTGGCCTTCGACGTGACCGAGCGCGATGTGGCGCCGGGCGATGCCTTCCTCGGCGCCGGCCTGTATGCGGTGAACCGCGACGGCTCGAACCTGCGCCAGCTGGCCGACCGCCGCGGGCAGTCCTTCGTGAGCGAAGATACCGGCCGCGCGGCGCGCAAACTGCTGCCCTGGCATACCTTTTTGATGAGTCAGGACGGCGCCCAGGATTCCGAGTCCATCTACGTCACCAGCCCCGACTTCCAGAACCAGCGCGACGGCCAGTCCCCCAACGTCAAGCTGCTGTTGCTGAACACGCTGACCGGCAGGACGAGCTCCGTGAGCAGCCCGGGCCACGTGGATGGCTGGATGCTCGACCACCAGGGCAAGCCGCGCCTGGCCGTCGGCCACAAGGCCGATACCACCTTCGTCTATTACCTCGATCCGGCCAACAACGAATGGCGCACCCTGGCCAGCTACCGCTCCTACGGCAAAGGCGAAGGCTTCATCATGCCGCTGGGCTTCGGCCCCGACGGCACGCTCTACGTGAGCGCGCGCGGCGGCAAGGACACGCTGTCGCTGTATGCCTTCGACTACAAGACCGGCAAGATCGCGGACGAACCGGTGGTCGCCACCAAGGGCTATGACTTCAGCGGCGGCCTGATCGACAACCGCGCAAAGGTGCTGGGCGTGCGCTACCAGACCGATGCCGTCGGCACCGCCTGGTTCGACCCGGCCATGAAGAGCCTGCAGGACAAGATCGAGAAGCTGCTGCCGTCGACGGTCAACGTCATCTCGGTGGCCGCGGCGCCCGATGCACCCTGGGTGCTGGTGCGTTCCTACTCCGATGTCCAGCCCCCGGTGTACATGCTCTACAACCTGGAAACCGGCAAGTTGAACAAGGTCGGCGAGGCCAAACCGGGCCTCGACAGCCGCCGCATGGCGCACCAGGAAATGCTGCGCTACAAGGCGCGCGACGGGCTGGAAATCCCGGCCCTGCTGACCCTGCCGCCCGGCGCGCCCAAGGGCAGCAAGGTCCCGATGGTGGTGCTGGTGCACGGCGGCCCCTATGTGCGCGGCAGCGTGTGGGGCTGGAATGCGCAGTCGCAGTTCCTGGCCTCGCGCGGCTATGCCGTGCTGGAGCCGGACTTCCGCGGCTCCACCGGTTACGGCGCCAATCACTACATGGCCGGCTGGAAGCAGTGGGGCCTGAAGATGCAGGACGATATCGCCGACGGCACCCGCTGGGCCATCGCGCAAGGCATCGCCGATCCGAAGCGCATCTGCATCGCCGGCGCCAGCTATGGCGGCTATGCGACCCTGATGGGCCTCGTGAACGACCCCGACCTGTACCGCTGCGGCGTGAATTGGGTGGGCGTGACCGACCTGCAGCTGCTGCACGACGGCCACTGGAGCTTCAAGTCCGACATGACCAGCGACTACCGCGATTACGGGATGCCGGAACTGATCGGCGATCCGGTCAAGGATGCCGCCCGCTTCGAAGCGACCTCGCCGCTGCGCCAGGCCGCGCGCATTACCCAGCCCCTGCTGATGGCCTACGGCGGCGCTGACCACCGTGTGCCGATGTACCACGGCCGCAAGTTCTACGACGCCGTCACCAAGACCAACCAGCAGGTCGAGTGGATCGAGTACCAGGAAGAAGGCCACGGCTGGTCGCTGCCGAAGAACCGCATCGACTTCTGGGGCCGGGTCGAGAAGTTCCTCGACAAGAATATCGGCAAGGATGCCGCGATCAAGTAAGGAGGTGACCATGCTGCCGCCTTCCCTCGTTCTGCGGCCGGCGCAGGATGCCGACGCCGGCTTCCTGCAGGCCCTGTACGCCTCCACCCGCGACGACCTGCGCCTGCTGCCGCTGCCGCCGGCCCAGGTCGGGCAGCTGATCGCCATGCAGCAGCGCGTGCATGAGGCGGGCCAGCGCGCGGCCTGGCCGCATGCCGAGACCATGATCCTGGAACAGGACGGCATCGCGGCCGGCAAGGCCGTGCTGGACACCCTCGGGCAGGACTGGCGGCTGGTCGAACTGGCGCTGCTGCCGGCGCTGCGCGGCCAGGGCCTCGGCGCCGCATTGCTGGCGGCACTGCAGGCGCGCGCCCGTGCGCAGGGCGCCAGCATCGGCCTGGCGGTCCTGCGCACCAACCTTGCTGCGGTGCGCCTGTACGAGCGCGCCGGCTTCCGCTTCGCCGGCGGCAACGAGCTGCAGCACCAGATGGTGTGGCAGCCGGCATGAGCGACGCGACCCGCTGGCTCCGTCTTGTTGTTCTGAATCGACGGGATGTTAAATCGATTTGTGACTGAGATTCACAAATCGGCCGAGCGCGAAGGCACGATGCCACGCCGCTCCAGTTCCGCCAGCAGCCGCGCCACTTCCTGTTCAACGCTCGACTGCGCGCTGTCGACCAGCACATCCGGCGTCTCGGGTACTTCGTAGGGAGATGAGATGCCGGTGAACTCCGGCAGCAGGCCGGCGCGCGCCTTGCGGTACAGGCCCTTGGGGTCGCGCTCCTCGCAGACGGCCAGCGGGCAGCGGCAATACACCTCGAGAAAATAGGGGGATGGGATGAGCGCCCGGGCCCGGTCGCGGTCGGCGCGCAGCGGGGAGATCGCCGAGACCAGCACGATCTGCCCTGCTTCAAAGAACAGGCGGGCGGTTTCGCCGATGCGGCGGATGTTTTCGGAGCGCTCGGGCAGCGAGAAGCCGAGGTCGGCGCACAGGCCGTTGCGGACCTTGTCGCCGTCCAGCACGAAAACCTGGCAACCGCGCTCGAACAGGGCGCGCTCGGCGGCCACGGCCAGCGTGGTCTTGCCGGCGCCGGACAGGCCGGTAATCCAGACCACCGCGCCGCGGTGGCCGGCGCGGTGCAGGCGTTCTTCGTTCGAGACCGGCTGCGGCTCGCTCATGCCGCCGTCGTTAGTTGACGATGGTCTGTGCTTCGCCCTCGGCACGGGCACGGATCTCGCCGATGCGGTAGACGGTCTCGCCGGCCGCCTGCAGCTGCGCCACGGCGGCGTCCGCGTTCTCTTTCGAGACGATCACGGTCATGCCGATGCCGCAGTTGAACACGCGGTGCATCTCGGCGTCGGCCACGCCGCCGTGCTGCTGCAGCCACTGGAACAGCGGCGGCATGGTCCACGATGTCGAGTCCAGCACGGCGGTCAGGCTATCCTGCAGCACGCGCGGGATGTTCTCGACCAGGCCGCCGCCAGTGATGTGCACCAGGCCCTTCACTTCCATCGCCTGCATCAGCGCCAGCAGCGGCTTGACGTACAGGCGGGTCGGCGCCATCAGCACGTCGGCCAGCTTGCGGCCGTGGAAGTCGGCGTCCAGGTCGGGCTTGGCGACTTCGATGATCTTGCGCACCAGCGAGTAGCCGTTCGAGTGGATGCCCGACGAAGCCAGGCCCAGCACGACGTCGCCGGCGGCGATCTTGCTGCCGTCGATGATCTGCGATTTTTCCACCGCGCCGACGGCAAAGCCGGCCAGGTCGTATTCGCCGTCCGGGTACATGCCCGGCATCTCGGCGGTCTCGCCGCCCAGCAGCGCGCAGCCGGACTGTTCGCAGCCCAGGGCGATGCCCTTGACGACGGCGGTGGCGGTGGCCACGTCCAGTTTGCCGCAGGCGAAATAGTCGAGGAAGAACAGCGGTTCGGCGCCCTGGACCAGGATGTCGTTGACGCTCATGGCCACCAGGTCGATGCCGACCGTATCATGGCGGTTCAGCTCGAAAGCGAGGCGCAGCTTGGTGCCGACGCCGTCGGTACCGGACACCAGGACCGGCTCCTTGTACTTCTTGCTGATCTCGAACAGGCCGCCGAAACCGCCGATGCCACCCAGCACGCCTTCACGCATGGTGCGCTTGGCAAACGGTTTGATCGCTTCGACCAGGGCGTCCCCGGCATCGATATCGACACCGGCATCGCGGTAGGAGAGAGAAACATTAGACGGTTGGCTCATGATATTTGGCAGCGGAGGCGGTAAAATAGATAGCGGTAGATCAACTGAACGCACCCGCGTCACTGCCGGGAACGGCCAACTGGTCAATCCGCTATTCTAGCAAAATGGTCTGGCCCGGACGTACTTCACTGCGATAACAAGAACAAAATGCCAAATTTCCCTCAGCGCGGATGAGATGCAAGCCATGAAACAGCTGGTGCTCGACTTAGGCGCGGCCGAACCGGCGCAAAGCCTCGACACCTTCCAGATAGGAGCGAATGCCGAAATGGCGCACTTGATGCACCAGTTCGCGCAACGCGCCTCGCGCGAGCATTTCTGCTACCTCTGGGCCGAAACCGGGGCCGGCAAGACCCACATCCTGCACGGCCTGGCGGCCACGCCCGGCTCGCGCTACATCGCGTTCGATGCCGGCGCCAAGGCGTTCACGTACACGCCGGACGTCAGCCTCTACCTGGTCGACGACATCGACCGCCTGAGCCCGAAGCGCCAGATCGACGCCTTCGCCCTGTTCAACCAGGTGCGCGAGCACGGCGCCTACATGGTCTGCGCGGGTCCGGTGCCGCCGGCCGTGCTGCCGGTGCGCGAAGACCTGCGTACCCGCATGGGATGGGGCCTGGTGTACCAGATCCACGGCCTGTCGGACGACGAGAAGATCGCCGCCCTCACCCAGGCTGCCGAGGCGCGCGGTTTGACGCTGTCGGCCAGCGTGTTACCCTATTTGCTATCCCATTTCAAGCGCGACATGCGCTCCCTGTCGACCATGCTGGATGCCCTCGACCAGTATTCGCTCGAGACCCAGCGTCCGGTCACGCTGCCCCTGCTGCGTGACCTGCTGCTGCAGGGAAACCCGCAAAACGATTTAAAAGAATGAGCAATCTCGCGCTGTTTGACCTCGACCATACCCTGCTGCCGATCGACTCGGACTTCGAGTGGGGCCAGTTCCTGGTGCGGAACAAGGTGGTCGACTGCGACGCCTACCAGCGCCGCAACGAGCAATTCTTCGCCCAGTACCAGGCCGGCAACCTCGACCCGGTCGAATACCTCGAATTCGCGCTCGGCACCCTGGCCGGCTTCGACCCGGCCCACCTGAAGGACCTGCACGCGCAGTACATGCGCGAGGTGATCGAACCGGCCATCAAGCCGCAGGCGGTGGCGCTGCTGCAGCGCCACGTCGATGCCGGCGACCTGGTGGCCATCATCACCGCCACCAACGGCTGGCTGACGGCGCCGATCGCCCGCGCGCTGAACGTGGAACACCTGATCGCGGCGCGTCCGGAACTGGACGAACGCGGCCACCCGACCGGCAAACTCCTCGGCACCCCGACCCAGGGCCACGGCAAGGTCGTCCACATGCACGCCTGGCTGGAAGGCTTGAAACGGCCCTTCGACAGCTTCGAACGCAGTTATTTCTACAGCGATTCGCACAACGACATCCCGCTGCTGTCCGTCGTCTCGCACCCGGTGGCGACGAACCCGAGCACCCGACTGGCCCAACACGCTAGCGCCCTCGGCTGGCCTTTACTCCATCTGTTCAATGATTAAAAAATTCATCCGCAAGATCCTTGGCGTGAAAGACGAGCGCGACCCCACCCAGCCCGTGATCCTGGGCCCGGAAGAGCACGGCATCGACCCGAAACTGCTGTCGCCGAACGCGGTGCGCGTTACCCAGACCCTGCAGGAAGCCGGCTTCAAGGCCTTCGTGGTCGGCGGCGCCGTGCGCGACCTGCTGCTGGGCGTGAAGCCGAAAGACTTCGACATCGCCACCGACGCCACGCCGGAAGAAGTCAAAAAGCTGTTCCGCCGCGCCTTCATCATCGGCCGCCGCTTCCAGATCGTGCACGTGATGTTCGGCCAGGAGCTGCTGGAGGTGACCACCTTCCGCGGCAACGCCGTCAACAACAACGCGCCGAAGGACGAGCACGGCCGGGTCCTGCGCGACAATAACTTCGGCCCGCAGCACGAAGACGCCGAGCGGCGCGACTTCACCATCAACGCCATGTACTACGACCCGGCCACGCAGTCGGTGCTCGACTACCACGGCGGCATCCAGGACATCCGCGACAAGGTCCTGCGCATCATCGGCCAGCCGGAAGCGCGCTACCGCGAAGACCCGGTGCGCATGCTGCGCGTGGTGCGCTTTGCCGCCAAGCTGCAATTCACGATCGAACCGGCGACCCGCGCGCCGATCCCGGTGATGGCGCCGCTGATCAACAACGTGCCGGCCGCACGCGTGTTCGACGAAATGCTCAAGCTGCTCCAGTCCGGCCATTCGCTGGCTTGCCTGAAGGAGCTGCGCGCCGCCGGCCTGCATCACGGCCTGCTGCCGCTGCTGGACGTGGTGCTGGAACAGCCGATCGGCATGAAGTTCGTGACCCTGGCGCTGGAATCGACCGACGCCCGCGTCAAGGCCGGCAAGGGCGTCTCCGCCGGCTTCCTGTTCGCCTCGCTGCTGTGGCACCAGGTGCTGGAAAAGTGGAACGCCTACCGCGCCGCCGGCGAACAGGCGATCCCGGCCCTGCACCTGGCCGCCGACGACGTGCTCGACAACCAGACCGACAGCCTGGCCCTGCAGCGCCGCATCGCCACCGACATGCGCGACATCTGGGCGATGCAGCCGCGCTTCGAACGCCGCACCGGCAAGTCGCCATATAAACTGCTGGAGCACCCGCGCTTCCGCGCCGGCTTCGACTTCCTGCTGCTGCGCTGCGAATCGGGCGAGCTCGATGCGGAACTGGGCAACTGGTGGGCCACCTTCTACGCCGGCGACATCGCCGAGCGCGAGCGCCTGATCACTACCGCCCGCGAACCGGCTGGCGGCGACAAGAAGAAGCGTCCGCGCCGCCGCGGCCCGCGCAAGACCGGCGACGAGGGCGCAGCGCAGATGGATGGCGGCGCACAGCAAGCCGCTGCAAGTCCGGACGACGAATGACGGCCTGGGTCGGCATCGGCGCCAACCTGGGCGATGCCCAGGCCAACGTCCTCGACGCGCTGGAACGCCTGACCTGGACGCCGGGCGTGCGCCTGCTGCGCGCCTCCTCGCTGTACCGCACCGCGCCCATCGATTCCTCGGGCGACGACTACATCAACGCGGTGGCCGAAATCGATACCTCGCTGAGCGCCCGCGCCCTGCTGGCTGCGCTGCACGGCATCGAGCAGGCGCATGGGCGCGAACGCCCCTACCGCAACGCCCCGCGCACCCTCGACCTCGATCTGCTGCTGTATGACGACGAGGTCATCGCTGACGCGCCAGCGCTCCTTGTGCCGCATCCGCGCATGCACGAGCGCGCCTTCGTGCTGGCGCCGCTGGCGGAACTGGCGCCCGCACTGCAGATTCCCGGCCGCGGCCGCGTCGCCGAGCTGCTGCCGCTGGTTGCGGACCAGGCCATCGAAAAGCTGCGCTAGCTTCAGCTGAATTCAGCTGAGCGAGACGGCCCAGAGGCAGGGCAGGAGCGCGAGCGGCATCACCACCGCGCCGACTTTCAGGAATTGCCAGAAGCCGACCTCGATCCCCTCGCGCCGCAGGACGGTGAGCCAGAGGACGGTCGCCAGCGAGCCGGTGACAGACAGGTTGGGGCCGAGATTGATGCCGATGAGGGTCGCGGCGGTGACGTTCGGCGTTGCGTGGCTGGCCGCCATGGTCGCGCCGGCGATCAGCCCGGCGGGCAGATTGTTCGCGATGTTCGACACCAGCGCCGTGGCAATGCCGGCGGCCCAGGCGCTCCACTGCGGCGCCGTCGCCTGCAGCTGTTCCAGCATCCGCGCGAGCGCGTCGGCAACGCCGATCTTCGTCAGCGCCGCCACCAGCACGAACAAGCCGCCTACCAGCGGCAGCACCGACCACGACATCTCGCGCGCCGCGCTCAGCGCTGCCGGGCGCGCACGCAGGAACACGACCACGAAGGTGGCGAGGCCCGCGGCGAAGCTCGGCCAGCCCAGGTCGATCCCGCGGCTCGAGGCGACCAGCAGCAGCACGGCCATCAGCCCGATCCCGCAGGCCACGGTTTTCGCGTCCCGCGACAGGGGCGGCACCGCGGCCTCCTCACTCAGGCGCAGTGTCAAGTCGCTGCGCTGGGTCCAGTACAAGGCGGCGAAGGTGACGGCGATCGCGATCGCGGAAGGCAGCAGGAACAGCCGGAGCCAGTCCAGCAGCGCTGGCATCCTGCTGGCGTAGACCACCAGGTTGGCGGGATTGGAAACGGGCAGGACAAAGCTCGCGGCATTCGCAATCAGTGCGCAGGCGAACAGATGGGGAAGCGGACGTTCGAGCTTTGCCGCCCGCGCCGCCGCCAGCACCGCAGGCGTCAGCACGACTGCGGTCGCATCGTTCGACATGAAGGTCGTGACGACGATGCCGACCCCGTACACGATGCAGAACAGCCGCCTGGCGGATCCCCTGGCCCAGCCCACCGCGTGCGCCGCGATCCAGTCGAACAGGCCGGTGATGCGCGCCATCTCGGCAATCAGCATCATCCCGATCAGGAACAGGTACACATCCGTGCCCTGCCCGACCGCGCGCGCCAGCTCGGCCATGCCTACCTGGCCGGTCAGCAGCAGGAGCAGCGCCCCCAGGACCGCCCACCATGCTTCCGCAACCCTGAACGGCCGGACCAGCACGCCGGCAGTGGACAGCAGGGCGATCGGCAAAACCACGGCAGGGGAGAGCTGAAGCTGTAACATCGGGGTGGCCTGAGTTGGGGTAAGGCATTGTACTGGGTCAAGCCGCCGGCAGCCGCGCAAAAATCCCGCAGTGGCATTACACTACGCCGTCGGCGCGCCATGGCTGCCGCCGGCAGGCTATTTTTACGATCTACAAAGGAAAAACATGAGCGGATATTTGCAGGGCAAGGACATGGCGGCACCGGGACAGGACAGCGGCGCGCAAACGCCTTCGCCCGCACCGGCGAAACCTGTCTCGATGGCCGTGACCATTCCCTCGCTGCGCGCAATGCGTGCGGCCGGCCAGAAGATCGCCATGCTCACCTGCTATGACGCCAGCTTCGCCGCGCTGATGGACCGCTGCGGCGTCGAGATCCTCTTGATTGGCGACTCGCTCGGCATGGTCTGCGCCGGCTACGATTCGACCCTGCCGGTGACGGTGGCGGACGTGGCCTACCACACGGCCTCGGTGGTCCGCGGCCGCAAGAACGCACTGGTGCTGGCCGACCTCCCCTTCGGCAACTACGGCACCAAGGAGCAGGCCTACGACAGCTGCGCGACCCTGATGCGCGCCGGCGCCCAGATGATCAAGATCGAAGGCGGCGCCTGGCTGGCCGAAACCGTGCGCTTCCTGGTCGAGCGCGGCATTCCGGTGTGCGCCCACATCGGCCTGACCCCGCAGTTTGTCCACCAGCTGGGCGGCTACAAGGTGCAGGGCAAGACCAGCGAAGGCGCGGACCAGCTCAAGCGCGACGCCATGGCGCTGCAGGATGCCGGCGCCGCCATCGTGCTGCTGGAAGCCGTGCCGGCTGCATTGGGAAAGGAAGTGACGGAGATGCTGCAGGTGCCGACCATCGGCATCGGCGCCGGTCCCGACTGCACCGGCCAGGTGCTGGTGATGCACGACCTGCTGGGCGTCTTCCCGGGCCGCAAGGCGCGCTTCGTGAAGAACTTCATGGACGGCCAGACCAGCATCGACGCCGCCGTCTCGGCCTACGTGGCCGCGGTGAAGGACGGCAGCTTCCCGGCGCCGGAACACTGCTTCTGACCATGGCGGAGACCACGCGCCTCTTCCTCGCGCTATGGCCCGACGCGGCCGTGCGCGAGCAGCTGCGCGCGTGGCGCGAGCTGTGGAACTGGCCACGCGGCGCATCAAAGGTCCACACGGACAAGCTGCACATGACCCTGCACTTCCTCGGCAACCAGCCGGCCGAGTCGCTGCCGGCGCTGCTCGACGGGCTGGCGGTGCCGATGTCGTCGTTCCGGCTGCAGCTGGGCGTGGCCGAGTTGTGGCACAACGGGATTGCGGTGCTGGCGCCGTCGTCCGTGCCGCAAGAGCTGCTGGATCTGCATGCGGCGCTGTCGGGTGCTTTGCCCGGCGTCGGGCTGCAGCCGGAGGCGCGGGCTTATCGGCCGCATGTGACGATGGCGCGGCGGGCGCGTGGGGTGGAGGTGCCGCAGGATGGGCCGGTCATCGACTGGCAGATCGATCACTACACGCTGGTTGAATCGAAGACCGGCGATGGCAGCGGTTATACGGTGCTAAGAGAATATCGCTGAACGCCCGCGTGGGCACGGGGTGCCCACGTCGCACATCACTGTTTTACGATGCGCGCATTCGCCGCAATCACGATCCCCGATACCGACAGAATCCCCAGCGCCACCGCGATATTCGTGTGCGCCGCAATGGACCCCAGCAGCGGCGGCGCCAGCAGCAGGCCCGCGTAGCCGAGCGTCGCCACCGTCGCCAGCCCGCCGCCGGCCGACATGCCCGGCGTGCGCGCCGCCGCCGAGAAGATCAGCGGCACCACGTTCGCCGCCGACAGGCCGATCAACGCAAACCCGCAGGCCGACAGCACGAAGTGGGTGCTCAGCACCGCCAGCATCAGGCCGCAGAACATGCCCAGGCCGCCCAGCACCATCACCCGCATCGCGCCGAAGCGCAGCACCAGGCGGTCGCCCGCGAAGCGGCAGGCCGCCATCGCAATCGAGAAGGCCGAATAGCCCAGCGCCGCGGATGCCGGGTCGGCTTTGGTGCGTTCGGTCAGCAGCAGCGCGCTCCAGTCGACTAGCGCGCCCTCCACTGCAAAGCACAGCATGCCGAGCAGGCCGAGGAAGAGCGCTGGTCCGCGCGGCAGGGCGAAATGGCTTTCGTGCTTAGCTGGCGCTACCTTCAGCACGAAAGGCGCGCACGCGGCCACCGCGACGGCGATGACGATACCTGCCATCAGGGCGCCGCGGCCGTCGCCCAGCCCGGCGCGGATCAGCAGACCGCCCAGTGCCGCGCCGAGCAGCCCGCCCAGGCTGAAGAAGCCGTGGAAGGACGACATGGTCGGCACGCCGCGCGCGGTCTCGACCTCGCTGGCATTGGCATTCATCGACACGTCCAGCACGCCGTTGCTGGCGCCGAAAGCGAAGGCCGCCAGGAACAGCACGCTCAAGCCGTCGACGTTCATCAGCAGCGCCGTGGTGATCGAGAACAGCCAGGCGCTGGCTAAAGCGACCGTGCGCGTGCCCCACTTCCCTGCCAGCCAGCCCGACAGGGGCATGGCCGCGATCGCGCCGCCGGCAATCGTCAGCAGCAGGAAGCCGAGCGCGCCGGTGTCGATGCCGGCGCGCGCCTGCACCAGCGGCACGTGCGCCGCCCACAGGCCGATGCCGGCGCCGTTCAGCAGGAAGATGGTGGAGATGGCCCAGCGCGCCCGGTTGATGGCGCCGGTGCTTGCGGTGGCGGGTTGCAGGTGTTCGGCCGGTTTCATGCTTTGACTTTCGCTGCGAGTTTGATGTCGGGGGTGGGGTCGAGCTGGCGCAGGCGCTCCAGCACCTCGGGCGGGCAGTCGGCTTCCAGCACCAGCTGGTCGGCTTCCTGCAGCGGCGCGATCAGGAAAGGCGCCGGCGCTTCCAGGCGCTCGTTGAGGACGGCCACCACGCGGCGGCTGGCAGCGGCCAGCATGGCCTGCTTGACGGCGGCTTCCTCGGCGTCGCTGGCGCCCAGGCCGCGGTCGGCCTCGACGCTGCAGACGCCGACCACCGCCAGGTTCACGCGCAGCCGGCGGATGGCGTCGACGGTATGCGCGCCCAGCACGGCGCCGGCATGGCCCGCGTAGATCCCGCCCAGCAGCATGACCTTGGTCTTGCGCAGCTCGCCGAGCGCCAGCGCGATCTGCGGGCTGTTGGTGATGACGGCGGCGGCGCGGCCGTCGTCTAACAGGCGGGCGAAGGCCAGGTTGGTGCCGGCGTCGACCAGCACGGTGTCGCCAGGACGTACGGCATCGACCAGGGCCTGCGCCAGCATCGCCTTGCGCGCACCGGCATCGTCGAGGCGCTGGCCGAAACTGGGCTCGGCCCGGGTACGCCGCATCGCGCCGCCGTGCACCCGGCGCAGCAGGCCGGCCGCGTCGAGGTCGCGCAGGTCGCGCCGGATCGTGTCCTCCGAGGTCTGGAAACGCAGGGCCAGCTCGGCCGCCAGCACCTTGCCCTGTTGGTCCACCATGTCGACGATTTGCTGTCGACGCTCTTCTGCCAGTTGCATGCATGACCCCGCTTATTCGATGCTCGCCAATTTACACGTTTACGAACAAACCGGCAAATACGTGCATTAATATTGCGATTTCAGGAAAACAACGTATGCATATTGGCAACAAAATCGATCCGGATAGTTGGTTGGTCACCTGTTCGTTGTTACACTCGGACAATAAATAAATACATAACGTTATGGACAAGTCCGCTTCTATCCTGATCGTCGACGACTACCTGCTGATCCGCACCGCAGTACGCCAGGTGCTGACCGAACTCGGCTTCATCAACATCTTCCAGGCCGAGAACGGCAAGACGGCGCAGGACCTGATGCGCAAGCAGCAGATCGACATCGTGATCGGCGACTGGAGCATGCCGGTCATGAGCGGCCTCGAACTCTTGAGCTGGATGCGCAGGGACGCGCGCTACGCCAGGACGCCATACATGATGCTGACGGCCGAGTCGAACCCGGCCTCGGTGCGCAGCGCGCTGCAGGCTGGCGTCAACGCCTACATGATCAAGCCCTTCACGGTGCACAGCTTCGCCAGCAAGTTCATGGCGATGATCGGCGCGCCGCAAGAGACGCCGGCCTCGCCGTTCGCGCGTGCGGCCGCGAAGCCGGCGTCCACACCAACTGCTTCCGCCCCTGCCGCGCCGCCGGCCGCGCTGGCCGCATCGCCCGACACCGGCGCCCACGTGATCGGCCTGCAGCAACCGCTGGCCGAGCGCATCAGGAAGAGCACGGTGCTGATCGTCGACGACGTGCCGACGAATATCGAGATCCTGGCCGGCGCCTTGAAGGACGAGTATGCGATCAAGGTGGCGATCAGCGGCCGCAAGGCGATCGAGATCGCGGACAGCTTCCAGGTCGACCTGATCCTGCTCGACATCATGATGCCGGTGATGGACGGCTTCGAGACATGCCGCCAGCTCAAGGCAAACCCGAAGACGGCCGGCATCCCGATCATCTTCCTGTCCGCGAAGGATGCCGTCGACGACGTGGTGAGCGGCCTGCGCCTGGGTGCGGTCGACTACGTATCGAAACCGGCCGACCCGACCATCCTGAAGGCGCGCATCGCGACCCACCTTCTGCTTTCCGCAGCCACCGCCGATTTACGACGCCAGAACGATCTGCTGGTCGAGAACGCGCACCTGCGCGAAGACGTGGAAAGGATGACGCGCCACGACCTGAAAAGCCCGCTGGCCGTGGCCCTGCATGCCAGCCAGGCCTTGCAGGACAGCCCCTTGAACGAGAGTCAGCTCGAGCACGCGCGCATGATCGAGATGGCGGCGAATAACGCCCTCGAGATGATCAACCGCACGCTCGACATCTACCGCATGGAAAAGGGCGAGTACCAGCCGGCGCTGCAAGCCTTTGACCTGGGCGCCCTGCTCCAGCGCGTGGCCCGGCAGACCCAGCTCGCGTTCGCGCCGAACCGCATCGAGATCCGCTTCGCCGCACCCGGCGACACGGTCTGCCTGGGCGAGCCGCTGCTGTGCTACTCGATGTTCTCGAACGCCTTCAAGAACGCGGCCGAAGCCTCGCCGGAAGGCGGCACGATCAAGGTCGACGTCGCGCCCGGCTACGGCAGCCTGCACGTGGTGATCGACAACGAGGGCGAGGTGCCGCTGACCATGCGCGGGCGCTTCTTCGAGAAGTACGCGACGGCGGACAAGGAGGATGGGTCCGGACTCGGTACCTATTCGATCAGGCTGATGGCCGAGGTGCAGGGTGGCGGCGCGGCGATGGATACCGGGGATGGGCATACCCGGCTGACGATTACGCTGCCCTGCGTTTGAGGCTTACACCAGCAGCATCAGGTGTTCCCTTTCCCAGCTGCTGATCACCCGCGAAAACGTCGCAAACTCCAGCTCCTTCACCTCGCAGAAGGCTTCGACGAACAAAGGTCCCAGCATCGCCGACAAGGCCCTGCACCCGCGCAGCTGGAAGATCGCATCCTCCAGGTTGCGCGGCAGTTCGCCGTGCACGTGCTCGGCGGAGTCAAGCGTCGGCGGGGCCGGCTGCAGTCCCTCCGTCATGCCGAGAAAACCACAGGCCAGGGTCGCCGCGATCGCCAGGTAGGGGTTCACGTCCACGCCGGGCACGCGGTTCTCGACCCGGCGGTTGCCGGGCGCGGAATTCGGCACGCGGATGCCACAGGTGCGGTTGTCGTAGCCCCAGTGCACATTCATCGGCGCCGACTGGAAGCGCGACAGGCGGCGATAGGAATTGACATGGGGCGCGAACAATAAGGTGGCCGGAGGCACGTATTTTTCCAGCCCGCCGATGAATTGACGAAACAGCACACTCTCGCTGCCGTCCGCGTTCGAGAAAATGTTGCGGCCGCTAATCCGCTCGACCACGCTCTGATGCACGTGCATCGCGCTGCCCGGCTCGGTTTCCATCGGCTTGGCCATGAAGGTGGCGAAGATGCCGTGACGCAGGGCCGTCTCGCGCACCGCGCGCTTGAACAGGAACACGCGGTCGGCCAGCTCGAGCGCGTCGCCATGCGTGAAATTGATTTCCATCTGGCCGGCGCCGGCCTCGTGGATCAGGGTCTCGACGCCCAGCTCGTGCTGCTTGCAGAAGGCGGACAGTTCCAGGAAAAAGGGATCGAAGTCGTTGACCGCGTCGATCGAATAGGATTGCCGGCCCTGCTCCGTGAAACCGCTGCGGCCCATCGGCGGGCTCAGGGGTTCGTGCGGATTGATGTTGCGCGCGACCAGGTAGAACTCCATCTCGGGCGCCACCACCGGCTGCCAGCCGCGTTCGTGGTACTTGTCCAGCACCCGCCGCAGCACCGCACGCGGCGCCAGGGCGACCGGGCTGCCGTCGAAGTTCCGGCAATCGTGGATCACGCAGGCAACCCGCTCGGTGGCCCAGGGCACGACGCGGATCGTGGCCGGGTCCGGCACGCAGACCATGTCGGGGTCGATCGGACCGACGTAGGGCGTGTTGTTCGGCTGCTCGCCGTGGACCGTGTTCAGCAGCACGCTCTTGGGCAGGCGCATGTGCTCGCCGGACAGGAACAGGTCTTTCGGGAGGATCTTGCCGCGGGCAATGCCGGTCATGTCCGCGATGACGCACTCGACCTCGTGGATGTTGTGGTCACGTAGAAAATTGCGCATGTCTCCGCTGATTGCTTCGGCCATCTCGCTCCTCGCTTGCCCCGGCGCGACCAATATAGCACCGGCCTGTCAGGGGCCGCGCGCCGGTGTGCCGTGCCGAGATCCCGCAGTTCGTTGCATAGAATCCGCAATTGGCGTCATCGATGTCCCCGTGGTCCGCGTTCTGGGCCATACTTTCCATTATGGAACTGCAAACACCCCATGACATCCCGACCGGCCGCATGTGGCGCCTGTATGCCATCGGCTGGCTCGTCTACCTGTGCATCCTGTTCTTTGCCGTGCAGCTGGACGAACTACGGCAAGGACATTTCAATTGGCGCAACAGCGGCGACGTCCTCTGGAGCACGCCGCAAGGTTTCTTCCTGGCGCTGATCTGGCCGTTGAGCGGCTGGATGGAGCGGCGGCGCCTGCCGATGCCGTTGGTGTTCGTGTTCCATATACTCGGCGGCGCTACTTACGGCATCGGCTCCTACTGGCTGCTGTCGACGATGATCGACACGGCGCGGCCCCTGTCCTGGTATGTCTGGCCGGTGATGTACAGCATGATGACCTATGTCGTGATCGCCGCGATCTTTCAGACCGTCCGCATGAGTCACGCCCGCCAGCGCCAGGCCCTCGCGATCCAGCAGGCCCACACCCTGCTGGTCGCCTCCGAACTCAACGCGCTGCGCAACAAGTTGAATCCGCACTTCCTGTTCAACACCCTGCACTCCATCATCGCGCTGACGCGCCGGAATCCCGAAGCCGCCGAGACCGCTCTGTTCCAGTTCTCCGACATGCTGCGCTACGTGCTCGACACCGAGAAAAGCGGCAGCGACCGCGTCACGCTCGACGACGAGCTGCGCTTCGTGCGCGACTACCTCGAACTGGAAAGCCTGCGCCTCGGATCGCGCCTGAAGATCGAGTGGGAACTCGACGACGATGCGGCCGGCCTGCCGCTGCCGGCGCTGTCGCTGCAGCCGCTGGTCGAGAACAGCATCAAACATGCCTTCAATCCGCACAGCCGCCCCGGCCTGCTGCGCATCCGCACCCGCGTCGACGATGCGGCGCGGCTTCTGACCATGACCGTCGATGACGATGGTCCCGGCGCAGACCCCGCCGCCGTCCAGCAGTCGAACGGCCTGGGACTGCGCACCATCGAGCGCCGCCTGCAGCTCGAATACGGCGCCAAAGGCGAGCTGACGATCACGACTGCGCCTGGCGCCGGCTTCACGGCCACGATGGCGATCCCCCTCGAATCCCACTGACAAAGCCCATGGACACGAAAACCGTATTCATCGCCGAGGACGAACCGCTGGCCCGCGACCTGCTGCGCGACGCCATCTATGCCCACCCTGCCCTGCGCCTGGCGGGCGAAGCCGGCGACGGCGCCACCGCCCTCGCGCAGATCGAGCGCATCCGGCCCGACGTGGTCTTCATGGACATCCAGATGCCGGAGATGACCGGTCTCGAGGTGCTGCGCCGCCTCAGCTGCACGCCCGACATCGTGTTCACCACTGCCTACGACCAGTACGCGGTGACGGCCTTCGAACTGAACGCGGTCGACTACCTGCTCAAACCTTTTACGCGCGCCCGCTTCGATGCCGCCGTGGCGCGTCTGCTGGAGTCGCCGGCGCCGCCGCGCGCGATCGTCGACGCCGCTTTGGAACAGGCGACACAGCGCGCGCCGGGAAAGCTGGAACGCATCCTGGTGCGCGACCGCGGCCGCATCTTCCCGCTGTCGCTGAACGAGATCGAATACCTGAAGGCCGATTCGAAGTACACGGCCATCGCCGCGCGCGGCCAGACCTTCCTGGTCCGCATCGGCATCTCCGAACTGGAGGTGCAGCTCGATCCGACCCGCTTCATCCGCGTGCACCGCTCGGCGCTGGTGAACCTGGATTTCGTCGATTCGATGCGGGCGGACGAGCAGTCGCAGCTGGTGATCCAGATGCGGGATGGGGTGGTGCTGACGGCGAGCCGGGAGGCGTCGAAGGTGCTGCGGGAGATGGCGATTTAACTTGAGAGGAAAAGATGAAGAAAATACCAGGCTGTCTTGCCTTTGCACTCGCACTGGTCACCGGCTCCGGATGTGCAAGCCCGGCACCGAAGGACCCTGTCTTCAGAGGGGAGTACTTCTACAACTTCGAAAATTCCTATCTGACGCCCGATGGAAAAAACGAAGCCTGGTGCATCAACAGCGATATGTCGAAAGCGATGCTCCCCGCTGACAGCCGCGGGGGGCGCTGGGGCACGACCTACGTCGTCGTTCGCGGCAAGCTCGGCCCGGAGGGAAGCTATGGCGGCATGGGCCGCTGCAAGCGCGTGTTGGAAGTTACCGAAATACTCGAGGTGAAAAACAAGCGCGGACGTTGACGCTCAAAGCTGTATCCACGTCGTCTTCAGCTCCGTGTACTTGTCGAACGCGTGCAGCGACTTGTCCCGCCCATTCCCCGACTGTTTATAGCCGCCGAAGGGCACGGTGATGTCGTCGCTGTCGTACTGGTTCACGTGCACGGTGCCCGCCCGCAGCCGGCGCGCCGTGCGGATCGCCTTGCTCATGTCGGCCGTCCACACCGCCGCCGCCAGGCCGTAAGGCGTGCTGTTGGCCTGCCGGATGGCTTCGTCCAGGTCGGTAAAGGACAGCACCGACAGCACCGGCCCGAAGATCTCCTCGCGCGCAATCCGCATCGACGCGTCGACGCCATCGAACAGGGTCGGCTCGATGTACAGGCCGCCCGTCTCCGCACGCGCAGCGCATCCGCCCGCCAGCAGGCGCGCACCCGCCGCCTTGCCGTCTTCGATATAGCCGAGCACCGTCTTCATCTGGATGCCGTCGACGATGGCGCCCATCACGGTGTCCGGGTCGAGCGGATCGCCCGGCGCGTACTTCGGAATCATCGCCAGCGCCTTGTCGAGGAAGGCTTCGCGGATCGATTCCTCGACGAACAGGCGCGACGGCGCGTTGCAGCTCTCGCCCTGGTTGAAATAGATGGAGCCGATCGCCCCAAGCACCGCCGCGTCCAGGTCCGGACAATCGGCGCAGACGATGTTCGCCGATTTGCCGCCCAGTTCCGTCCACGCGCGTTTCAAATTCGACTGCCCGGCCATCTGCAGGATCTGCTTGCCGACGCGCGTCGAGCCGGTGAAGGCGATGCAGTCGACGTCCATGTGCAGGCCGAGCGCTTTACCGGCTTCGTCGCCGTAGCCGGGCAGGACGTTGAACACGCCTTCCGGCACGCCCGCCTCCAGCGCCAGCTCGGCCAGGCGCAGGGAGGTCAGCGGCGCCTTTTCCGACGGTTTCAGGATCAGGCTGTTGCCGGCGGCGAGGGCCGGACCAATCTTCCAGGCCGCCATCAGCATCGGGTAATTCCAGGGAATGATGGCCGCCACCACACCGACCGGCTCGCGCTGGATCAGCGCCAGGCTGTCCTGGGCGGTGGGCGCAACTTCGTCGTAGATCTTGTCGATGGCCTCGCCATACCAGCGGATGCAGTTCTGGGCCAGTTGCACGTCGACGCTGCGGCTGTAGCGGATCGGCTTGCCCATGTCGAGCGTCTCCAGCAGGGCCAGCTCGTCCTTGTGCGCCAGCATCAGGTCGGCTAAGCGGGTCAGGGTGCGCTTGCGCTCGGCGGGTGCTTTGTTCGACCAGCGCCCGTCCTCGAAGGCGGCGCGGGCGCTGTGCACGGCCAGGTCGACGTCGGATTCGGTGCAGCGCGCGACGTCGCCGAGCTTGCGTCCGTCGATGGGTGAGATACAGTCGAAGCGGGCGCCGGACACCGCGTCGACGCGCTTGCCGTCGACCACCGCCCGGCCATCGATCTGCACCGTTTTGGAACGTTCATGCCAGGATTCTGAAGCCATAATGTCTCCTTCTGGATGCATTGACGTTGTCCAGCTGATACTAGCAAACAAAATCGATCCCATCGCCGATTTCTGCCGCTATAATCGCGAATTTTTCCCGCCAGAATTTCCTATTCCCGGAGCCCGGAGCCTAATGAATACCATCCTGATTACGTCTGTCGTGCTCTACCTGCTGGGCACCCTGGGCCTGGGCATGTGGGCCGGCACGAGGATCAAGAACACGTCCGACTTCGCCGTGGCCGGCCGCAGCCTGCCGCTGATCATGGTGATCACGACCACCTTCGCGACCTGGTTCGGCGCCGAGACCGTGATGGGCATTCCGGCCCGCTTCGTGCAGGGCGGCCTGAACGGGCTGGTCGAGGACCCCTTCGGCGCCGGCACTTGCCTGATCCTGGTCGGCCTGTTCTTCGCGGCGCGCCTCTACAAGCTCAACCTGTTAACGATTGGCGACTACTACCGCGCACGCTACGGCAAGGGTATCGAGGTGTTCTGCTCGGTCGCGATCATCCTGTCCTACCTCGGCTGGGTGGCGGCGCAGATCACGGCGCTGGGCCTGGTGTTCTCGGTGCTGACCGGCGGTGCAATGTCCGAGACCGCCGGCATGATCGTCGGCACCCTGGCCGTGCTGATCTACGTGGTGGTCGGCGGTTTCCTGGCGGTGGCGATCACCGACTTCATCCAGATGATCGTGCTGGTGGTGGGCATGTCCATCATCGCTTTCTTCTCGTCGGAACTGGCCGGCGGCACCGGCGTCGTGCTGAAGATGGTGCAGCAGAAGGACCTGTGGAATTTCCTGCCGCAGGCGAAGTTCACCGACATCGCCTTCTTCGTCGGCGCGGCCGTGACGATGATGCTGGGCTCGATCCCGCAGCAGGACGTGTTCCAGCGCGTGATGTCGGCCAAGAACGCGCCGACTGCGCGCGCCGGCGCCGTGATCGGCGGCGCCAGCTACATCCTGTTCGCCTTCGTGCCGATGTTCATCGTCGCCTGCGCCGTGATCGTGATGGGCAACGATGCGATGGAGCTGGCCAAGAGCGACTACCAGCGCGTGCTGCCGACCTTCGTGATGACGAAGATGCCGCTGATTATGCAGATCCTGTTCTTCGGCGCGCTTCTGTCGGCGATCAAGAGCACGTCGTCGGCCACGCTGCTGGCGCCGTCGACCAGCTTCACCGAGAACATCCTCAAGAACCTGCGCCCGGGCATGAGCGACCGCCAGCAGCTGTTCGCCATGCGCGTCACCATCGTCGTGTTTGCGGTCCTGGTGCTGACCTACGCGATCGCGATGAAGGGCACCTCGATCTATGAGCTGGTGTCCTCGGCCTACCAGGTGACCCTGGTCGGCGCCTTCGTGCCGCTGGTGATGGGCCTGTACTGGAAGCGCGCCACCACCCAGGGCGCGATCCTGTCGATCGCGGCCGGCATCGCGGTCTGGATCGCGTTCTTCCCGCAGCTGTCGACGCTGGGCGAACGCTTCCCGGGCCAGCTGGCCGGCCTGCTGGCGGCTTTCATCGGCATGTTCGTGGGTTCGCTGGCGCCGCAGGTTTTGAAGAACCGTCACGAGCCGCACAAGACGGCGCTGAGCGTGTAAGGTCACGCGTGGGCACGTTCGTTTTGAGGCCCCGGCCTCAAAACCCCACGTTAGATCCATCCCCTCGCCTGCACATCCTCCAACGTCAGATCCAGGCAGTACCGGATCCGCTCCACCATCTCATCGATCTGCGCCGTCGTCATCACCAGCGGCGGCGCTACGATCATCCGATCCCCCACCGCGCGCATGATCACGCCGTTGTCGAACATGTGGGCGCGGCACAGCATCCCCACCGCCTGCTCGCGCGGGAAGGCTTCGCTATCGTGCACCGTCGCGCCCTTGCGACGCACCAGGTTCAGCGCCGCCGCCATGCCCATGCTCTCCGCGTGCCCGACCAGCGGGTGCGCAGCGAGCGATGCAAACGCGGCGCGCAGGTGCGGCCCGGTCGAAAGCAGAACGCGCTCGACCAGTCTTTCGTCTTCCATGATCTGCAGGTTCTCCAGCGCCGCGGCGCAGGCGACCGGATGGCCGGAATAGGTGAAGCCGTGATTGAAGTCGCCGCCCTTCTCGACCAGCGTGTGCGCCACGCGTGAGCCGACCAGCACGCCGCCCAGCGGCACATAGCCCGAGGTGACGCCCTTGGCGAAGGCGATCAGGTCGGGCCTGAAACCCATCATCTGGCAGCCGAACCAGGTGCCCAGGCGCCCGAAACCGCAGATCACTTCGTCGGACACCAGCAGCACGCCGTACTTGTCGCAGATGCGCTGGATCTCGGGCCAGTAGGTCGGCGGCGGGATGATCACGCCGCCCGCGCCCTGCACCGGCTCGCCGATGAAGGCGGCGACGTTTTCCGGCCCGAGTTCGAGGATCTTCTCTTCCAGCCAGCCGGCAGCGCGCAGGCCGAATTCGGCCTCGCTCATGCCGCGTCCATGCTCGGCAAAGCTGGGCTGGCCGATGTGGTGGATGCCGGGGATCGGCAGCGCGCCCTGCGCATGCATGCCGGCCATGCCGCCCAGCGAGGCCCCTGCCACCGTGCTGCCGTGGTAGGCGTTGTGGCGGCTGATGATGGCCTGGCGCTGTGGCTGCCCCATCAGCTGCCAGTAGCGCCACACCATGCGCACGATGGTGTCGTTGGCTTCCGAGCCCGAGCCGGTAAAGAACACGTGGTTGAAACCCCCACCGATACCCTGCGCGAGTTCCACCAGGCGCGCCGCCAGCAGCACTGCCGGCACGTTGGTCGTGTTGAAGAAGCTGTTATAGAAAGGCAGCGTGTCCATCTGCCTGGCCACGGCCTGCGTCATGCTGGCGCGCCCATAGCCCACGTTCACGCACCACAGGCCCGACATGCCGTCGATGACCTTGTGGCCGTTCGAATCCCATAGGTAGATGCCGTCCCCGCGCACCATCACGCGCGCGCCGCGCTCGCGCAGCGCACCGTGGTCGGTGAAGGGGTGAAGATAATGCGCGCTGTCGAGCTGCTGCAGCGCACGCGTATCGAAGCTTGATGCGTCAAGGCCTGGAGTATCGACCTCCAGGACCGGCGCGAGCATGTCGCCCGCAATGATGTCGCTTGCCATGATCAGGAACTCCCATCGTCGTTGGACTCTCTTGGTGATTGGTTTTTTATACGTGCAGCAGCAGGTGCTCGCGCTCCCACGGGCTGATCACGGTCATGAACTCCTGGTGCTCGAGTTCCTTGACCGCGGAATAGACGTCGATGAAGCGCTCGCCCAGGATGTCGCGCAGGCGGTCTTCCTTGCGCAGGAGACTCAGCGCTTCCGGCAGGCCCTGCGGCAGTTCGACCGCCATCTTGTAGGCGCTGCCTTCGACCATCGGGGTCGGCTCCAGCTGTTCCTGGATGCCGAGGTAGCCGCAGGCCAGGGTCACGGCCAGGGCCAGGTACGGGTTGGCGTCGGCGCCGATCACGCGGTTCTCGACGCGGCGGTCCTGCGAGCCCGACACCGGCACGCGGATGCCGACCGTGCGGTTGTCGATGCCCCATTGCAGGTTGATCGGCGCGGCCGTGCGGCGCACGATGCGGCGGTAGGAGTTCACGTAGGGTGCGACGATCGCCATCGCCGACGGCATGTACTTCTGCAGGCCGCCGACGTACCAGCGGAACAGGTCGGACGGCGAACCGTCCTCGTTGCTGAAGATGTTGCGGCCGGTCTCGCCGTCGACCACGCTCTGGTGCACGTGCATCGCCGAACCCGGCTCGCCCGCCATCGGCTTGGCCATGAAGGTGGCGTACATGTCGTGCTTGAGCGCGGCTTCGCGCAGGGTGCGCTTGAAATAGAAGACTTTATCCGCCAGCCCCAGCGGCTCGCCGTGCTGGAAGTTGATCTCCATCTGGCCGGCGCCGATCTCGTGGATCAGCGTGTCGACGTCCAGGCCCATCATGTCGCAGTAGTCGTAGATGTCTTCGAACAGCGGATCGAATTCGTTGACGGCGTCGATACTGTAGACCTGGCGGCTGGTCTCGGAACGGCCGCTGCGGCCGATCGGCGCGGCCAGCGGCAGGTCGGGGTCGATATTCTTGGCGGTCAGATAAAACTCGAGCTCCGGCGCCACCAGCGGCTTCCAGCCCTTCTGCGTGTAGAGCTTCAGCACACGGCGCAGCACGCTGCGCGGGGCGAAGTCGACCAGGCGGCCGTCGGCAAAATAGCAGTCGTGGATGACCTGGGCGGTGGGATCGACGGCCCACGGCACCATCGTGATCGTGCCGGGATCGGCCTTCAGGATCATGTCGCGGTCGGTGGTCGAGATCGCGCGGTCGAAGGCATCGTCGTTCTCCGGCGAATTGCCGGTGACGGTCATGCCCAGCACGATTTCGGGCAGGCGCATGCCGCGGTCTTCGGTAAATTTTACACGTGGCAAAATCTTTCCACGTGCGACGCCGGTCAGGTCGGGCACCAGGCATTCGATTTCGGTGACTCGTTTACCGTTGAGCCACTCGTCCATGTCGTTGTAAGAAAAATTGTCGCGGATAGCCATGATGGTTCTCTGTTCGTTTAGGGATACGCGGACGCGCAAGCGCAGCCCGCAGCGCGCGGGTTGGTCTGAACAGGGACGCTATGGGACGGAGCGTGCCGCCCACTTTTCGCAGGCGGTCATAAGTTCTTCCGTTTCTTGGATTGGAAGCGGGCGCGGCAGGCGTCGCCGAAAGCGCCGAACATCTTCATCGAGTGCGGATTGTGGGCGATGCGCCACTCCGGATGCCACTGGACGGCCAAGGTAAAACCCGGCGAAATCGAGACCGAAAACGCCTCGACCAGTCCATCCTCCGCCACCGCTTCGACCGTCAGGCCGGGGGCGAGGCCGTTGACGCCCTGTCCGTGCAAAGAATTGACCGGGATCTCGTCCAGGCCGAGGATGCCATGCAGCATGCCGCCCGGCGTGATCCTGACCTTGTGCGCATCGCCGTACTGCTCGTCCATGCCCAGTTCGGGATTCTCGCGGTGGTCGAAGTGTCCGGGCACGGACTGCACGGCCTGGAACAGGCTGCCGCCCAGCGCCACGTTCATCTCCTGGAAGCCGCGGCAGATGGCGATGATGGGAATACCGCGCTTGACCGCCTCCCGGATCAGCGGCAGCGTGGTCTGGTCGCGATCCGGGTCCTGCGGCAGGGTCGGATCGAGGACTTCTTCGGAGTAATAGCTCGGGTGCACATTCGATGCCGAACCGGTCAGCATGATGCCGTCGCACAGGTCGAGCATGGTTTCCAGATCCAGTCGTTCGCCCATCGACGGCAGGATCATGGGCGCGCAATCGGCGCCAATGGCGACTGCATCGACATATTTGTGCTGTGCCGCGTGATAAGGATGTTCTCCAAAATCGCGGGTGCAGGCGGGGACGATAACGATCGGGCGCATGTTCTCTACCTTGTGAAGTGAGGCGCACACGAACCATCATACTGCAATCTGATCCGAATGCGAGTGGCCGTTAACCCAGATCAACAAGCGCCGACATTGTGGCCACGCTTTGCCGTGATCTGCTAGTAGGAGTGGTTCCTCTGTTCAGAAACCGATAGCAAAATCTTATCGTCAACTCGGGAAGCATGCCAACACGAACGGCAGCGCTTGCCTGGCCGGATTGCCTCGGCCTCCTGTCCGATGCGCCGCTGCGTGGTATCTTTGTCTTCTGACACGAACAAGCACGAGGAAAACATGCTGAACCTGAAAGATCCCTCCCTCTTGCGCCAGCAGGCGTACATCGACGGCGAATGGTGCGATGCCATCGAAGGCCAGACCGTGGCGGTGACGAATCCCGCCACCGGCGAATCGCTGGGCACCGTGCCGCACATGGGCGCCCAGGAAACGCGCCGCGCGATCGAGGCCGCGAACGCCGCCTGGCCGGCATGGCGCAAGAAGACCGCGCGCGAACGCGCCCTCATCCTGCGCAAGTGGAATGACCTGATGCTGGAAAACGCGGACGACCTGGCCGCCATCATGACTGCGGAACAGGGCAAGCCACTGGCCGAAGCAAAAGGCGAAGTCGGCTACGCCGCCTCCTTCTTCGAATGGTTCGGCGAGCAGGCCAAGCGCATCGAAGGCGACGTGCTGGAGTCGCCCGCGCGCGACCGTCGCCTGATCGTGACCAAGGAACCGATCGGCGTCTGCGCCGCCATCACGCCGTGGAACTTCCCGTCCGCGATGATCACCCGCAAGGTGGCCCCGGCCCTGGCCGCCGGTTGCCCGATCGTGCTGAAGCCCGCCGAGCTGACGCCCTACTCTGCCCTGGCCCTGGCCGTGCTGGCCGAACGCGCGGGCGTGCCGAAGGGCGTGTTTTCGGTGGTGATCGGCGATGCGAAGGCGATCGGCGCCGAAATGTGCGCGAATCCGACCGTGCGCAAACTCAGCTTCACGGGCTCGACCCCGGTCGGCCGTCTGCTGATGGAGCAATGCGCGCCGACCGTGAAAAAGCTGTCGCTGGAACTGGGCGGCAACGCTTCCTTCATCGTGTTCGACGATGCCGACCTCGACGCCGCGGTCGAAGGCGCGGTCGCCTCGAAGTACCGCAACGCCGGCCAGACCTGCGTCTGCGCCAACCGCATCTACGTGCAGGACGGCGTCTACGACGAATTCGCGCGCCGCTTCACCGAGAAGGTCAAGGCGCTGAAGGTCGGCAACGGCATGGAGCCGGGCGTGAACCAGGGTCCGCTGATCGAAGACAAGGCCATCGTCAAGGTCGAAAACCACATCGCCGACGCGCTGTCGAAAGGTGCGAAGCTCCTGTTGGGCGGCAAGCGCCATGAACTGGGGCACAGCTTCTTCCAGCCGACCGTGCTGGCCGACGTGACGCCCGAGATGCTGGTCTCGGAAGAAGAGACCTTCGGCCCGGTGGCGCCGCTGTTCCGTTTTAAAACCGAGGAAGAAGTGATCGCCCTGGCCAACAACACGGAGTTCGGCCTGGCGTCCTACTTCTACGCGCGCGACATCAACCGCGTGTGGCGCGTGGCCGAGCAGATCGAGACCGGCATGGTCGGCGTGAACACCGGCCTGATCTCGAACGAGATCGCGCCTTTCGGCGGCGTGAAGCAGTCGGGCCTGGGCCGCGAAGGCTCGAAGTACGGCATGGACGACTACCTGGTCATCAAGTACATCTGCCTGGGCGGGATGTGATCATGGCCGGCGACCCGTTCGAGTTCGTGCAGGATGCGCCGCTGTTCATCGTGCCGCGCACATTGGAGCAATTGCGCACCTTTTGCGACAGCCCGAAACTGGCCGACCTGCCGGGCCCGAACCCGTCGCCGGAACGCGAGCGCCTTGCCGTGGTGCTGGACGACCTGGCCACGCGTTTATTGGCCGGCATCGAGCGGCATCCGACCAAGTTCTGGGTGCTGAAACAGTTCCAGGAAACGCTGGAGATCGTGCGCCAGGAAGATACCGAGGCGCGCGAGCACTTCGGCGCGGAGCTGGAACGCCTGATGGATATTCTCGGGATCGAGAGTTCGGACGGCGTACTGACACACTACCTGGGCGGAGTCTGAATCGTGCGCATGAAAACATCCCTCGCCGGCCTGTTGCTGTGCCTGGCCTTCGGCAGCGCCTGCGCGGAGGTCGTCGCGCCCAGCGAAGATTTTCTGAAGGCGCCCGACCGCATCGCGTGGCATGCCGGCGGCCTGTACGATGGCCGTTTCGAAGACGGCACACGCTTCCAGATCCAGCTGGCGTATCCGCGCCCGGCCAGCGCGCCGAAAGCGGCCCCGCCTTTTGCCGAGTACTACTGGTATCCGAAACGTTTTACCGGCCAGGTGCTGGTCCTGAACCGCGCTGAAGGCAGCGGCAAGGCGGTGCACCTGGCCGTATAGCCGGATCCACGCGTGCCGGCCAGCGAGAGCTTCACGATTACGCTGGCGCCGGACATGCTGTCGGGCAGCGGCACTTGGACTGCGCCCAAGCTGAAAAAGCAGATGGCGTTCACCCTGCAGCGCGCGGTCGTCTACGATTACGTGGTCGTGCAGCGGCCGGCGCCGGCCGACGCCCGGGACAGGAGGGTCAATCCCGAACTCAGCTTCGTGTTCGCATCCTGGTTCCCGGTGCTGGGAGACGCCCATGCCGATGCGTGGGTACACGAAAGGGCCAGCATCTGCACGGGCGACCTGGAATGTATTAATCAGATCAAGGTGCGCTGGAAGTCGCCCTCGCTGTTGTCGCTGGATGCCTCAACCTGGGAATACAACGATGGGACCGCACATGGAAATGGTGGCTCGATGACCCGCCAATACGGCGTGGATAAGGAGCGCCTGACGCCGCTGCTCGGCCTGGATGCCTTTGCCGACACCAGCGCAGCCTGCGTATCAAAAATCACGTCCGCGATCGTCGCTCAGTTGCAGGCGCGGAAGCTCCCGTGGGCCGAGGAATGGGCAAAGCATGCGCCATTGCAGAACAAGTGGCTGAAGTTCATGCCAACCCCTAGCGGGATTGAATTCTCCTTCGACCCGTATGAGGTTGGTCCATATTCGGAGGGATCCCCTTCGGTCTTCCTCACGCGCGCGCAGTTGGGAAGCTGCCTGCGCAGCCTACCTGAAGCCGACTGAGAGTCTACTTTTTGTATTCGTAATACTTGCGCGCATCCCCGCGCACCAGCTCCGCCGGATACTTGGCCCGGTTGAGCACCATCTTCTCCTGCACCGCAGCCAGCAGGTCGACGTCGAGCTTGTCGGCCAGCCGCACCAGGTAGACCAGCACGTCCGCCATCTCGTGCCGCACTTCGACGAGCTTGTCCGGCCCCAGTTCATCAAAGCGGCCATGCTGCAGCCACTGGAAATGCTCCAGCAGCTCGGCCGCTTCCACCGTCAAGGCCGAAGCCAGGTTCTTCGGCGTATGGAACTGGTCCCAGTCGCGCTCGTCGACGAACTGGCGCACCAGTTCGCGCAACTGCAGCAGATCGCTCACGCCGGGGTCCAGCCGTCCGCGTAGCGCTTCAGCAGCGCATCGTATTTTTCGGTCAGTTCCTCGGCGCTGGACACGGTCATGCCGAGGTCGCGCAGCAGGCCGTCCTTCAGGCCGTACACCCAGCTGTGCAGCGTCAATTCCTGGCCGCGCTCCCAGGCATCCTGCACCACCGTGGTCTGGGCGCAGTTGATCACCTGCTCGGCCACGTTCAGCTCGACCAGGCGGTCGTGGGCGTCGGTCGGCTGCACGATCTCGCCCAGGTAGCGGCCGTGCTTGTGCTTGACGTCCTGCACGTGACGCAGCCAGTTGTCGGTCAGGCCGACCCGGCGACCGGTCAGGGCCGCATGCACGCCGCCGCAGCCGTAATGGCCGCAGACGATGACGTGCTTCACCTTCAGCACATCGATGGCGAACTGCAGCACCGACAGGGAATTCAGGTCCGAGTGCACGACCACGTTCGCCACGTTGCGATGGACGAACATCTCGCCCGGCATCATGCCCAGCAGTTCGTTGGCGGGCACGCGGCTGTCCGAGCAGCCGATCCACATGTATTCCGGCGCCTGCTGCGCGGCCAGCGATTGGAAGAAATCGGGCTGCTTGGCGACGACCGATTCGGCCCAGGCGCGGTTCTTGGCGAACAGCTCCCTGGTGATAGGTTTGGAGTTAGGCATCTGATTCGACCTTGCGTTTAAGTCAACTGTTCATGCAAAAAAAACCGCTGGGACTCGCGCCATCCAGCGGTTGGTGACTTCTTACTCGAAGAAGTCCTTCACTTTGTCCATCCAGCCCTTGCTTTGCGGGCTGTGCTTCGCACCGCCCTCCTTGGTCAGGCGCTCGAATTCCTTCAGCAGGTCTTTCTGCTTGTCGGTCAGCTTGACCGGGGTCTCGACCAGCACGTGGCAGAACAGGTCGCCCGCGTAGCCGGAGCGTACGCCCTTCACGCCCTTGCCCTTCAGGCGGAAGGTCTTGCCGGTCTGGGTGCCTTCCGGGATGATGAAGGACACCTTGCCGGCCAGGGTCGGGACTTCGATCTCGCCGCCCAGTGCCGCCTTGGTGAAGGAGATCGGCATTTCGCAATGCAGGTCGTCGCCTTCGCGCTGGAACACTTCGTGCGGCTTGATATGGATCTCGACGTACAGGTCGCCCGGCGGCCCGCCGTTGGTGCCCGGTTCGCCGTTGCCCGAGGAGCGGATCCGCATGCCGTTGTCGATACCGGCCGGGATCTTCACTTCCAGGGTCTTGTTGCGCTTGATGCGTCCGGCGCCGCCGCAGGCTGCGCAGGGTTCCGGAATGATCTTGCCGCTGCCGTGGCACTTCGGGCAGGTCTGCTGGATCGAGAAGAAGCCCTGCTGCATGCGCACCTGACCGTGGCCGGCGCAGGTCGTGCAGGTGACCGGCTGGGTGCCGGGCTTGGCGCCGCTGCCGTGGCAGGTGTCGCACTTGTCCCAGCTCGGCACGCGGATCGTCGTGTCGAAGCCGCTTGCCGCCTGCTCCAGCGTGATCTCGAGGTTGTAGCGCAGGTCGGCGCCGCGGTACACCTGCGGGCCCGAGCTGCGGCCGCGTCCACCGCCGAAAATATCGCCGAAGATGTCGCCGAAGGCATCGCCGAAACCGCCGGCGCCGCCGAAGCCGCCGCCCATGCCGCTGTTCGGATCGACGCCTGCGTGACCGTAACGGTCGTACGCTTCGCGCTTCTCCGGACTGGTCAGCATCTCGTAGGCTTCCTTGACCTCCTTGAACTTCTCCTCCGCTTCCTTGTTATCCGGGTTGCGGTCGGGGTGGTACTTCATCGCGAGCTTGCGATAAGACTTCTTGATCTCGTCTTCCGACGCAGTCTTGGCGACCCCGAGGATCTCGTAAAAATCACGCTTTGCCATTTGTCGGCACCTTGCTGTCTACTGAATCTGAACTGTCTGTGCAAAAAAACCGAGCCGGGCACCAGAAGGCTGCATCGGCTCGGGATGTTCCGCTAGGGGATTAGCCCCCTATTGTGACATTACTTGGCGTCTTTGACTTCCTTGAAGTCGGCGTCGACCACGTCATCGTCGGCCTTGGCGCCAGAATCGGCACCCGGCTGTTGCGCGCCAGCCGCACCGGCAGCGCCAGCCTGCTGGCCCTGCATGTCGGCGTACATCTTCTCGCCCAGCTTTTGCGCAGCGGTCGACAGAGCGGCCACCTTGGCGTCGATCTCGGCCTTGTCGCCCGACTTGATCGAACCTTCCAGGTCGGTAATCGCCGCTTCGATCTTTTCCTTCTCGCCGCCTTCCAGCTTGTCGCCGTACTCGGTCAGGGACTTGCGGGTCGAGTGCACCAGTGCGTCGGCCTGGTTGCGCGACTCGGCCAGTTCCTTGACCTTCTTGTCTTCTTCCGCGTTCAGCTCGGCGTCCTTCACCATCTTCTGGATCTCGTCTTCCGACAGGCCCGAGTTCGCCTTGATGGTGATCTTGTTTTCCTTGCCGGTGGCCTTGTCCTTCGCGCCCACGTGCAGGATGCCGTTGGCGTCGATGTCGAAGGTCACTTCGATCTGCGGGGTGCCGCGCGGTGCTGGCGGGATGCCTTCGAGGTTGAACTCGCCCAGGCCCTTGTTGCCCGCTGCGATTTCACGCTCGCCCTGGTAGACCTTGATGGTCACGGCCGGCTGGTTGTCGTCGGCGGTCGAGAACACCTGCGAGAACTTGGTCGGGATCGTGGTGTTCTTGTGGATCATCTTGGTCATCACGCCGCCCAGGGTTTCGATACCCAGCGACAGCGGGGTCACGTCCAGCAGCAGCAGGTCCTTGCGGTCGCCGGCCAGCACCGAGCCCTGGATCGCAGCGCCGACAGCCACTGCTTCGTCCGGGTTCACGTCGCGGCGCGGTTCCTTGCCGAAGAATTCCTTCACCTTTTCCAGCACCTTCGGCATACGAGTCATGCCGCCGACCAGGATGATGTCGTCGATGTCCGAGACCTTCACGCCGGCGTCCTTGATGGCGACGCGGCACGGCTCGATGGTCTTGTTGATCAGTTCTTCAACCAGCGCTTCCAGCTTGGCGCGGGTGATCTTCAGGTTCAGGTGGACCGGCGCGCCGTTCGCCATGGCGATGTACGGCTCGTTGATCTCGGTCTGCTGCGAGGACGACAGCTCGATCTTCGCGCGCTCGGCCGAAGCCTTGATGCGCTGCAGGGCGATCGGGTCCTTCGACAGGTCGAGGCCGTTGATCTTCTTGAACTCGTCGATGATGTAATCGATGATGCGCTGGTCGAAGTCTTCGCCGCCCAGGAAGGTGTCGCCGTTGGTCGACAGCACTTCGAACTGCTTTTCGCCATCGACGTCGGCGATCTCGATGATCGACACGTCGAAGGTGCCGCCGCCGAGGTCATACACGGCGATCTTGCGGTCGCCCTTGTCGGTCTTGTCCAGGCCGAATGCCAGCGCAGCCGCGGTCGGCTCGTTGATGATGCGCTTGACGTCCAGACCGGCGATGCGGCCGGCGTCCTTGGTCGCCTGGCGCTGCGAGTCGTTGAAGTAGGCCGGCACGGTAATCACGGCTTCGGTGACTTCTTCGCCCAGGTAGTCCTCGGCGGTCTTCTTCATCTTGCGCAGCACTTCAGCCGAGATCTGCGGCGGTGCCAGTTTCTTGTCGCGCACGCCGACCCACGCATCGCCGTTGTCGGCCTTGGTGATCGAGTACGGCATCAGCGAGATGTCCTTCTGGACTTCCTTCTCGTCGAACTTGCGGCCGATCAGGCGCTTGACGGCGAACAGGGTGTTCTTCGGGTTGGTCACGGCCTGGCGTTTCGCCGGCGCGCCGACGAGGATCTCGCCATCTTCCTGGTAGGCGATGATCGAAGGGGTAGTACGAGCGCCTTCAGCATTCTCGATGACCTTCGGCTGACCATTTTCCATGATCGCAACGCATGAGTTGGTGGTGCCCAGGTCGATACCGATGATTCTGCCCATAATATATTTTCCTTTTTTGGTACTAAGTTTTCAGATGTGTCGAATATAGGGAAATACTGCGTGCTTTCAAGGCCTTGAAGAGCCCATTCGCAACAATTATTTCGGCTGTGCAGCAGTCACGATGGCCGGACGCAGCAGGCGGTCGGCGATCATGTAACCTTTTTGCAACACTGCAACCACGGTATTCGCTTCCTGCTCCGACGGCACGACGGCCACGGCCTGGTGCTTGTTCGGATCCAGCTTGTCGCCCGGCTGCGGCATCACTTCGACCAGACGGTTCTTTTCGAAGGCGGCGGTGAGCTGCTTGAGCGTCATCTCGACGCCTTCCTTGATCGAGTCCACGGTAGGCGCTTCGACCTTCAGGGCCATTTCGAGGCTGTCGCGTACCGGCACCATGGCCTCGGCAAAGCTTTCGATGGCAAATTTATGCGCCTTGCTCACGTCTTCCTGGGCACGGCGGCGGATATTTTCCGCATCGGCTTTCGCGCGCATGAAGGCGTCGTGCATCTCGGCCAGCTTGGCTTCGGTAGCGCTCAGCTGTTCTTCGAGGCCGGCTTCCGACGACTGCGCCTGGCCCGCGTTCGCTGCGCCGGCATTCGCGGCGGCGTCGGTTTCCGGCTGGTTGGATACCTCTTGGTTTTCTTGGTCTTGCATCGAAAAAACTCCTAGAATCAAGGACTTGGCTGATTGATTGACTTGTCCTGCTTATCACACGGGCCCCATATGGGGTGTTCCCCTACGTTTTCAAGGGGAATTGCAGATCAAACACGTGTATATCGCGTCATTTTTTGTTACAAGATTTACGCGGCAGCAGAACCCCACAGCCATTGGCCGTTTTACCATGTTTCCAAATTGGAACAGGGGAAAGATCATGAGACTGCATCTGATCAGCGGCGCCGTGCTGGTCTGGACCGCGCTGGCGCTGGCAGCGATCTGCCTGGCGGAGCTGGGCGCGACGCCGCAAAACGTGCCATTTTAGCAGTTTCGTTTGCGTGGGCATGCCGCTGAAGCCACTGGCTTCAACGGCCCCCACGTTCAACGCCGCGTTAAGCGCCCAAGCGTACCGCGTGTTCCCGCGCTACCTCGGCGTCTTTTTTCTGCCCCTCGCGCTGCGACGGGCTCATCATGGTGGGCCAGCCGATCAGGTGCTGTTCGGCGATTTCCGCCAGCCCCGTGATCCAGACCGGATTGTCGTTCAGGCAGGGAATGTAGTGGTATTCCTGGCCGCCATTGGCCTCGAAATCGTGGCGCACTTCCATATTGATCTCTTCCAGCGTCTCCAGGCAGTCGCTGGTGAAGCCCGGACACATCACGTCGATGCGCTTGACGCCCTCGCGCGCCAGCTGCTGCACGGTCGGCGCGGTATAGGGCTGCAGCCACTCGGCGCGCCCGAAACGTGACTGGAAAGTGACCACGTACTGGTCCGGCGACAGGCGCAGGCGCGCCGCCAGCAGGCGCCCGGTGCGCTGGCATTCGCAGTGGTAGGGATCGCCGAGTATCAGGGTGCGCTTGGGCACGCCGTGGAAGCTCATCACCAGCTTGTCGCCGCGGCCATGGGTTTCCCAGTAATCGAGCACCGAATCGGCCAGCGCCTCGATATAGCCTTCATGGTCGTGGTAGTGCTTCACCAGGCGCAGTTCCGGAATGTTGCGCACCTGGCGGTAATGGGCATACACGGCGTCCCAGATCGAGGCGGTGGTGGTGCCCGAGTACTGCGGATAGGCCGGCAGCACCACGATGCGGTCGACGCCGCGCGCCTTCAGCTCGTCGAGTACCTGCGGCAGCGGCGGCGAGCCGTAGCGCATCGCCATCGCCACCTCGACATCTTCATGGCCGCGCTCTTCGAGCAACGTCTGCAGCTTGACCGCCTGGCGCGTCGTGTAGACCTTCAGCGGCGAGCCTTCGCGGGTCCAGATCATCGCGTACTTCTGCGCCGATTTACCCGAGCGGAAAGGCAGGATGACCAGGTTCAGGATCAGGTTCCAGACCGCGCGCGGGATCTCGACCACGCGCGGGTCCGACAGGAATTCCTTCAGATAGCGCCGCACCGCCTTGCGCGTGGGCGCATCCGGCGTGCCGAGGTTGACCAGCACGACGGCGCTCTTGGCGATCGTGCCATGGGTGTGAGGCGGTTCTTTTCGGAATGGCATAGTGGGGCGGAGGCGGCTCGGGGGCCTCCATTATATTGACGATTTTGCCGAAACAGAAACCGGCGCGGGAGGCGCCGGCCCCATCAGGATGCCAGCAGCTCGCGTGCGTGCTTGCGCGTGGTCTCGGTGATTTCGATGCCGCCCAACATGCGCGCCACCTCTTCCACCCGCTCCTTCTTGTCCAGCACGTCGATGCGCGAGACCGTCTTGCCCTCATAAGTCGTGCCCTTGGCCACCTGGAAGTGCTGGTTGGCCTGGCTCGCCACCTGCGGCAAATGGGTCACGCACAGCACCTGGCGGTTCTGGCCGAGACGCTTGAGCAGGCGCCCCACCACTTCGGCGACGCCGCCGCCGATACCGGTATCGACCTCGTCGAAGATCAGGGTCGGCACCGTGGTCGCATGCGCGGTGATCACGGCGATCGCCAGCGAGATACGCGCCAGTTCGCCCCCCGAAGCCACCTTGGCCAGCGGACGCGGCGCCACCCCGGCGTGGCCGGCGACCAGGAACTCGACCTGCTCCAGGCCGTACACCGCCGGCTCGCAAGGGTTCAGCGCGACGACGAAGCGGCCGCCGCTCATCGACAGTTCCTGCATCGCTTCCGACACCTGCTCGCTCAAGCGCTTGGCGGCTTCCTGGCGCGTGACGGACAGTTTGGCGGCCGCTTCCATGTAGGCGCCCTTGGCCTTTTCTTCCTGGCGACGCAGGCCCTCGACGTCGCTGGCGTCGGCCAGCTGCTGCAGCTTGGCTTTCAAGGTCGCGTGTTCGTCCGGCAGTTCTTCCGGCGTCACGCGGAACTTGCGCGCGGTGCTGTGGATCGCATCCATGCGCGCGTCGACCTGGGCCAGGCGCTCGGGATCGAGCTCGACCTTGTCGATGTAGTCGTTCAGCGCGTACACCGCTTCCTGCAGCTGGATGCGGGCCGGCTCCATGCAGTCGAGCACGTTCTGCAGGCCGGCGTCGACGTCGACCAGCTTGGTCAGCTTCTGGTTCAGCGAAGAGAGCTGCGACAGGATCGGCTGCTCGGCTTCCGAGATCGCATTCAGCGCTTCCTGTGCGCCTTCGAGCAGGCTGGCGGCGTGCGACAGGCGGCTGTGCTCGTTGGCGATTTCCAGCCACTCGCCCGGCTTCACGGCCAGTTTATCCAGCTCGCTGACCTGCCATTCGAGCCGCTCGCGTTCCAGCAGCACGTTCCGGGCGTTGGTTTCGAATTCCTCGCGCTGGCGGGCCAGTGCGCGCCACGCCTTGTAGCTGGTGGCGACCGCCTGCAGCTGCAGCGTCGAATCCGGATTGCGCACGGCAATCTGGTTGTCCAGCAGTGCGCGCTGGGCGTCCTGCTTGAGCAGCGACTGGTGCGCGTGCTGGCCGTGGATGTCGACCAGCATCTCGCCGAGTTCGCGCAGCTGGCCGGCGGTGGCGGCGATGCCGTTGATGTAGGCCTTCGAGCGGCCGGCATTGTCGATCACCCGGCGCAGCAGCGCGCCGCCCTCCTCGACGGCGAATTCGTTCTGTTCGAGCCAGCTGCCGGCGGCCGGCGTGACGGCGAAGTCGGCGCTGATATCGGCCTTGGCTGCGCCTTCGCGCACCATGCTGGCTTCGCCGCGTCCGCCCAGCGCCAGCTGCAGCGCATCGATCAGGATCGATTTGCCGGCGCCGGTCTCTCCGGTGAAGACCGTGAAGCCATTCGAGAACTCGAGTTCGATCGTGTCGACGATGACGAAGTCACGGATGGTCAGTGTGCGCAACATGAAAAAACAGGTCTCCTGAGGATCTTGTTGATTATTTCAGCTTGCCGTCGCTGGACGGATACTCGTTCCAGTGCAGCTTTTCGCGCAGGGTGTGGTAATAGCTCCACCCCTCGGGATGCAGGAAGGTGATGGTGTTCGGCGACCGCGAGATCATGATCTGGTCGCCGTGCTGCAGGCTCGTGAAAGTCTGCATGTCGAAGTTCACGCTGATGTCGCGGCCATTCATGATCTCGACCACGATGTCGCTGGTGTCCGGCACCACGATCGGGCGGTTCGACAGCGCGTGCGGTGCGATCGGCACCAGCACGATGCCGGCCAGGGTCGGGTGCAGCAGCGGACCGCCGGCCGACAGCGCGTACGCGGTCGAGCCGGTGGGCGTGGAAATAATCAGGCCGTCCGAGCGCTGGTTGTACATGAAGGCGCCGTCCACCGTGACCTTCAGCTCGGCCATGCCGGCGCCGGAACCACGCGCCACCACCACGTCGTTGACCGCGACCGAGCAGTGCATCTCCTTGCCGTCGCGGACCACGCGCGCCTCCAGCAAAGTACGCTCCTCGGCGCGCGCCTTGCCGCTGAGGATTTCGGCCAGCACCGGCAGCATGCGGTCGATCGGGATGTCGGTCATGAAGCCGAGACGGCCCTGGTTGATGCCGATGAGCGGCACGTGATAGCGAGCCAGCTGGCGCGCCACGCCGAGCATGGTGCCGTCGCCGCCGACCACGATCGCGGTGCCGGCCTGCTCGCCGATCTCGTCCATCGTCATCGCGTCGACGTCGGTGACCTTGACGTGGCCGGCGGTCTCGGATTCCAGCACGGGCCGGTAACCGGCGCCGCGCAAAAAGTCGACGATGGCCTGCACCGGCTCGTCGATCCCGGCGGTGTTGTGCCGCACGACCAGCGCGATGGTTTTTTGCGTTTCGGACGTAGCGGACATAGGGAAATCTCGGCGGTAATGAAAAACGACACGGGGGAGATTAACCGATTCTCCCGGCTTCTGCCATCCGCCGCTCAGCAATTACTGTACAAACGCACAGTATATTTGGGCGGCGCAGATCCGGCAAGATTCAAGGGAACTTAATGGGCCGCCCCTACTCCCGTTGTGACCGCGATGGCAACGGTCAGTGTCAGCAGGTGCAGGAACATCAGCACGATCCATCTTAGCGCGGTCAGCTTGCGCGAGCCGCCATACACGCGGCGCATGGCGGTCGGCAGGTAGAAGGTCAGCCACAAAACCAGCAGCTTGCCGACCCAGGGCACACCGGACGGGATCAGCAGGAGCAGCGTCAGCATCAGGAAGGCAAAGGCATTCGTGTGCAGCGCGAACAGCAAGTGCTCGCCATAGCGCTTGCCCGTGCCCAGGTAGAGGATCTTCAGGTACAGGGCGAACAGCGGCATCATCGCGAACACCGCATAGGGTGCGGAGCCGAAGAAGGCCTTCTTGAGCTTGGCGCCATCGTCGTCACCGGCGATGCTGATGATTTTTTCGAGCTTGTCGCCGATGCCCGCATGGTCCTCGTTCAGGTCCTTTTTGATGTTCTGCAGCGTCTCGTCCTTGCGCAGTTCGGCGCGGACCTCATCTGCACTCGGTGGATCGTCGCTTTCGTTCTCGTCCGGTTTGGCGGCCGCGGCAGCCGGTGCGGGCGCAGGCGCGGTCTTTTTCTTGTCCTGCGGATCGATCTTGATCACCGGCACGCCCTTCAGCTTGACGCCACCGACATGGCGGTCGACGTCCATGAACTTGAAGACGGCAAAGAAGATCAGACTGAAGGTCAGATAGACGCGCAGCGGTTCGATGTAGCGCACGCGGCGGCCCTGCAGGTACTCAAGGCTCAGCACGCCCGGCTTGAACAGCAGCAGCTTCATCGTCTGCAGCAGCTTGCCCTCGAGCGCCACGTAATGGCCGATGAATTCGTGCAGGAATTCGCGCGTGCTGGGCGGATGCAGCACCGTCTCCTGGCCGCACTGGTGGCAGAAATTTCCCGACACGCTGGCCCCGCAATTCGGGCAGTCGCTGGCGGCATGGTGGAGGTCGACTTCAGAGTTCACGGTAGTCCTTAACAACGGCACAAAATGACATGTTAAGCATTTAATTGCAAAAAAGCATCATTATGTTTGTATTCAATTGCGCGACCTGCTTTCAGGCTGCGCGTTAGGCTTTAAGCAATTTGAGCATGTCACAGGAGAACGTCATGGTAGAAGAAGCCAAGGACCGGGTCGTCAACACCGACCGCAAGATCGAAGAGCAGGACTACAAGCGCGAACCGCACGAACGCGACGAATCGCCGGACGGCCAGAGCATCAAGCCGCGCGGCATCATCGCGCAGGCTGCCGCCGACCTCGAGCAGGGTCTGGTCGATACCGAAAACTACGAAGGACGCGGCACCCCGGGCATCGAACAGGCCGTCGAGGCGAAGCCGGACGCGACCGGCCAGGCCACGCCGCTGCCGGAACGTCACCGCGACATGCGCGACCACGATTCCGTCGTCCCGGTGGACGGCGGCAAGAATCGATGAACGCACGCACCCTGGCCGCAGCCCTGCTGGGTGCTGCGAGCCTCGGCGCGTGTGCCCAGCAGGCCGTGTCGCAGGGCACGCAGGTGCAGCCAGGCGGCTATGCGCCGGGCTTCGGCCCGAATCCGAACCTGCCCGCCCCCGAACATTCCCTCATCCCGACCGTCCACATCGCCAAGGCCGAGGGCTGGCCGCAGGGCGCGCGTCCGACTCCGGCCGCCGGGCTGGCAGTGACGGCCTACGCCAGCGGCCTCGACCACCCGCGCTGGCTCTACGTGCTGCCGAATGGCGACGTGCTGGTCGCCGAGAGCAACAAGCCCGGCAACGCACCGAAGGAATCGGGCGTGAAGGCCAAGGTGCAGGGGCTGGTGATGAAGCGCGCCGGCGCCGGCGTCGAATCGCCGAACAAGATCATCCTGCTGCGCGGCCTGAAGGCAGACGGCTCGGCCGAAACGCAAACGGTGTTTGCCGAGAACCTGAATTCGCCCTTCGGCATGACCCTGGTCGGCAACGACCTCTACGTCGCGAACGCCGATGCGTTGTGGCGCTTCCCGTACAAGACCGGCGAGACCACCCTCAGCGGCAAGGGTACGAAAGTGATGGACCTGCCGGCCGGGATCAACCATCACTGGACCAAGAACGTGGCCGCGTCTCCGGACGGCAAGAAGCTCTACGTGACGGTCGGCTCGAACAGCAACGTCGCCGAGAACGGCATGGCCGCCGAACAGGGCCGTGCCTCGATCTGGGAATATGACATTGCCAGCGGCAAGAGCCGCATCTTCGCGTCCGGCCTGCGCAATCCGAACGGCCTGGCCTTCCAGCCGCAAAGCAAAGTGTTGTGGACCGCCGTCAACGAACGCGACGAGCTGGGCAACGACCTGGTGCCGGACTACATCACCTCCGTCAAGGACGGCGCTTTCTACGGCTGGCCCTACAGCTACTACGGCCAGCACGTCGACACGCGCGTCAAGCCGCAAAACGCCGACATGGTTGCGAAGGCGATCGCGCCCGACTATGCGCTGGGCGCGCACACGGCCTCGCTGGGCCTGGCCTTCTACGATGCCGCCCTGCTGCCGCAATTCAGGAACGGCGCGCTGGTCGGCCAGCACGGTTCGTGGAACCGCAAGCCCTATTCCGGCTACAAGCTGATCTTCGTGCCCTTCGCCGACGGCAAGCCAAGCGGCCCGCCGCAGGACGTGCTGACCGGCTTCGTGAGCAAGGACGAGAAGGCTTATGGGCGCCCTGTTGGCGTCGCAGTCGACAAACAGGGCGCAATTTTGCTGGCGGACGACGTCGGCAACGTCGTGTGGCGGATCACTCCCGCCGCATCCTCCAAATGAGCACCCAAATGAGCAAAAGGAGATACTCAAATGATCAAGCGTAAGGGAAGCGCCGTCTGGACTGGCGGCCTGAAGGATGGCAAGGGCACGGTCTCGACCCAGAGCGGCGTGCTGAACCAGAACCAGTACGGTTTCAACACCCGCTTCGAAGACGGCGCCGGCACCAATCCGGAAGAGCTGCTGGCCGCGGCCCACGCCGGCTGCTTCACGATGGCCTTGTCGGCCCAGCTGGGCGAAGCCGGCATGACCGCGCAAAAGCTGGAAACCACGGCCACCGTCTCGCTCGACAAAGCGGATGGCGGCTTCGCGATCCCTGCCGTTCACCTGGACCTGGTCGCCACCATTCCGGGCGCCGACGAGCAGGCGTTCCAGGAAGCCGCGCGCAAGGCCAAGGAAGGCTGCCCGGTGTCGAAGCTGTTCAATGCGAACATCACGCTGGACGCCAAACTGCAGCAGGCGTGATTCATATGCGTGGGCTCGGGGAGCCCACCCTACGTTGGCCTAGCCAGCAAAGATTCGGCCGAGCGCATAAAATCGTCGCTTTCCAATCAGACTTACAGGAACAAGAATGCGCCTCCTGCACACCATGTTACGCGTCGGCGACCTGCAGCGCTCCATCGACTTCTACACCAAGGTGCTGGGCATGAAGCTGCTGCGCACCAGCGAGAACCCGGAATACAAGTACACGCTGGCCTTCGTCGGCTACGGCAACAACCCGGACCACGCCGAGCTCGAGCTGACCTACAACTGGGGCACCGACAAGTACGAGATGGGCACCGCCTACGGCCACATCGCGATCTCGACCGAAGACATCTATCAAACCTGCGACCAGGTGCGCGCAGCCGGCGGCAACATCACCCGCGAGCCGGGCCCGGTCAAGGGCGGCACCACCGTGATCGCCTTCATCACCGACCCGGATGGCTACAAGGTCGAGCTGATCGAGCGTGCAGACAACGCCGGCGGTGGTGGCCTGAGCAACTGACAGGCGCCTCGGAGGCCAACAGCGAGGCCAAGCCCGTGCACTTATCGTCCCGGGGGTCCGTGGAACGCAGCGTCCTCGGCGCTGCCATGTCCGCTCACGCTCAAGCTGAAATAAAAACTGGTGAAAAGATCAGTTTTTGCCATTGATGATAGTCAGCTCTCCGTGGACGATCTCGATCCTATCCACGGCGACTTCGTTACCGTCCGACTTGAGGTCGGTCCCGGTGATCCTGGTTGGCCAGGCATTGTTCAACTGCCACTGCATCTTGACGGCGCCTGACTCGTCCAGCAATTTGATCAGCACGGTCCGGCGCGCAATCGCATTCAATTTGATCTCGTCCATCCACTTCCAGAACGTATTGTCGTTGACGAACACGCCACGCTTCAGGGTGACGTTGCCGTACTTGGCGATGCCGGGCATCGTGATCGTCGAAAACTGCGAATTGTCGCCCTGCCTGTATTCGATGATCTGCACTTCCTTGTCCATGCCTGAAACTTCCTGGAATACGATCTGTTTGAATTCCGTTCCGAAGTCGACCTCGAAACGGAATCCGGGCATCGGCCAGCTTGCGCCCTGCTTGCTTCCATCATCCGACATGGCTGTCCTCTCAACAAAAACGTTCTTTCCCAGCGGCCCGGCTAACCCGACTTGGCCTGTTGCTGCTCGAACGTGATGACCAGGAATTCGGCTGGCCTGACGACCGCGACCTGGACCGTCACGCGCATGTAGCCATCGAGCAGGTCGTCCGCCGTCATCGTGCTGCCGAGGCCGACATCCACCTGGAACGCATCCGCCGCCGAGGCGCCCTGCAGGCCGCCCTCCTTCCAGACCGTCGTCAGGAAGCTGCTGATCATGCTTTTCATCGCACTCCAGGTATTGGCATTGTTCGGTTCGAACACATAGGCGCGGGCAGCCAGCTTGACGGACTGCTCGATGAAGGTCATGGTCCGGCGCACCGGAATGTAGCGCCAATCCTGGCTGTTGCCATCCAGCGTACGTGCGCCCCAGACCAGGATGCCCTGGCCATTGAAGAAGCGGATCGCATTGATGGATTTGCCCGAGACAGCATCGATATTCAGGTCCGCTTGCTGGGTATCGGTGAGCCGGATCGGCAGGCTGGCCGCGCCCACGATGCTCGTGTTGACCGGCGCGCTCCACACCCCGTTCAGGTTGTCGTTGACCGTATACACCCCGGCCATCGCGCCGCTCGGCGGTAGCATGTTGGCGGTATCGAGCACCAGCTTGATTATCTGCCCGTAAGTCTGGCTGGCAACCAGCAGGGCGTTGTGCAACTGGCTGTTGCTCAAGGGGTTGGCCGGCGGATTCTGGATTTGTGCCAGGATCTGGGCGACATCGTTGTTCGGTGCGGCGGGCGGATTGATGAAGCCCGCCAGCTGCCTGGTGTCGCCACCGAACAGGTTGGTGAAATCGATGTCGGTCTGCTGCATGATCGTCGTGCCGATGAACGGGTAATAGCTGACGCCGAACTGCAGGCCCTTGTTGCCAGTGCTGTTGCGGAAATTCTGGATGTCTTCGGTGTAGAGGATGGGATCGGGGTTGGCGCCGCCGATCACGTCGAACAGGCACACCACGGTTTGCATGTCCTCGGCCTGCAGCAGCATGCTCTGCATCAGCGCGGCATTGTCGGCCGGCGCCAGCAGAGTCGCTTCCGGGCACACGTAGATGGTCGGTTCCTCCTCGTTCTGCAGCAACGCGAGGCCGCGCTGCAGGTCCGCCAGCTGCACGTTGGGATTGACCGGATGGGCGGCCGGATCGGTCAGCGGCTTCCCGCTGACGGAGCCATAGCCGCCGACCGATACGATATAGGCATCCCCGCCGCCGTTCTGGTAAAACAGGCGGACGCTGTTGTACAGGTAATAGATCGTGTTCGGATCGGGGAAGACCGAATAATACCGGCCGTCGATCGTCAAATAATCCCCGGCCACAGGCGCCTGCGCCTGCGCGACCAGATAGTATTGCGGGCTGTATTGCTTGCTGGGATCGGCCGGCGGCGGCGGATTACCCAGCATGAAAATCGCCTGGAATTCCGCGAACGACGTGATCTTTTGCGGCTTGTTGTGGAAGGATTTGCCCTGGTATTCCGCTTTCGGGGTATAGCCGATAAAAGCAGGCACCGCGGTGGCGATCGGAACGACGGAATTCGGAAAGGCATTGACCTCGTTGATGTACACCCCTGGCGTTGCATAAGTAGCCATCGCTCATCCTTTCGTTTTGTCGAGAAGACGATAGCACGGAAATATTCGTCTGCAACAGACTTTGCAAGCCGGACCAGGGCCATGACCGGCAGCATTTGGCGAGCCCTGCTACAATCTTCCTTGCTTGTTTCGACGAGCATAAACAATACGTCTTCGGGGCGGGGTGCAATTCCCCACCGGCGGTATGGCCATCACGGCCGAGCCCGCGAGCGCCTGCGGCATCCACGCCGCAGGGTCAGCAGACCTGGTGAGAAGCCAGGGCCGACGGTATAGTCCGGATGAAAGAAGATGTGCGTCATAACGCGTCCTGCTGCCTTTACCGGTCTGCAGCGTCGCGCCATTTCGCTTTGCCCTGATGCGTTCCTTTTAATCTTTGCAAGGAGCGTCTCAATGACCAGCACCACCATCAATACCTTTACCCTCGAAAGCGATGACCTGGAAGGCCGCATCGCCGCTGCCCTCGAGGCCACGCGCGCCGGCATCCCGGTGATCCTGCTCGACGATTTCGACCGCGAGAACGAGGCCGACCTGATTGTCGCCGCCGAAAAGCTCACGGTCGAGACCATGGCCGTGATGATCCGCGAATGCAGCGGCATCGTCTGCCTGTGCCTGTCCGACAGCAAGGTCCGCGCGCTCGAACTGCCGCCGATGGCGCCGGAAAACGGCAGCCGCTACGGCACCCCGTTCACCGTCTCGATCGAGGCGCGCGAGGGCGTCACCACCGGCGTCTCGGCCCAGGACCGCGTGACCACGATCCGCGCCGCCATCGCGCCCGACGCCAAACCGGCCGACCTGGTGCGTCCGGGCCACGTGTTCCCGCTGCGCGCCAACCCGGCCGGCGTGCTGGGCCGCAAGGGCCACACCGAAGGCTCGGTCGACCTGGCGATCCTGGCCGGCCTGCAACCCTCCGCCGTGCTGTGCGAACTGATGAACGAAGACGGCACCATGATGCGCGGCGAGGCGATCGAGCGCTTCGCCCGCGAGCGTGGCTACCCGATCCTGACGATCGCCGAGCTGATCCAGTGGCGGTCGCAGCTGGAGCAGAAGGCAGCGTAAAAAGAACAACGGCGCCACACGGCGCCGTTTTCACGTCAGCGATAAAACCGCTTACGGCTGCGTCAGCAGCGCATTGATCGGCTGCAGGTCGTCCTCGCGCAGCGAGCCGGCGGCCGCCTTCAGTTTCAGGCCGGCCAGGATGGTGTTGTAGCGCGCGCGGGCCAGGTCGGTGCGGGTCTGGTACAGCTGGCGCTGGGCGTTCAGCACGTCGATGTTGATGCGCACGCCGACCTGGTAACCCAGCTTGTTCGATTCCAGCGCCGAGTTGCTCGACACTTCGGCCGCTTCCAGCGCCTTCACCTGGGCCAGGCCCGAGTTCACGCCGAGGAAGGACTGGCGCGCCAGCAGCGCGGCGTTGCGGCGGTTCGCTTCGAGGTCGTTGCGCGCCTTGTCTTCGAGGGCGATCGACTCGCGCACGCGGCTGGTGACGGCAAAGCCGCTGAAGATCGGGATGCTGTACGAGATGCCGATCGCGTTGTTGGTCGTACGGCCCGACTGGACAGTCTGGCCGCTGAGACTCGTATGCTGCGAGCTCGCCACCAGGTCCAGGGTCGGCAGATGACCGGAACGCTGCTTCGAGATCTCGCGCTTGGCCGACTCCAGCTGCAGCTGGGCGACCGACACGTTATAGTTCTGGTTCTCGGCGGCCGAGACCCACTGGTCGACGTTGACCGGCTGCGGCGCGGTCAGGTTGACGCCGGTGCGCAGGGTCGCCAGCGCGGCCGGCGGGGTGCCGATGATGGCCTGCAGCGCAGTCTTCTTGGTCTCCAGGTCGTTGACCGCGGCGATCTCCTGCGAGATCACCAGGTCGTAGGCGGCCTGGGCTTCATGGGTATCGGTGATGGTCTGGGTGCCGACTTCGAAGTTGCGCTTGGCCGATGCCAGCTGCTCGGTCACGGCTTCCTTCTGGGCGCGGGTCGAGGCCAGTGTGTCCTGGGCGGCCAGCAGGTCGAAGTAGGCCTGGGCCACGCGCACGATCAGGTCCTGCTGGGACTGGGCGAACTGGGCTTCGGAAATCGCTTCCTGCAGCTTGCTCTGCTGGTAGGTTTCCCAGCGGTCCCAGCGGAACAGCGGCTGCGACAGCTGGACTGTGTACTGCTTCTGGGTGTTGGTGGCCGAACCGCCCTGCACGATCTGGCTGACGCCTTCCTCATCGGTGATGATGGCGCCGTTGTTCCACGGCGTATTCGAGCCCCTGGCGCGGGTCACGTTACCGATCACGCCGACCGTCGGCAGCAACCCCGCACGCCCCTGTGGGACGCGTTCCCGTCCGACCTGGGCGGACGCACGCGCGCTCGCATAGGTGGCGTCGTTCGCCAGCGCCTGCTGGTACACCTGGACCAGATCGGCCGCCTGGGCGTTGAGCGAGAAGAACGCGCCGGCCAGCAGCACGGCGATGAGGGGTTTCTGCATTACTTTCTCCATCCGAATCATCAATAGTCAAGGACACAAGCCGCCGAACGCTCAGTACATCAGTACGTGGGCATCGCTGGGTCGACCTGTACGGCCCAGGCGTGTATGCCGCCTGTTAAATTCGTAATCTTTTCAAATCCATTACGTTCCAGGAAAGCCGCCACCTGCATGCTGCGTGCGCCGTGGTGACACACGCAGACGATTTCCTGGTCATCATCCAGCTCGCCGACGTGGATCGGGATCAGGTTCATCGGGATCTGCTTCGAACCTTCGATATGGCAGGTCTCGAATTCCCAGTTCTCCCGCACGTCGAGCAGCAGCGGTTTCGGTCGCGACGGGTCGGCCAGCCAGGCCGCCAGTTCGGGGGCAGTAAGATGCTGCATGTCAGAACTGGAAGTGCGACATGGCCGGTGCGCCGCTCAGGTACTTCACGTTGGTCTCGAACATCTTTACCGTGTTCCAGCTGGACTCGCCGGTACGAGTAACGATGCAGAATTCCATGCTAGGGGGCTGGCCGACGATGGCAGCGATGCGGCCGCCGACCTTCACCTGCTTCAGGAAGGCTTCCGGCAGCACTTCCAGCGCGCCCGAGATCACGATCACGTCATACGGGGCACCCTTGTCCCAGCCGGAGGCGCCGTTGCCCAGTTCCACGGACACATTGCTGATGCCAGCCTTGGCCAGGTTCTTCTCGGCCAGTTCCTTGATCTGCGGGTTCACTTCCACGGTGGTGACCTTGGCCGCGCGGTGCGCCATCAGGGCCGCCATGTAACCCGAGCCGGTGCCGATTTCCAGCACGTTCTCGTGCTTCTTGAGGCCGATTTCCTGCAGGACGCGCGCTTCGAGCTTCGGGTTCAGCATGGATTCGCCGCCCGGCAGCGGGATCTCGGCATCGGCGAACGCCAGGTTCTGGTACGCGGCCGGCACGAACTGTTCGCGCTTGACCACGTGCAGCAGGTCGAGGATGTCGGTGTCGAGCACGTTCCAAGGGCGGATCTGCTGTTCGATCATGTTGAAGCGGGCTTGTTCGATATTCATATTGTTACTCGGCGGGAAATTAAATAATCCGATATTTTATCGTTGAACGGCCTCGGGAAACATATCTTAGCGATATGGCACCCGAGACCACGGGAAATTGCGACAGTCTGCAGTTTAGAGGGGATGAACGCCGAAAAAAGGCGTCTTGACGCGACAATACGCTCACGCCGCAGGTTGACTGCCAGAGGGCAGCAGACCGTGCAGGGCCATGTCGAGGAAGGTGTCGAGGAAGGCCAGAGGCTCCAGCTCCGCACGCGGGCAAGGGCCGACCGAGTGCTTCCAGGTGATCAGCATGAGCATGGGCGCGATCAGCACCTGGGTCATCAGCGTTACATCCATGGCGCGGAACTCACCGCGTTCGATGCCGCGCTCGAGCATGCGCGAAGTGGCCGCCGTGCCGCGGTTGATGACCTCTTCCTGGTAGAAGCGCGCCAGTTCCGGGAAGTTATCCGCCTCGGCCATGACCAGCTTGATGATGCCGGACGCCTTGGTCGCGCCCAGCCGCTGCCACCAGGAATGAATCAGGTGACGCAGCAGGTCGGCGCTGTGGCCCTCGAATTCGGCGACCGAGGTTTCGGCCTCGCCGATGACCGGCACGATGCTGCTGCGGACCACGGCCTTGAACAGCTCTTCCTTGTTCTCGTAGTACAGGTAGAGCGTGCCTTTCGAGACCCCGGCGCGGCGCGCCACGTCTTCCAGGCGTGTGGCGGCATAGCCACGTTCGACGAACAGGTCGATGGCTGCCTCCAGCAACTCCTGGGGCCGCGCGTCTTTACGGCGCTCCCAGCGTGGCTTGGTATCAAATGGGCATGGCATGCGTCTGTCCGAACAACTAACTGTTGAGTCAGGAAATATAGACCCGGGGCTGGGGCCAGTCAAGCCATGCAGGTATACTACGCCGATGATGTCTCCGCCTGAACCCGCCAGCTGCCGCCCCGGTTGCGGCGCCTGCTGTATTGCACCTTCGATCAGTTCACCGATTCCCGGCATGCCCAACGGTAAGCCGGCTGGCGTGCGCTGCGTGCAGCTGGACGAGCACAACGGCTGCAAAATTTTCGGGCAGCCGGCGCGGCCGAAGGTGTGCGGCAGCCTGCAGCCATCGACCGAAATGTGCGGCGATTCGGCCGGGCAGGCGATGTTCTTCTTGAGCGAGCTGGAGCGCTTGACGGCCTAGGCTAGCCTCAGGCTGACGCAAGCAGCTCGAAATCGGCTTCTTCCGGCGAAAACGCCAGCATCCATTCGGTGATGCCCCCTTCGCCCGAACATTCGAGTTCGTAGCCAGGAGGCGTCTCGTACACTTCGATGATGGTTGCCACGTCGCCGACGCGTGGCGATCTCCGGTTAAAAGGATCGGATGCATCGACACGGCTGGAAGGCAGGGTTTTCAGCTTGACGACGTCGTATTGGGAGAATTGACGCAGCGGCTGCATGTTTTTAGGACGCGGCATTATTCGTAGATTTTTCCGCAATAAAGAAACACCGCGAATTTTTTCCAGGGCGATGCATTCACCAAACCCTGGGACGTACCGAATGCCGAATCCTGGGCCCAGGCATGACCCGCTTCAAGAAAGTCTGCAATTGAATTGTTCTCCCACCGGTCCGTGATGCCTCCAGAGCGGGCATGGTCTTCGCTGTCGCGGCGGTCGCGCGCCAAGGCGTCGACAAAAGCAAGGAATGAAGACTCATCCACGACGGCTTCCAGGTAATTACGCAAAGCCACAACAGCACCTTTCACTTTTTTCAATACCTCATCGAACTCTCTTGCCTGCAGCAAAAAAGCCACCACCTGTTGCGGGTAACTCGACGGTAGCGTACCCAGGCATGGTAAGCTTGCGGGCTGCCTGGCGCAGCATTCCTTCCCGTTCCGATCACAATAACATCCTTAACAAAAACTTCATGGACATCATTCTCGCCCTGAAAGCGATCATCATGGGCCTCGTCGAGGGCTTCACCGAGTTCCTGCCGATTTCCTCCACCGGTCACCTGATCCTGGCCGGCAGCCTGATCAACTTCACCGGCGAGGTTGCCAAGGTCTTCGAGATCGCGATCCAGGCCGGCGCCATCCTGGCCGTGATGTGGGAATACCGTGCGCGTATCGCCACGGTGCTGGGCGGTTTGACGTCGGATGCGCGCCAGCAGAAGTTCGTGGTCAACCTGATCGTCGCGTTCCTGCCGGCGGCCGGACTGGGCTTCCTGTTCAGCAAGGCGATCAAGGCGCACCTGTTCAAGCCCGTGCCGGTGGCGCTGGCCTTCATCGTCGGCGCCTTCGTGATCCTGTGGGCCGAGCGCCGCCACAAGGTGCTGCCGGGTGCGCACCGCGTCGAGACTGTCGACGACATGAACATGCTCGACGCCTTCAAGGTCGGCTGCGCGCAATGCTTCGCGCTGGTCCCGGGCACCAGCCGTTCGGGCGCCACCATCATCGGCGGCATGCTGTTCGGCCTGTCGCGCAAGGCGGCCACCGAATTCTCTTTCTTCCTGGCGATCCCGACCCTGCTGGCGGCCACCGTGTACTCGGTGGTCAAGGCGCGCCACGACCTGCACATGACTGACCTGCCGCTGTTCCTGGTCGGCGGCGTGGCGGCCTTCGTGTCCGCCTTCCTGTGCGTGCGCTGGCTCTTGCGCTTCATCAGCTCGCACGACTTCACGGGCTTCGCCTGGTACCGTATCGTGTTCGGCATCGTCATTCTCGTCACTGCGCACTTCGGCTGGGTGAACTGGGTCGACTAACCAAGGCACTGGACTGAACACAGCAACACCATGACGAGCGACATCCAGCAAAGCGCGCTGCACATCCTGCAGACGGTCTTCGGCTATCCTGCCTTCCGCGGGCAGCAGGCCGAGATCGTCGAGCACGTGGCCGGCGGCGGCGACGCGCTCGTCCTCATGCCCACCGGCGGCGGCAAGTCGCTGTGCTACCAGATCCCGGCGCTGGTGCGCGACGGCGTCGGCGTGGTCGTCTCGCCGCTGATCGCGCTGATGCAGGACCAGGTCGACGCGCTGGCCGAAGTCGGCGTGCGCGCAGCCTTCCTGAATTCCACGCAGACCTTCGAAGAGACGCTGCGCATCGAACGCCTGGTGCGCACCGGCGAGATCGACCTGGTCTACGTGGCGCCCGAGCGCCTGATGACGCAGCGCTGCCTGGACCTGTTCGAGGATTCGCACATCGCACTGTTCGCGATCGACGAGGCGCACTGCGTCTCGCAATGGGGCCACGACTTCCGCCCCGAGTACATCCGCCTGTCGATCCTGCACGAGCGCTTCCCGCACGTGCCGCGCATCGCGCTGACCGCCACCGCCGACCAGCTCACCCGCGCCGAGATCGCCCAGCGCCTACAGCTCGACGAGGCGCGCCAGTTCGTGTCGTCGTTCGACCGCCCGAACATCCGCTATTCCATCGTCGAGAAGACCAACGGCCGCAAGCAGCTGCTGGACTTCATCACCAGCGAGCACCAGGGCGACGCCGGCATCGTGTACTGCCTGTCGCGCAAGAAGGTCGAGGAGACCGCCGAGTTCCTCAACGAGAGCGGTATCCGTGCCCTGCCCTACCACGCCGGCATGGATTACGCGCTGCGTGCCGATAACCAGGCGAGGTTCCTGCGCGAGGACGGCATCGTGATGGTCGCGACCATCGCTTTCGGCATGGGCATCGACAAGCCGGACGTGCGTTTCGTCTGCCACCTCGACCTGCCGAAATCCCTCGAAGGCTATTACCAGGAAACCGGACGTGCCGGCCGCGACGGCCTGCCCTCGAACGCCTGGATGGCGTATGGCTTGCAGGACGTGGTGCTGCAGCGGCGGATGATCGACGAGTCGGAAGCCGACGAGAATTTCAAGCGCGTGCTGGGCTCCAAGCTCGACGCCATGCTGGGCCTGTGCGAGACGCTCAGCTGCCGCCGGATGCGCTTATTGGAATACTTCGGCGAGCGCTCCGGCCCGTGCGGCAATTGCGATACCTGCCTGATTCCGCCGGTGTCGTTCGACGCCACGGTGCCGGTGCAGAAGCTGCTGTCCGCCATCTACCGTGTCGACCAGCGCTTCGCCGCCGGCCACGTGATCGACGTGCTGCGCGGCGCGCAGACCGAGCGGATCACGCAGTGGCACCACGACAAGCTGACCGTCTACGGCGTCGGCGCCGACCGCAGCGAGCACGAATGGCGCGCCATCGTGCGTCAGGTGATCGCGCTGGGCCTGGTGACGGTCGACCACGACGCCTTCAGTTCCCTGAAGCTGACGGAAAGCGCGCGCCCGGTGCTGAAGGGCGAACGCAAGGTCGAGCTGCGCCAGTACCAGAAGCCGGTCAAGCCGAAGCGCCAGGCCGGCGCCGGCAAGAGCAGCTATGTCGAGATGGACCTGTCGCCGGCCGAGCAGAAAATCTTCGAGAAGCTGCGCTGGTGGCGCATGGAGACGGCGCGCGCGCACAGCGTGGCGGCCTTCATCATCTTCGGCGACGCCACCCTGCGCGAGATCGCCAAGGTCAAGCCGACTTCGCTGGACGAACTGCGCGGCGTGTCGGGCGTGGGCGCGAAGAAGCTGACGTCGTATGGCGACGAGATCGTCGCGATGATCACCGAGATGGTGTGATCATTCGCGGAACAGGTGAACGAAAGTCCGGCTGACCGCCAGCTTCTCCGCACTCCCCTTCACAAGCACCTGCATGCGTTCGGCGTCGATCCGCTCCGCCGCCGCAATCGCATTCACGTTCACCACGGTGGCGCGGTGGATCTGCCAGAAGCGGTCCGGGTCCAGCGTGCTCAATAAATCCTTCAGCGGCGTGCGCACCAGCGCTTCGTAGTCGCGCAGCACGATGCGCGTGTAGCGGGTGTCGGACTGGAAGAACAGCACCTCGTCGACATCGATCACGCGCACCTGGCGGCCGACGCTGGCCTTGATCCATTTCGTTCTCTCCTGGCGCATGCCCGGCAGCGCGGTCTTCAGATGGCGCAGCAGTTCACCCATCGCGGCGCCGTCTTCCGGCGGCTGCGCCAGCTTGGCCTTCAGACGCGCCAGCGCGCGCTCGAGACGATCGGGCTGCACCGGCTTCAACAGATAGTCGACCGCACCGGCATCGAAGGCATCCACCGCATACTGGTCGTAGGCGGTGACGAACACCACCTGGGCCATGCTGCCGATGCGCTCCGCCACCTCCAGGCCGGACAGGCCGGGCATGCGGATGTCGAGGAAGGCCACGTCCGGCTCGTGCTCCAGGAAGCCGTCCCAGGCATCGTTGCCGTTTTCGGCGACCAGCACCACGCACGCCTCGGGCCAGGATTGCGCCAGCATGTCCAGCAGGCGCTCGCGCATCAGCGGTTCGTCTTCGGCTACCAGTACTGTCGGATTCGGATTCATGCGTTCACGGAGTGAGGGATGGTGATGTCGGCGATCAGGCCGGGGTCGCCGTCGAGCAGGTGCAGACCGGCCTGATCGCCGTAGGCCAGGCGCAGGCGGTGGCGCACATTGTCCAGCCCCGTGCCGCCGCCACCATCCGGTTCGGCGATGGTGCTCATGCCGACGCCGCCGTCCTGCACGCGGATCCGCAGCCTGCCCTCTTCCGCCTGGGCCGACACTGTCACCTCGCCGCCGCGCAGGGCCGGTTCGATACCGTGCTTGATCGCGTTCTCGACCAGGGTCAGCAAGATCATCGTGGGCAGCTGCACCTGTTCGAGCGCACGCGGCAGCTGCAGCGAGTAGCGCAGGCGCTCGCCCAGGCGCACCTGCATCACCTTCAGGTAAGACTCGACCAGGCCGAACTCCGCGGCCAGCGAGACCTGCTCGCTGCGCATGTCGCGCATGCTGGAGCGCAGGAAGTCGATCAGGTTACCGGTCAATTCCGCCGCACGCGGCGCGCCCTGCTGGGCCAGCTGCTGCACCGCGCCCAGGGTGTTGAACAGGAAGTGCGGCTCGATCTGGGCGCGCAGCAGGCGCAGCTGGGATTCGGACAGCTCGCGCGCCAGTTTCGCCTGTTCGGCTTCGCGCTGCAGCTGGGCATTGAGGGCTTCGTAATGGCGATTGCGCAGGATGCTGACGAGGAGCAGCGGCGCCAGGATGGTGAGCGAGCCGGTCAGCACGCCGCCGGTGAAACTCGACGCTCGCTGCACCGCATCGGCCAAGGACTGGCCGTCCCGCCACATCACCAGGCCGGTAAAGGCCACGGCGGCGAACACGGCAAACCCCAGCACCGCCAGGAGCAGCTTCATCTTGTGCTGAACGAACTTGCGGTAGTTGAACCAGGCGGCGATTCCGGCAAACGTCACCGCGATGCCGAATCCGTTGGCGCCGACCAGGGCGGCAACCCAGCCGATATGTGGCGAATACAGGTGCAGAGCGACGCCGCACAGCGTGAACAGGGCAAGCAGACCGTAAGTCCACACCCTGCCGCGCCAGCCCCGCATCGCGGCCGAGAAGTCGCGCATCTGCTGCCGCTCCACGGGAGAGCGTTGCGCCAGTTTGCAGTACAGCGGGCCAAGCACGCCATGGTCCACGCTGGACGCCAGCTCCGGCCGCTCGAGCACGGCAATCTGCTTGTCGGCACTGGAAAATGCCCGATAGTGCTCTACGAACTTGCGCCACATGATGCCTCCTCCGTGATCGTTAATATATAGCAACGATCACAGTCTAGGCAGCCCTGCCCGGGCCGGATACCGAAATGGGACGAGCGACGAATCCCGGTGGATGAACGACGAAGAGATTACTTTTTCTTGAATACCAAGTCCCACACGCCATGCCCCAGCTTCAGGCCGCGGTTCTCGAACTTGGTCAACGGACGGTAGGACGGCTTCTCGGCGTAGCCTTCGGCGGTGTTCTGCAGCGCCGGCTCGGCGCCCAGCACTTCCAGCATCTGCACCGCGTAGTCTTCCCAGTCGGTGGCGCAATGGATGTAGCCGCCCGGCACCAGTTTCTCGCACAGCAGCTTGACGAAAGCCGGTTGGATCAGGCGGCGCTTGTTGTGGCGCGCCTTGTGCCAGGGGTCCGGGAAGAAGATGTGGACGCCGGCCAGCGAGCCGTCGGCGATCATGTTGTTCAGCACCTCGACCGCGTCGTGCTGGATCAGGCGCAGGTTGGTGATGCCCTGCTCGCCGATCTGCTTGAGCAGGCTGCCCACGCCCGGGGTGTGCACTTCGACGCCGACGAAATCGGTGTCCGGCATCGCCTTGGCGATGTGGGCCGTGGTATCGCCCATGCCGAAACCGATTTCCAGCACCAGCGGCGCCTGGCGGCCAAAGGGTGCGTGGAAGTCGAAGGTCTCCTTGCGGTACTCGACCAGGAACTGCGGCCCGAATTCCTCGAGCGCGCGCGCCTGCCCGGTCGACAGCCGTCCCGCACGGGTGACGAAGCTGCGGATGCGGTGCTCGGTCGGGTCGTAGAGCATCGGACGGCCTTGGCTGTTGGTGGGCGTATCGGAAGACATGATCGATCAGGACAAAGGAAAGGGGTCGACATTATAGCAGCGCCTGTCGGCAGGCTTTACAGTAGTCCCACCGTGGGAAACGTAAATGTTTGTTTTTTCTAACATTTTCCTTGAGGGCATGGAATTTGCTTATTTGCAAACATAAGCAATCCAATACGAGGGAACCAACCTGAAAAAGATGAACATCTGCGCGCTGGCGCTGGCCGCCTGCCTCGGCGCATTCGCTCTGCCGGCGTCGGCGGACATGGTCTGGACCAACGACCCTGTCACCAGCACCGCTGGTCCGCTGGGCCAGTCCTGGACCGGTGTCTGGGACCAGGAACACAGCTGGAACATCGGCGAAGGATTCAGCGACGTGTCGATCAGCGGCGCCACCCTGTCCTACGATTATGCACGGTTCGGCAGCTGGGCCGGCACCCCGACCCAGACCTTCATTTTCGGGACCACCGCCGCCGCTACCGGCGAACTGAGCCTTGGCATCGACCTGCAATCGAATGCCGACTGGGCCGGCGGCCGCACCGCCATGTACATCTGGCAAGGCTCGACCGACAGCCGCAAGCTGCTGTCCAGCGGTACGAATGAAGAATTCACGCACGTCACCGCCAGCCTGAACCTGCGCGCCGGCGATGCATGGGGTTTCATGGCCGTCGGCGGCAGCATCGGCGATAACCTGGCCTACAGCGGTCCGGTATGGGGTTCGTTCACCATCACCGATCCGGCCGCACCAAGCGGCGACGTGCCCGAACCGGCCTCGCTGGCCCTGCTGGGCCTGGGCATGCTGGGCGCCGCTTGCGCCCGCCGCCGCAAGGCCTGAGCATCCGAGCGGGACGTGGCGGTCCGCCGTTCTCATACATAATGGCGCTTCGCCGCCGAATGTAGAAAGACAGAGAGAACGCATGCAAGCCACGTCCCATCCGATCGCGACCGAAGACCACGTCGCCACCTTCCAGCTGACCTCCTACCATTTTGGTACGCCAGGCGCCGGCAAGAAGGTCTATATCCAGGCTTCGCTGCACGCCGACGAGGTGCCGGCCATGCTGGTCGCCCACGTGCTGCGGCGCGAGCTGGAGCGCCTGGAAGCCGAGGGGAGCATCCTGGGCGAGATCATCCTGGTCCCGGCCGCCAATCCGATCGGCCTGTCGCAGGTCGTGCATGGCGCGCCCTTCGGCCGCTACGACCTCGCCACCGGCACCAACTTCAACCGCTTCTACAAGCACGTGGCGGCCGAGCTGAAGGCATCGCTGCAGGGCCGGCTGGGCCCGGGCCCTGACGCCAACGTGGCCCTCGTCCGCGAGCATGCGCGCCGCTCGATCGCCGGCTGGCAGACCGAGAATCCGACCCAGGACCTCAAGAAGACCCTGCTGGGCATGGCGATCGACGCCGACATCATGCTCGACCTCCACTGCGACAACGAGGCGGTGCTGCACCTGTACACCGGCACGCCGCTGGCCGAACAGGTCAAGCCGCTGGCGGCGCTGCTGGGCGCGCACGCGACGCTGCTGGCGCGCGAGTCGGGCGGCGAACCCTTCGACGAAGCCTGCAGCCGCCTGTGGTGGGACCTGGCCGCGCACTTCGGCCCGGAGACGCCGATCCCGATGGCCTGCATCGGCGTGACCGTCGAGCTGCGCGGCGAGATGGACGTGCGCTACGACCTGGCCGAGAAGGATGCGCATGGCCTCCTGCAGTATCTGGCGCTGCAGGGCGTGCTGGACATCGCACGCGAGCCGCTGCCGGCCCTGATCGCCGAGCCGACCCCGCTCGAAGGCGTGGAACCGCTGGCGGCGCCGCATGCGGGCGTGCTGGTGTTTTTGAAGCGCCTGGGCGAGCGCGTGCAGGAGAACGAGGCGGTGGCCGACATCGTGAATCCGGTCAGTGGCCAGGTGACGACGTTGCGCGCGACCCGCGCCGGCATCCTGTTCGCCAGCACGGCGCACCGGCACCTGCTGCGCGGCATGCACGTCTGTAAGATCGCCGGCGGGGCGCCGTTCCGCACCGGCAGCCTGCTGGGCTCCTGAGCCGCTTCAGCGCGCCTGCGCCGCCTCCGCCAGCACCGCGTTGACCTGGTCCAGGTCGGCCGGTTTGACGAGGTAGTGGTCGAAGCCCGCCTGTTCGGCTTCCTTCCGGTCCTGGCTCTGGCCGTAGCCGGTCAGGGCGACCAGGGTCGCGCCGGCGCTCTCCGGCTGGCTGCGCAGGCGCCGGGCCAGCTCGTAGCCATCCATGTCGGGCAGGCCGATATCGAGCAGCAGCACGTCCTGGCGTTCGCGCCGCGCACGCTCGAGCGCACCCTTGCCGTCGTATTCGACGCAGACGGCGTGGCCCTGCACTTCGAGCAGCGCAGCCAGCATCTGGGCAGCATCGACGTTGTCGTCGACCACCATCACGCGCAGCGCGCCCGGTCCCTGGGCCTCGGCAGCCGGCGCGTCGGGGTCGCGCGCATCGCCAGGCGTCGCCAGGCGCGGCAGGCAGATACAGAATTCGCTGCCCTCACCCAGGCCCGGACTACTGGCATGCACGGTGCCGCCATGCAGGGTCACCAGGCTTTTCACCAGGGCCAGGCCGATCCCGAGGCCGCCCTGCGAGCGGTCCGGGGTGCGCTCGGCCTGGGTGAACAGGTCGAAAATGTAAGGCAGGATGTCGGGCGCGATGCCGACGCCGCTGTCGCGCACCGCCACATGCACGCGCTCGCTGTCGACGGTGACCGACAGCGTGAGGCTGCCGCCCGGCCCGGTGTACTTGGCGGCGTTGTTGAGGATGTTCGAAATTACCTGCACCAGGCGCGTGCGGTCGCCGATCACGTGGGCGCTGCGGCCCGACAGCTGCAGCGTGAGGGAATGGCGGCGCGCGTCGATCAGCGGGCGCACCTGCTCGACCGCGGCCGACACGATCACGTTCAGGTCGAGTTCTTCCTTCTCGAGCGTGACCAGGCCGCGGGTAACGCGCGAGACGTCCAGCAGGTCGTTCACCAGGTCGGTCATGTGGGCGGCCTGGCGCGCGATGATGTCGCTGGCGTTGGCCACGCTCCGCGAATCGAGGGTGCCCACCTTCAGCAGCTGGGCCGCGGTCATGATCGGCGCCAGCGGGTTGCGCAGCTCGTGCGCCAGCATGGCCAGGAACTGGTCTTTCTGGCGGTTGGCGGCGCGCAGCTCGTCCTCGATCTGCTTGCGCGGCGTGACGTCGCTGCCCTCGACGAAGATGCCGGACACGGCGCCGCTCGCGTCGCGGATCGGCTGGTAGACGAAGTCGACGAAACGCTCGACCAGCGGCCCATCCGGTTCATGCTGCACGCGCAGGGGCAGCGCATGGCCGACGAAAGGCTCGCCGGTGGTGTACACGCGGTCGAGCAGTTCGAAGAAGCCCTGCCCGGCCACTTCCGGCAGGGCCTCGCGCGCCGTCTTGCCAACGATCTGGCGATGGCCGATCAGCTGCAGGTAGGAGTGGTTGGTCAGCTCGAACACGTGCTCGGGCCCGCGCAGCACGGCCATGATGCCGGGCGCCTGCTCGAACAGCGTGCGGAAGCGCTCGTTCTCTTCTTCGCGGTAGCGCTCGGCCAGCACCTGGTCGGTGACCTCGACACAGGCGCAGTGCATGCCCTGGATGACGCCGTTCTCGTCGCGCACCGGTGAATACGAGAAGGTGAACCAGGTCGGCTCGTCGTAGCCGTGGCGGTTCATCACCAGCAGCAGGCGGTCGGCGTAGGTGGCTTCGCCGTTCAGCGCGCGGTCAATCAGCGGGCTGATGTCGGCCCAGATTTCCGCCCAGATGTCATGGAAGCGCCGGCCCATCGCCCGCGGGTGCTTGTCGCCGAGGATGTCGCGGTAAGGATCGTTGTACAGGAAGCCGAGTTCCTTGCCCCAGGCAACGAACATCGGGAACTTCGAATTGAGCATCAGCCCGACCACGATGCGCAGCGCCTGCGGCCAGGTGCGCGGGTGCCCGAGCGGCGAGTCGCTCCAGTCCTGGGTGCGCATCATCGCGCCGGCTTCGCCGCCGCCGCTCAGGAACATGAGCGAGCCGGCCAGGCTGTCAGCATCCTGCGTGGGGCGATCGGGCGGTGGAGCGTGTTGTTGCATGGGTAGTTTCTGCTGAGGCGAGACCTCAAGTTTGCCATATCTTCAAGAGGCGGGCCGCACAGGCTGGGGTTGTGCATCGGGCCGCTGGCGTCGGGGCGCCGGAAGACTGGAGCGGGTGAAGGGAATCGAACCCTCGTATGAAGCTTGGGAAGCTGCCGTTCTACCATTGAACTACACCCGCGTTGCCCGCATTCTACGCGCCTTATGGCCGGTTTGACAAATCCCGAAGCAGCTTCCCTGATGCCGCTTAAGATGGACAAGCCTGGTCTCTGCGGCTGACGCTTGCCTAATAGAAGCATTCCGCATGAGCTTGCATTTTTATATTCGTTGGATTCCGCAAACCGGCCCGATATATTGGGCGCGCGGCGCGCTTGCCCGGCGCCGACGCTCATCTCACTCGAGGAAAAACTGATGGCACACTTCGACATCGGCGCGATCGTGCGCGAGCTGCATGACGCCCGCCAGCAATGGCGCCAGGCCCACCGCCCCGACGGCGAGGTGCGCGGCATCGAATTCCCGTCGCGCGACGCGCTGGCGGAGATCGTCGGCCAGCTTAAGGGCGTGCTGTTCCCGATGCGCCTGGGGCCCCCTGGCCTGCGCCGCGAAAGCGAAGACATCCACGTCGCCCACGCCCTCGACTCCGCCCTGCATGCCCTGCTGCGCCAGGTCCAGATCGAGCTGCACTACAGCGCCGCCCTGCAGCAGCGCACCGACGGCGACATCGCCGGCCGCGCCCTGGCCGCCACCCAGGCCTTCGGCGCCGCGCTGCCGGACGTGCGCGTGCAGGTCGACAGCGACGTGCTGGCCGCCTACCAGGGCGACCCGGCCGCGCGCAGCGTCGACGAAGTACTGCTGTGCTACCCCGGCGTGCTGGCGATGATCCATTACCGCCTCGCGCACCGCCTGTACGAACTGGGGCTGCCGCTGCTGGCCCGCATCATCTCCGAACTGGCGCACGCCGCCACCGGCATCGATATCCACCCGGGCGCGAAGATCGGCGCCGGCTTCTTCATCGACCATGGTACCGGGGTGGTGATCGGCGAAACGGCCGTGATCGGCCAGCGCGTGCGCCTGTACCAGGCCGTCACGCTGGGCGCCAAGCGCTTCCCGACGAATGCCGACGGCAGCCTGCAGAAAGGCCTGCCGCGCCACCCGGTCGTGGAAGACGACGTCGTCATCTACGCCGGCGCCACCGTGCTGGGACGCATCACGGTCGGCAAAGGCGCCGTCATCGGCGGCAACGTGTGGCTGACCCACGACGTGCCGCCGGGCGCGCGCGTGGCCCAGGCGGCGTCGCGCGAAGAGACTTTCGAGAGCTTCGGCTCGTCGGACGCGCCGTCCTGAATTACTTCGGATTCTCGACCGTGTAGCCCTTGGCCTGCAGCGCGGCCAGGTAGCTCCTCGGTCCGAGAATATCGCTCATCGTCAGCATGGCGACGGTGGACGTGTTGCTGGCCAGCGCGCGTTCGGCCGCCTTCATCCACGACGCCAAGCGGCGTTCGCGCATGTTCTGGAAGGCCGGGTGTTTCTGGGCTGCGGGACTGTTGATCAGGGCTTCGTCGCAGGCATCCTCACGCTCGGCATATTCGAGCTTGCTGATCTCGGCGATGTTGCCGTTGGCCCAGGCATTGGCGCGCAGGCGCGCTGCGTCGATGTCGCTTTCCAGGCGGTCCAGGGTCTTGGTAAAGCAGCTCATGTCTTCGATCTGCGAATTCTTGAGATCCTTGATCAGGCGGACCGGATCGTCGAGCTCGACGGAAAAGCCGGTCTGGGTCAGCTTGACATCGCGCTTTTTGGCAAGGGACACGATCTGCTTGCGCACTTCCGTGCCGCCGCTCAGGCCGCTCTTCTTCATCCCGGCCTGCATCAGCGTCTGGGCGGCGAAGAAGGGCCGGAAGCTTTCGACGCTGTCGTTGTCGCCGAGGTACTTGTCCTTCAGTACGCTCCAGCGGGCGTAGGTCTCGGCCGGGAGGATGTCGTGCAACTTGGCGCCATCGGGATTCTTCACCATGCCGACGATGGAGGGCAGCGCGGTCAGCGCCTTCAGTCCGCCCCACACGCCGACACCGACGCCAGCGCCGGGCGGCTCCAGCACTTCCTGCGACTGCCCGATCAGGCGATCGACGCGGGCGTCATCCCATTCCATTTTCGGCGGCAGCGGCGCATACATGCCGACCACCCACATCACGTGGCCATCCTTGCTCACCTTCCACAGGCCGGGCCCGGGGCGCTTGCCTTCGACCAGGACCTGGGATGGGGGCGCCTGGTCGGGAGCGGGCGGCGGATCGGTCTGCGCCAGCGCCGCGGTATTCACCAAACCGAGCAAACCCAGCGACAAAACACATGCCATGCGTGCAGCAACCATCGAGGACCCCTTGTATTGTTGTGTTGCCAAAGATTACCTAAATGGCATCGCAAGGGGAATGGTCGCAACAGGCTGTTACAAGCTGTGTATGTCTAAGGGTTCACGGGCTCAGGCCGGTGGTTCTTCCGGCTGGCGATCGAGAAGATCGTGCGCCAGCTTCAGGCTCTCGACCATGGTCTGGAAAGCCTCGCGCTTGGCGTCCTCGCTGGGCACCCGCAGCACGTACGATGGGTGGTAAGTGGTGACCACCCAGCGCCCATCGACGCGGACCGGGTGGCCGATCGAATTCTTCAGCGTCACGTTCGCAGTGCGCATGACCGACTTCAGCGCCGTCGCGCCCAGCGCCACGATGACATCCGGCTGCACGTGCGCCAGCTCCTTGTCGAGCCAGTAGTGGCAGGCCTCGATTTCCTTCTGCGCCGGCGTCTTGTGGATGCGGCGCTTGCCGCGCGGCTCCCATTTGAAATGCTTGACGGCGTTGGTCACGTAGATGCTGTCGCGGTCGACGCCGGCCTTTTCGCAGACCTGGTCCAGCAGCTTGCCGGCGGGCCCGACGAAAGGCTGGCCCGATAAATCCTCCTGGTCGCCGGGCTGCTCGCCGACGAACATGATGCGCGCCTTCTTCGGCCCTTCGCCGGGCACGCCCTGGGTGGCGAACTGCCACAGCTCGCAGCGCCGGCATTCGTCGAGTTTCGAGGGCTGCTGGCGTTCAGGCTGCGCATCCGCGGGCGCGATCGGGATGGTCGTGCCCTTGCGCTGGCCGACGGCTTCGTACTGCCCCACCTTGCGCGCACCGCGCGCTGCTTCGGAGATCATGTGCGTCACGATTTTGCCTTCCGGGAGATTTTTCCAGCGATGCGAGGGAATGTGCTGCTGCATCACCGACTGGTTCAGGCGCGCCGGGTTGAACACGCTGCGGTAGTAGGTCAGCCACAAGGCTTCGCCGGTGTCTTCGAGGTCTTCGGAATTCTTCACCAGCGGTCCGGTGTTGTGCAGGGTCTGGCCGTCCCACAGCACGCTGGCTTCGGGCGTGGCGATCATCCAGCTGACCTTGCCCATGCGCGAGACGAAGTGCTCCGCGACCTGCGGCAGCACGTCGTGCTGCGGCTCGTACCAGGCGACGAAGCGCGGCGGCCCCGCTTCGGCCGGACGCTCGCGGAACCGGATATAGGCATGCATGTCGTGCTCCTCGCGGCGCACCGCCTTCACCATCGCATGCAGGCGCGCGCCGTCTTCGTCGGCCGGCGACTGCACGTCGTGCTGGCCCTGCTGCCAGCGCCAGATCACGCGGTACAGGAAGGCCCAGCGGTCCGGCACGCGGCAGCAGGCAGCGCTTTGCAGCATGTCCATCAGCGAGCGCGGAATGCTCGGCGGCGCATGGCGCGGTTTGTCCGATGCGGCAGGCGCGGGGTGCGACTCTAGCTCGGGCGGATTATGCGGCTGAGCGGCCGCCGGCGGCGCACCCGAGAACAGGTCGCCGCCGACCGCGGGCGTGCTCCAGGTGACCAGCTCCGGCGGCACGTCGTGCACCAGCAGCTCGCGCGCCGCCTCGCGCCATTCGGCGAAGGTCTCGACCAGCAGCGGCTGGCCCGCGCGCAGCTGGTCGATGGTACTCATGCGGCCTGCAGCTCCGGCCACAGGTTCATCTGCTGCGGCGCGTCGGCCATGTTCCGCCGCAACAGGTCGGAGGACGCAGCGCCTTGCGCCGGCTTGTAGTCGGCGGTGACCACGAAAGGCGCCAGCTTTTTCAGGCTGCAGCGCAGGCGCGACAGATCTTCCCAGCGGATGCGGCGCAGCCGGCGCAGGTCGATGATGCGCTTGGCCGAGCGCAGGCCGATGCCGGGCACGCGCGCGATCATGGATTCGTCGGCGCGGTTCAGGTCGAGCGGGAAGTGCTCGCGGTTGGATAGCGCCCAGGCCAGCTTGGGATCGATGTCGAGCGCCAGGTTGCCGGCCTGCGGCATCAGTTCGCCGGCCGTGAAGCCATAGCCGCGCAGCAGGAAGTCGGCCTGGTACAGGCGGTGCTCGCGCAGCAGCGGCGGCGGCGCCGAGGGCACGCTCGATGGGCTCTGCGGAATCGGGCTGAAGGCCGAGTAGTACACCCGCTTCAGCTTGTACGAGCCGTACAGGGTCTGGGCCGTATTCAGGATGGTCTGGTCGTCGCTGGCGTCGGCGCCGACGATCATCTGGGTGCTCTGCCCGGCCGGCGCGAACGCGGGCGCTTTCGGGTGATCGTCCTTTTCATCGAGCTTGGTGCGGATCGAGCCCATCGCCAGCTTGATGGTGTGGACGTTCTTCTCGGGCGCCAGGCGGGTCACGCTGTCCTGGGTCGGCAGCTCGATGTTGACGGACAGGCGGTCGGCGTACTTGCCGGCCAGTTCGATCAGGCGCGGGTCGGCATCGGGAATCGTCTTGAGGTGGATGTAGCCGCGGAATTTGTGCTCTTCCCGCAGCCGCCGCGCGACCTCGACCAGCTGCTCCATCGTGTAGTCGCTGGACTGGATGATGCCCGAGCTGAGAAACAGCCCGTCGATGTAATTGCGAAGATAAAAATCCTGGGTCAGCTTGACCACTTCGTCGACCGAGAAGCGGGCGCGCGGCACGTTCGAGGTGCGGCGGTTGACGCAGTACTGGCAGTCGTAGATGCAGAAATTGGTCAGCAGGATCTTGAGCAGCGACACGCAGCGCCCGTCCGGCGTGTAGCTGTGGCAGATGCCCATGCCGTTGGTGGCGCCCAGGCCATCCTTGTCGACCGAATCCCGTTTGGGCGCACCGCTGCTGGCGCAGGAGGCGTCGTATTTGGCGGCATCGGCCAGGATCTCGAGCTTGTCTTTGAGTTCCATTGCGCAGTAAATACTGTATGGATGCACAGTATACCGCAGTTCGGCTTTTCACGGCGGTGCGCGGACACACGTACGCAACATTGTGAGATCATGTTGCATTATGTCCGTTCAATACCGTAACAATGTCCACATCGCCGGCGCAGGCCACGCGACGATGGTGTTTGCCCATGGCCTGGGCTGTGATCAGAGCATGTGGCGCCTGCTGGCCCCGGCCTACCAGGACCGCTTCCGCACTATCCTGTACGACCTGACCGGCAGCGGCAATTCCGACCGCTCGGCCTACGACCGCGCCCGGCATGGCAGCCTGCAGGGCCACGCCGACGACCTGCTGGAAATCCTCGATGCCTGTTCGGCCGGACCGGTGGTCTTCGTCGGCCATTCGGTCAGCGCCACGATCGGGCTGCTGGCGGCGAACAAGGCGCCGGAACGCTTCGCAGCGCAGGTGATGGTCGGCCCGTCGCCCTGCTATCTGAACGACGGCGATTACGTGGGCGGCTTCAACCGCGCCGACATGGAAACGATGCTGTCGGCGATGGACGACGATTTCCCGAGCTGGACCCGGCGCATGGCGCCGGTGCTGATGGGCGCATCGCACCCCGAACTGGGCGAGGAACTGGTGGCCAGCTTCATGCGCAACGACCAGGGCACCGCGCGCCACTTCGCGCGCGTGACCTTCCTGTCCGACCACCGCCCCGACCTGGCACGTTCGACAGTGCCGGCCCTGCTCCTGCAATGCAGCGAAGACCCGGTGGTCCCGCCCTCGGTCGGCGACTACATGCTGCGCGAGATGCCGGCCAGCAGCCTGCGCGTCATCGACGACAACGGCCACTGCCCGCACATCAGCGCGGCGACCGCCAGCGCGCGGGCGATCGACGCGTTTCTACATCGGACGCTGGCTTAGCGGACCGGCTTGCCGTCCGCATCCAGCACCGTCACCTCGCCCCAGCCCAGCTTGCGGATGCCCGCTTCGACCTTGCGCAGGTCGCCGATCACCAGCCACACGACCTGGTCTGGCTGCACATAGCGTGTACCGGCGCTGGCCAGCTGCTTGTCGCTGAGGGCGCGCATGCCGCCGGCGTAGCGGCTCCAGTAATCGTCCGGCAGGCCGAGGTTGATGCTGGTGATGGCCGCGCCTTCCAGCGCGTCCAGCGTAGCAAAGCGGCCCGGCAGGCGCGAGGTCACGTTGCGCATCACGCTGTCGAACTCCTCGCCCACGATCGGACGCTGGCCGGCGATGTCGCGGATTTCCTTCGCCACTTCCTGCATCGCTTCGACCGTCTTGTCGGTCTGCACCGGCGCCAGGGTCAGGAAGCTGCGCTGGCCGCGCATGTCGACCATGCGCGCGGTGGTGCCGTAACTCCAGTGTTTATCGAGGCGCAGGTTGCGGTTCAGGCGCGAGGTCGCCATGCCGCCGAAGTCCTGCATCACGGCCTGGATCGCCAGTTCGTCCTGCTGCCCCGCCGGCAGCGAGACGTGGGCCGCGACGATGGTCGATTGCGGCGCCTCCGGCTTGTCGATCAGGTAAATGCGCTTGCCCGCGGTGGCGGCCACGCTCGGCACCTGCTTGGCCGGCGCGGTGCCGGACTGCCACTTGCCGAAGCTGGATTCGAGCGCCGGCACCAGCTTTTCGAGCGTGGTGTCGCCGGCCACGACCAGGGTCGCGCTGCCCGGACGGAACCAGGCGTCGTGCCAGCGCGCGACGTCCTCGCGGGCGATGGTCTGGTTGCTGGCCTCGGTGCCGGAAGCCGGACGGCCGTAGGCGTGGTTCGCGCCATACAGGATGCCCGGCACCACGCGCAGCGCCAGCGAATTCGGCTGCGCCTTTTCCTGGCCGACCTGGGCCAGGCGGCGCTGCTTCGCCAGCTCGACCTGGTCCTGCGGGAAGCTCGCGTTCAGGGTGGCGTCGGCCAGCAGCGCCAGCGACGGCGCCAGGTTGGCGCTGGTCGCCTGCAGGCGCACGACCGACTGGTCCTGGCTGGTGCCGGTGCTCAGGTTGGCGCCCAGCGATTCCAGCGCGTCCGACAGCTGGAACGCATTGCGCGTCTTCGTGCCCTTGTCGATCAGGCCCAGGCTCAGCGAAGCCAGGCCTTCCTTGCCGGCCGGGTCGGAGGCGGCGCCGGCGTCCAACACCAGCGCGGCATTCACGATCGGCGCGCCGTGGCGCTCCAGCAGCACGACCTTCAGGCCGTTCTTCAGCTGCGCGCGCTGCATGGCCGGGAAGCTGACGTCGGGCGCCTGGCCCAGTGCCGGCAACTGCTTGCGGTCGAAGGTCGATTTCACGGCCGCCAGCTTGGCGAAGGGCTTCACGGTCATCGTGTAGTGGTGGGCGCGCAGCCAGCGGTTGCCGGCAGCCTTGACTTCGGCCGGGGTGGTCTTGGCCATCTGCTCCAGGCGGGTCAGGTAGGCGTCCGGGCTGCCGCCGTAGGTCATGCTTTCGGCCAGCACGTCGGCGCGGCCGCCGAAGCCGCCCAGGCGCTCGATCCCGCGTGAGAATTCGGCCAGCTCGCGGGTCTTCACGCGCGCCAGCTCCTCTGCGGTCGGGCCCTTCTCCAGCAGCTCGCCCACAATGCGGTCGATTTCGCGCTCCGCTTCCGCCTGGTCGGCGCCGTTTTTCAGCGTGACCGTGATGCCGAAGCTGCCGCCCAGCTCACTGTCCTGCATGCCGGCCGAGACGCTGGTGGCGATACCCTTCTCGTACACCAGGCGCTTGTCCAGGCGCGCGCTCTTCGAGCCGGCCAGCACGTCGCCCAGCAGCTGCAGGCGCGCCACGTCGGCATCCTTCCACGCGGCTGCATGCCAGCGGCGGTACACGCGCACCTGCGGCACCTGGTCTTCCATCTCGTCGCGGATGTCGCGGTCCAGCACCGGGATCCAGGTCTCGGTACGCGGCAGCGGCGGGCCCGGCGGCAGCGCGCCGAAGTACTTGTTCACCAGCTCGAGCGCGCGCTCCGGGGTGATGTCGCCGGCCAGCGACAGCACCGCGTTGTTCGGGCCGTAATAGGTGCGGTACCACTCCTTGATGTCGTCCAGCGAGGCCGCGTTCAGGTCGTCCATGCTGCCGATCGTGGTCCACGAATACGGGTGCGAGTACGGGTACATCTTGGCCGCGAATTCATAGCGCACCTTGCCGTAGGGCTGGTTGTCGCCTTGCCGCTTCTCGTTCTGCACCACGCCGCGCTCGCGCTCGAGCATGGCCTGCGAGATGTAGTTGCCGAGGAAGCCCATGCGGTCCGATTCCAGGAACAGCGTGCGCTCCAGCGCCGAGGTCGGGACGTCCTCGAAGAAGTTGGTGCGGTCGGTGTTGGTGGTGCCGTTGCGGTTGTTGGCGCCGAGGTCGTCCATCGCCTCGCGGAAGCCGTGCGGGTAGTTCTCGGAGCCGTTGAAGAAGAAGTGCTCGAACAGGTGGGCGAAGCCGGTCTTGCCGCGCTTTTCGTTGCGCGAACCGACGTGGTACCAGACGTTCACGCCCACTACCGGCACGCTGTGGTCTTCGTGCACCAGCAGCGTCAGGCCGTTGGGCAGCACGAATTTTTTGTAGGCGATGCTGTAGGCCTTGCGGTCGAAGCTTCCGGCCGGCGTGGCTTTCGATGCGGTGGCGTTGGCGGCCAGGGACGGCGCAGCCGCGGCTGCGGCGAGGCCGAGCGCGAGCACGATCTGCTTGAGTTTCATGTCTTCTCTCTTGTTGTAGTAATGATCAGGCGACGCCTGCGTAGCCATTCGCCTGGGCGAGGAGCGCGGGCTCCATGCGTGCGGCGATGCGCTGGATGTAACTGGTAGCGGGGATGACGCCGGCGGCGCCGGCGCGGTGCAGCCAGGCATAGGCTTCGACCAGGTCCTTCGCTACGCCCTGTCCGCTGGCGTACATGACGCCGAGGTTGAACTGGGCGCGTGCATGGCCCTGGCGCGCCGCGCACAGGTACCAGAAATGCGCCGCTTCGTAATCGCGTTCGACGCTATGGCCGCTGTCGTAGCGCAGGCCGAGCGCGAACTGGGCCAGCGCATGGCCCTGGTCGGCGGCCTTGCGGTACCACTCGTAGGCCTGGCGCGGGTCGATGGCGCCGGTGTCGTCGCGGTCCAGCAGTTGGCCCAGCATGTACTGGGCCGGGGCGTAGTCCTGGTCGGCGGCCTTGCGGTACCAGTGCATCGCCTCGTCTTCCAGGCGCATGGCCAGGTCGAACTGGGCGCGCAGGTGACCCTGCTCCGCAGCCTTGCGGAACCATTCAAGGGCTTGCGGCTGGTCCTGCGGCACGCCGTGGCCGGCGTCGAGCAGCTGGCCGAGGTGGTACTGGGCGCCGGCCGAGCCCTGCTCTGCGGCCTTGCGGTACCAATCGGCGGCGATGCCGTAATCCTGTTCGACGCCCTGGCCGTGCTCGTAGCGCAGACCGAGGTTGTCCTGCGCGCCGGCATGGCCCTGTGCGGCCGCCTTGCGGAACCAGTGCAGCGCCAGGTCCGGGTCGCGCGCGACGCCATGGCCGCTGTCGTAAATGAGGGCGAGATTGAACTGCGAGCTGGCGTGGCCCTGCTCGCCGGCGCGGCCGTACCACAGGATCGCCTTTTCGCTGTCCTGCGGCAGGTCCTGGCCTTTGTCGTAGCGCAGGCCGAGATTGAACTGGGCCGGCGCATAGCCCTGCTCGGCGGCCTTGCGGAACCAGTGGATGGCCTGCTGCACGTCGCGGGCCCGCAGTTCGCCCGTCTGTTGGCCGCTGTCAAAGCGCAGCGCCAGCGCGAACTGCGAGCGCGCGTAATTCTGTTCGGCGGCGCGGCGATACCATTCGACGGCGCGGTCGAGGTCCTGGGCCACGCCCTTGCCGCCTTCGTACATCATGCCGAGGTTGTGCTGGGCGCCGGGGTCGCCCTGCTCGGCCGCCTTGCCGAACCAGTGCATGGCCTGCTGCACGTCGGCCGCGATGCCCTGGCCCTTGGCGTACAGCCAGCCCAGGTTGTACTGGGCCGCCGCATAACCCTGTTCAGCCGCCTGCGTGTACCAGTAGACGGCCTGCGCCAGGTCCTGCGGCACGCCCTGGCCCTTCTGGTACATCACGCCGAGGTTGTACTGGGCCTGTTCGAGGCCGGCGCTGGCGGCCATCCGGTACCAGGCTACGGCCAGCTCGTCGTTCTTCGGCACGCCCTGGCCGTTCACGTACATGAAGCCCAGGCTGTGCTGGGCGCTGGCGACGCCGCGCTCGGCCAGCGCTTTGACGCGCAAAAATTCGGCCGTGTAATGAGCAGCAGTATGGAGCGCGGCGGTATCGGGCATGGCGCGATCCGGTTCTTATGCCTGGAACGCGAGCACGTTGGCCGCGCCGGCAGGCAGGCCCTGCGAACGCAGCACGTCGACGAAGCGCGGCAGCGCCATCGGACGGTGATACAGGTAGCCCTGCATCGTCATGCAGCCGTTGGCGCGCAGGTAGCGCGCCTGCGACTCGGTCTCGACGCCTTCCGCGATCAGGTTCAGGCCCAGGCCGCGCGCGATCGAGATAATCGCCAGCACCACCGGATAGTGGCCGTACTCGTCGTGGATCTCCTTGACGAAGGACTGGTCGATCTTGATCGTGTGGACCGGGAAGCGGTGCAGGTAAGCGAGCGAGGAATAGCCGGTGCCGAAATCGTCGATCGCGACCGACACGCCGAGCTGGCCCAGTTTATTCAGCTGCTCGATCGCGTGCTGCGGATTGCGGATGCAGATGTTCTCGGTGATCTCGACTTCGATCTGGCTCGGCGCGATCCCGTAGCGCACCAGCGCGCCGCGCATCTTCTCGAAGAAGTCGCCGCGGTCGAGGTATTGCGGGGACAGGTTCAGCGACAGCCGCACCTGGTTGGCGCAGATGTTCTTCCACTGCAGCATGTCGCGGCACAGCGCGCCGATCATCCAGTCCGAGATCGGCAGCATCAGGCCGTTCTCTTCGGCGAACGGCAGGAACTCGCCCGGCGTGACGATGCCGCGGGTCGGGTGGTTCCAGCGCATCAGCGCTTCGGCGCCGACGATGCGGCCGCTGGCGGCGTCGATCTGCGGCTGGTAGTACATCTCCAGCTCGTCGTTTTCGAGGGCGCGGCGCAGGCTCTGGCCCAGTGCGATCTTCTGGTGCGAGATGTCCTGCATCGAGGCGTCGTAGAAGGCGTGGCCGTTCTTGCCCTGGCCCTTGACCTGGTACATGGCGATGTCGGCATGGCGCAGCAGCTCGTCGATCGACTCGCCGTGGCCCGGATAGATCGCGATGCCGATCGAGGCCGAGATGTGGACCTGGTGGCCGTCCAGGTCGAACGGCTGCTGCAGGCATTCCAGGAACTTGTCGGCCACGTGGCTGGCGTCTTCGCGGTCGCGCAGCTCGGGCAGCACGATGGTGAACTCGTCGCCGCCCTGGCGCGCCAGGGTATCGCCCTTGCGCAGGCATTCCTTCAGGCGCACCGAGACCTGCTGCAGCAATTCGTCGCCCTTGACGTGGCCGAGCGTGTCGTTGACCAGCTTGAAGCGGTCCAGGTCGATGAACATCACCGCGAGTTCGGTCTGCTTGCGCTTGGCCTGGATCACGGCCAAACCGAGGCGGTCCTTGAACAGGATGCGGTTCGGCAGGTCGGTCAGGATGTCGTGGTAGGCCTGGTAGGAGATGACCTCTTCCGCGCGCTTGCGGTCGGTGATGTCGCGCGCCACGCCGTAGGTGCCGAAGAACTCCAGCTTGCGCACTTCCTGGTCAGGCACGTGCATGCCGATCGCGTTCAGCGAGATCGTCATCAGGGTGTTGTTGAAGGTGCGTTCCTGGTTCGAGCCGGTATGGCACTTCAGGCGCAGTTCGACGTTGCGCGAGGCGCGTTCGTCGACGCGGCGCTCGTTGAAGGAATAGCGCGCGCGCTCCAGGTCCTCGTCATGCACCAGTACCGAATAGTGCTGGCCGATCAGCTCTTCTCGCTTGTAGCCGAGCAGCTGGTAGGCGCGGTCGTTGACGAAGGTGAATTTGCCTTCGTGGTTCAGGGTGTAGATGATGTCCGGCGAGGAGTCCACCAGGTAGCGGTACATCTTCTCCGAGTTTTCCAGCTGGTTGGCGATGCGGCGGTTGGCTTCCTCGAGGCGGCGCGCCTTGAGCGCATTGCCGACGGTCTTGAGCAGCTCTTCGCGACTGTAGGGCTTGCGCAGGTAATCGTAGGCGCCGCGCTTGAGGGCGCCGATCGCGGCGTCGATCCCGACCTCGCCGCTCATCACGATGACGTCGGCGTCGATCCCTTTCTGGTTGATGAAGTCCATGATCTCGTGGCCGCCGATGTCGGGCAGGCGCAGATCGAGCAGGACCATATCGAAACGCAGCTTCGACAGGTGGTTCAGGGCTTCGGTGCCGGTCGATGCGGTGACGAGCTGGTAGCCGCGCCCCTGCAGCAGTTCGTACAGCGAGGACAGCAGGCGGGGTTCGTCGTCGACCAGCAGCAGGCGAGGCTGCTCCAGTCCGGGCGGGAATGCGGCTTGCGGCGCGCTGTCGGAGAATGGATTCATTATTACCTTATACGGATCCAAGCGCGCGCACCGGCAATCCAGCCGGGGCGCTGGCACCGGCATGGGCCGGCAACAGGATTTCGAAACTCGTGCCGGTCTTGCCGCTGCGGCAGGCGATATGCCCGTTCAGCTTCTTGACCAGGCTGTGCACGATCGACAGGCCGAGCCCATGGTGCGGGCCTTCCTTCGTGCTCTTCACGGCGGAGAACAGATTGGCCAGCACCTCGCGCGACAGGCCGGGGCCGGTGTCGGAGACGACCAGCTCCAGGTAGAGCCTGCGCTCGCGGTTGACGTGGCCGCGGTTGGCGATCTCGATGCGCCCGCCGGTGGCGGACAGCGCCTCGATCGCGTTCTTGACCAGGTTGACCAGGATCTGCTTGAGGATGTCGGGGTCGCCCTCGACGCGGCCGGCTTCATAGGACATGCTGACCACGATCTCGACGTTGGCCGGGACGAAGTCGGTGGCGCGGAACAGGCGCAGCACGTCTTCGACGACTTTCGAGACATCGGCGCTGACGCCGCTGTCCACATTGGGCTGCACCTCGGTCAGGCTGTTCACCAGCTGGCCGACGCGGTCGATCTCTTCGTTCAGGATCGACAGCTCGCCGCCCACCGGTTCCTGGCGTTCCAGCTTGCTGTCCAGGACCGACAGATAGTTCTTGATGATCGACAGCGGGTTGTTCACCTCGTGCACCACGCGCCGCGACGCTTCCCTGTATTCCTCGGCCACGTGGGCCAGCTGGCGGCGCGCCTGGCCGCGCTCGAGCATCGCGTTTTCCAGCGCGCTCGCGGCCTGGGCGCCGAAGGACTGCATGAAGCGCTCGCGCTTCTGGCAGGCCGGCACCTGCCAGCCCGCGATACCGCCGATCAGGACGCCGATGCAGCGCGCACCGCTCACCAGCGGCACGCAGACCAGCGATTCGGTGCCCAGCATGCGCAGCAGCTGCTCTTCGGGCAGGCCGAGCGGCGCGCCCTCGCGGCGCACGAAAGCCAGGCGCCGTTCCAGCGCGGCCTTGGCCACGGCCCCGCCCTTCGACAGCGGGATCGCGAATTCGGCGATGCGCTGCTGGTTCGCGGTCGGCGCCCCCACCAGCGCATGGCCGGTCGGGTTCTCCAGCAGCACGGCGGCGTTCTCGAAGTCGAACAGCACGCGCGCGGAACGCGTCATCGCTTCCAGCAACCCGCTTTCGCCCTGCTGGCGCGCGAAGGCCTGGCCGATCTCGGACACCAGCACCAGGTTGCGCATCTCTTCGGTCAGGCGCTGCTGCACCGGATCGACGGGCGGCGGCGGCGCGAAGGCCGGCGGGCTCGGCATGTCGTCGGCCCCGGCCAGGTCGATGCCGAGATGGACCGCGGCGCGCTCGACCTGGCGCGCGGCCTGGTCCAGCAGCGCATCGGCGGCTTCCGGTTCGAGGTCGCACAGCTTGGCCGCTTCGATCACCAGCGCCGGATCCTCGGCATGGCCGGACAGCAGGTGCGCGGCGCGCACGATGCGGATCAGCGGATGCGCGCCCTCCAGGCGCTCGCCCGGCTCGTGGTGGTAGAGCACGGAGTCGGCCAGGAAGGAATCGAGCTGCCAGCGCTCGATCAGCCAGGCGCCGGCTTCGGCGTGGGTGATCTGCAGGGTGCGCTGCTCGACCGCGCACAGGGCTTCGTCGTCGCGCGCCGTGAAGTTGAAACCGTATTCCTTGGGTGCGGTGGCCAGCAGCGCCAGGCGGCCGACGTTGTGCAGCAGGCCGGCAAGGTAGGCTTCCTCGGGCTGCGAATAATTCAGATGGCGCGCCAGGTCGCGCGCCAGCACAGCGGCGGTCAGCGAATTCTTCCAGAAGGCGCGCAGGTCGGTCGCGCTCGAATTCGGGAAGCTGTTGAAGGTCTGGAAGACCGAGTCGCTGATGACCAGGGTCTTGATCATGTCGGTGCCCAGCGCCACCATGGCCTGCTCGAGATTCGGCTGGCGTCCGCTGCGGTGGTAAGCCGAGCTGTTGGCGACGGTCAGGATCTTGCCCGTCATGCCGGCATCCTTGGCGACCAGCGCGGCCAGCTCGGGCATGCCGAGGTCGTCCGCCTGCAGGTGGGCCAGCAGCTTGATGAGGATCTGCGGCATGGCGGGCAGCCGTGCGATCAGCAAGCGATTGCGGATATCCTGGTCTGGTTGGTAGTTAGTCTCAAGCACGGCCGCCACTGCTGTTCTGGATAGTAGGTGGCGCTTTGCCCGGCTAAGCTGCCACGATCGTTCTTCTAGTGGTACCCGGAACAGGGCTGGTTTTTGGCCATTGCTCCGATCGTAAAAAACTTATCTTAGCATATATACATTTCTGGCCGGGAACAACACTTTCCGCTGAATGTGATGTGTTTTAGAGTCAAATCTCAGGGTGGGAGTGTTGATTCTCCGCAAATTCGTAGGGTGGGCTCCCCGAGCCCACACGTAATGTTTGCGTTACATCAGCGTTTGCGTGGGCACGGGGTGCCTACGCCGGCCGCGCCCACCCTACGCCAGCGCCTGCTTGCGCCGGTAATGCCGCGACACCATCCAGCAGCCCAGCGAAGCCACGGCAAAGGCAGCCTGGCCCAGCGCCATCGCCAGCACCGAGTAGTCCAGCGCCGGCACGATGATGCCCGCCACGATCGCGCCCATCAGCGTGGTCACGAACGACTGGCAGGACGCCACCGTGCCGCGGATGTGCGGGAACAGGTCGAGCGTCAGCAGGGTCGCGCTGGGGTTGATGATCGAGCTGCCGAAGTTATAGAAGAACATCGGCAGCACGGTCCACGGCAGCGCCGGCGGCAGGAAGCTGTGGTACAGCACGCTGCCGGTGACGGCGGTCAGCATGAAGGCGTAGCCGATGCCGATCTGGCGTCCGTAGTGCATCTTCCCGGCCAGGCGGTTGGCGGCCAGCGCGCCCAGGAAGATGCCGGCCACCGCCGGCACGAACAGCCAGTAGAACTCCGAAGGGCCCAGATGCAGGTGCACCGGCAGCAGTACCGGTGCGCCGGCGATGAACAGGAACATGCCGCCGAAGTTGAAGGCGACCACCGCCGACTTCATCTGGAACAGCACGGAGCTGAAGATGTCCCAGTAGCTCTGCGCCAGGAAGCGCGGATTGAAGGGCTGGCGGCGTTCCTTCGGCATGGTTTCGGGCAGGTGCTGCCAGCAGACCCACCACAGGCCCAGGCTGAACACCAGCAGCCCGAGGAAGATCGCGCGCCAGTCGAGCAGGGTCACGATCCAGCCGCCCAGCACCGGCGCGATGGCCGGCGCGATCGAGAAGATCATCGTCACCATCGACAGCAGACGCGCGGCCGGCGCGTCCGAGTACAGGTCGCGGATGATCGCCCGCCCCACCACCACCCCGGCCCCGGCCGAGATGCCCTGCATGATGCGGAAGATCCACAGGTAATGCACCGAATGCGCCGAGGCGCAGCCGAGCGTGCCGACCGCGAACACGATCAATCCGACCAGCACCACGTTGCGGCGCCCGAAGGCGTCCGACAGCGCACCGTGCCACAGCGACATGACGGCGAAGGCCAGCATGTAGGCCGTCAGGGTCTGCTGCACTTCCAGCGGCGTCGCATGCAGGGTCTCCTGGATGCGCGGGAAGGCCGGCAGGTAGGCGTCGACCGAGAACGGGCCGAGCATCGCCAGCGCCGCCAGCAGGGCTGCCAGGCCGCCGGCCGACAGCATGGTGACCTTGTGCGGCTCCGGCAGCGGAACGGGGATGACGGGGTCTTTGGGCAGATTGTCTGGTTCGGGTTCGGGCAGCATGGATTACTCGGCTTGGGGTTTGGCGTCGGCCGGTTTCGCCGCGTCTCTGCGGTTGAAGCCGGCGACCATGTCGAAGCGGAACAGGCGGCATTCGAGCGCGCCGTTGAAGAACGGGGTCTTGCGCGATTCCTTCAGGCGCAGCAGCTTGGGCACCGACAGGTCGGCCGTGAACAGGTACACGGTCCAGCCGGCGAAGCGCTGCTTCAGCGTGCTGCTGAGCTGCTGGTAGAAGCCGACCGCCATCTCGTCGGCCGGGATGGTGGAGTCGCCGCGCACGCCGATACGCTCGCCGTAGGGCGGGTTGGTCAGCAGGATGCCCGGCTGGCTGGTGGGCGGCTGCACCTGCTGCGCTTCGATCTGCTTGAGCGGCACCTCGAACATGACGCCGGCGATCTTGAGGTTGTGGCGCGCCATCGCCACCATGTCGCCCGAGATGTCGGAGCCGAAGATGGTGGGTTCGCTCGGCAGCGGGTTCGGCTTGATGGCATTCTTCATGTCTTGCCAGGCCGCGCGGTCGAAGTCGGCGAATTTTTCGAAGGCGAAGCGGCGGCGCGCGCCTGCCGGAATGCCCTGCACCATCTGCGCGGCTTCGATCAGGATGGTGCCCGAGCCGCACATCGGGTCGAACAGCGGCACCCCGGGCTTCCAGCCGGCCACGCGCAGCAGGCCGGCGGCCAGGTTCTCGCGCAGCGGCGCGTCGCCGGTCTCTTCGCGCCAGCCGCGCTTGAACAGCGCTTCGCCGGAGGTATCGAGGTAGATCGTGAAGTTGCGCTGGTCGAGGAAGCCGAGGATGCGCATGTCCGGCTCGCGCGTGTCGACCGAGGGACGCTTGCCGAACTGGTCGCGGAAGCGGTCGCAGACGGCGTCCTTGATCTTCAGGGTCGTGAATTCGAGGCTCTTCAGCGGCGATTTCACGGCCGTGATGTCGACGCGGATCGTGTGGTCGACGCTGAACCAGTCTTCCCAGGGCTGCTCGAGCACCAGGTCGTAGATGTCGTTCTCGTTGGTGTAGGCACTGTTCGCCATGCGCATCAGCACGCGCGAGGCGATGCGCGAATGCAGGTTCATGCGGTAGGCATCCTGCATCGTGCCCGAGGCGTGCACGCCGCCGGGGACTTGCTGGTGCACCTTCAGCGTGGAGCTGTTGGTGTGCTGGGCGATCTCGGCGAGTTCTTCGGCGAGGGCTTGTTCCATGCCGCGCGGGCATGGGCAGAAATAGGAAGTCATGGGGGAACCCTTTATCCGTTGTGGTGGGGGCCTCGCCAACCTGCTGCGCGTTGCAGCTTCGGCCTGCGATGCTCGCCGTACCTTAGTACGGCTGCGCTTCTCGGCCAAATCTGCTGCCGCTCGCGACGGTTGGCGAGGCCCCTATTACCGTGTTAAAAAACAAAAAACAAAAACAAAAACAAAACGGCCGGAATGAGGCCGGCCGCCCTTTCTTCCCGATTTATTCGGGTTCAGGCCTGCAGCAGGCGCTCGACGAAATCGAGCCGGTCCTGTCCCCAGAAGCCCTGGCCCTCGACGAGGTACCAGGGCGAGCCGAATACGCCGGCGTCGAGCGCTTCCTTCGTGAATCCTTCGAGAACCTGGCGCGCCGCCGGGTCTTTCGCTGCCGCGACCAGAGCCGCGCCATCGAACCCTGCGTCGTCGGCCAGCTGCGCCAGCGTCGCCGCATCGGCGATGTCCTGCTCTTCCACCCAGACGGCGCGCATGACCGCGCCGGCCAGCGCCAAGGCCTGGTCGCTGCCTTTCTCCTCGCGTGCGGCCACCAGCAGCAGGGCCGCCGGCAGTGGGTCGACGGGGAAGAACTTCGGGTGCAGGTTCAGCGGCAGTCCGGCAAAGTCCGACCAGCGCTTGAGCTCCTGCAGCCGATAGGCCTGGCGCGCCGGTGGACGCTTGGCCAGCGGCAGCCCGCCGGTTTCGGAAAACACGGCGCCGAGGTCGACTGGCTTGGGCTCGATCATCGCGCCGTACTGCACGCCAAGCTTGAGCAGGCGTTCGTGGCCGAGATAGGCCCAGGGCGAATGCGGCGCGAAGAAATACTGGATGGTTTTGCTCATCTTAAAATGGTTTTACCACCACCAAGATCACGATGCCGATCAGCAGCAGCACCGGCACTTCATTGAACACACGGAACCACTTGTGGCTGCGCGTATTCGCGCCGCGCTCGAATTTTTTCAGCAGCGATCCGCAGGCATGATGGTAGCCGATCACCAGGATCACGAGCGCCAGTTTCGCATGCAGCCAGCCGCCCTTGATGCCGAAACCCAGCCATAGCCAGAGGCCCAGCAGCAGCGCCGGAATCGCCAGCATGGAGGTGAAACGGTAGAGGCGGCGGCCCATGCCGAGCAGGCGTTCCAGCACGGCCGGATTGGTTTCCTGGGCCAGGTTCACATAGATGCGCGGCAGGTAGAACAGGCCGGCGAACCAGGAGGCGATGAAGACGATGTGGAAGGCTTTGATCCAGAGGTACATGAAAACCCTAATTGTTATAGTTAGTCGAGGTCAGAGCCCACCCGAATAAACCGGGCTCTGACCCCAATTAGTTACGTACTTCGCCGTGGCCAAAGACCACGTACTTCAGCGAAGTCAAACCCTCCAGCCCCACCGGGCCGCGCGCATGCAGCTTGTCGTTCGAGATGCCGATCTCCGCGCCCAGGCCGTACTCGAAACCGTCGGCAAAGCGCGTCGAGGCGTTCACCATCACCGACGCGGAGTCCACTTCGCGCAGGAAGCGCATCGCATCCGTGTAGTCCTCGGTGACGATGGCCTCGGTGTGCTTCGACGAATAGCGGTTGATGTGCTCGATGGCCTCGTCGATATCGGCGACGATCTTGACCGCCAGGATCGGCGCCAGGTATTCGGTCGACCAGTCTTCGTCAAGGGCCGGAACCAGGTGCGGATAGCCCTGCAGGATCGCCAGCGCTTCCGGATCGGCGCGTAGCTCGACCTCTTTGGTCTTGTACAGGTCCGCCAGCTGCGGCAGCACGGTGGGAGCGACGGCGCGCGCCACCAGCAGGGTTTCCATCGTGTTGCAGGTGCCGTAGCGGTGGGTCTTCGCGTTCATCGCGATCGGCAGCGCCTTGGCGATGTCGGCTTTCGTATCGATGTAGACGTGGCAGATGCCGTCCAGGTGCTTGATCATCGGGACCGTCGCCTCGTTCATCAGCCGCGCGATCAGACCCTTGCCGCCGCGCGGCACGATCACGTCCACGTATTCCGGCATGGTGATCAGGGCGCCGACGGCGGCGCGGTCGGTCGTCTCGACCACCTGCACGCCCCGCTCCGGCAAACCGGCGCCGCGCAGGCCTTCGGCCACCAGCTCGGCCAGCGCGCGGTTGCAGTGGATGGCTTCCGAGCCGCCGCGCAGGATGGCGGCGTTGCCGCTCTTGATGCACAGGCCGGCCGCGTCGACCGTCACGTTCGGGCGCGCTTCGTAGATGATGCCGATGACGCCCAGCGGCACGCGCATCTGGCCGACCTGGATGCCGCTCGGGCGGAACTTCATGTTCGAGATTTCGCCGATCGGATCCGGCAGCGCGACGATCTGGCGCAGGCCCTCGACCATGGTGGCGATTGCCTTGTCGGACAGCGCCAGCCGGTCCAGCAGGGCCGGCGCCAGTCCGCTCGCGCGGGCGGCGTCCAGGTCGCGCGCATTCGCGTCACGCAGGCAGGCTGCGTCGCGCTCGATGGCGTCGGCGATCAGGAGCAGCGCGCGGTTACGGGTCGCGCTGCTTGCTCTCGCCATCGCGCGCGAGGCCGCGCGTGCCTGGCGGCCGATCGTTTGCATGTAGTCGGTGATGTCCATGATGCGTCGTCCGTTATGAAGCTACCCGCAATGCCAGCTGCAGCATCGCATCCCATGCATCGCCCGCGAACTGCTTGGCGCGCAGGCCCTTGACCATGCGGTCGACCTGGGCCGCCTGCTGCATGGCCGCTTCCAGCGTCGGCAGCGAGATGCGGCGCAGCGCCGGTTCCATCATGCGCTCGCGCGGGCCCCAGATCCGGTATTCCTTCAGCAGCGCGCCCAGCGGACGTCCCTGCGCCATCCCGGATTTCAATTTTAGCAGCGTGCGGATTTCTTCACTGACCGCCCACAAGACCAGCGGCAGCGCTTCGCCCTCGCCTTTCAGGCCCTCGAGCATGCGCACCAGACGGGCCGGGTCGCCGGCCAGCATGGCTTCCGACAGCTTGAACACGTCGTAGCGCGCCACGTTCAGCACGGCGTCCTGCACCTGCTCGAACGTCAGCTTGCCCGGCTCGTACAACAGGCCCAGCTTCTGGATTTCCTGGTGCGCAGCCAGCAAATTCCCTTCTACGCGATCCGCGATGAAGTCCAGGCTCTGGCGGTCCGCGCTCTGCTGCTGGCTCGATAAGCGCATGCCGATCCAGGCCGGCAGCTGCGGGCGTTCGATATTCGGGATCTCGACGTAGACCGCCGCCTGCTGCAGGCTGCCGACCCAGGCCGCCTTGGCCGTCTGCCAGTCCAGCTTCGGCAGCGTGATCAGGGTCAGGTTGTCAGGGTTGAGGTCTTTCGCGTAGCTCTGCAGGGCCGCGCTGCCGTCCTTGCCGGGCTTGCCGCCGGGGATGCGCAGCTCGATCAGCTTCTTGTCGCCGAACAGCGACATCGCCTGGTTGGCGGCCAGCAGCTCGCCCCACTTGAAGCTGCGTTCGACCGTGAGCACGTCGCGCTCCGAATAGCCCTGGGCACGGGCGGCACGGCGGATCTTGTCCGCCGCCTCCAGCGCCAGCAGATGTTCGTCGCTGGTGATCACGTACAGGGGAGAAAGCCCCTTGGCGAGGTGCCCGTCGAGCGCCTCAGGCCGCAACTGCATAATCTCTTCCTTACTTTGCCGGTACTGGCGTTGCCGCCGGCGCCGAACGCAGGGCCGCCAGGCGGCGCATGATCTGCTGGACCAGGTCGGCCTGCATGTCGCGGTACAGCAGCGCTTCTTCGGATTCCTTGGCCAGCACCTGGGTCTCGTCGAAGGCCATGTTCCGGCGCAGCGTGATCTCGGTGGCCGGCAGCAGCTCGACGCCCTTGCTGTCGCGGACCGCGAAGGTCAGCGTATAGGTCAGCAGGTATTCGCGCACGCGGCCCAGGCTGTTCAGCGACAGGATGGACTTGCCGCGGTTTTCGCCCAGCACCACGAACTGCGCTTCTGCGCTTTCCACATTGTCGGCGATGGTGACGTCGCCCGCACGCAGGTTGCGCTTGAGCTCCGTGCCCAGCGGCGAGGTATCCGGGAAGGTCAGGAAGATGCTGTGAAAGGGCATCGTGTAGCTGCCGTTCGAACCGCGCAGCTGGAAGCCGCAGGCCGCCAGCGTGCTTGCAAGCGCCAGCGCAGCAACAGTCAACTGCGCGGCACGCACCATCTTGATGTAGGAGGCGCGCATCGATTACACCACGATGTTGATCAGTTTGCCGGGGACGACGATGACCTTCTTCGGCGTGCCTTCGACGAACTTCTGGGCCGCTTCCGAGGCCAGCGCGGCGGCTTCGATGGCGGCTTTATCCGCTTCCTTCGGCACCTTCACGGAGCCGCGCAGCTTGCCGTTCACCTGGATCATCAGCTCGATCTCGGACTGCTCCAGCGCGGTCGGGTCGACTTCCGGCCACTGCACGTTCAGGATGTCGCCGTACACGCCGGCGTAGCCGAGTTCCTGCCACAGCGCGTGGGTGATGTGCGGCGCCACCGGGTTCAGCATGCGCAGGAAGACCGACAGGCCTTCGGCGATCACGGCGTTGCTTGCGACGCCTTCCGCCAGCTTGGCCGACTCCAGGGTATTCAGCATCTTCATGCAGGCCGAGACCACGGTGTTGTACTGGATGCGCTTGAAGTCGTAATCCGCCTGCTGCAGGATCTTGTGGACTTCGCGGCGCAGCGTCTTCTGCTCGTCGTCCAGGCTGCCCTGCTGCTGGCCGGCCAGCGCCGCGGCGATGCGCTCGCGCTGGGCATAAGCGAAGGCCCAGACGCGGCGCAGGAAGCGGCTCGCGCCTTCCACACCCGACTCCGACCACTCCAGGGTCTGCTCCGGCGGCGCGGCGAACATGGTGAACAGGCGGGCGGTGTCCGCACCGTACTGCTCGATCTGTGCTGCCGGGTCGATGCCGTTGTTCTTCGACTTCGACATCTTCTCGGTGCCGCCGATGATCACCGGCGCGCCGTCCAGCTTCGATGCCGCTGCCTGCGGACGGCCGCGGTCGTCGAACACCAGGTCGACGTCGGCCGGGTTGAACCAGGTCTTCTTGCCCGATTCATCTTCGCGATAGTAGGTCTCGTTCAGCACCATGCCCTGGGTGAGCAGGTTGACGAAGGGCTCGTCGAATTTCACCAGGCCGAAGTCGCGCATGACCTTGGTCCAGAAGCGCGCGTACAGCAGGTGCAGCACGGCGTGCTCGATGCCGCCGATGTACTGGTCCATCGGCATCCAGTAATCGTTTCTAGCCGGGTCGACCATCGCATCGTTCGAGCCCGGCGAGGTATAGCGCATGTAGTACCAGGACGAGTCGATGAAGGTGTCCATGGTGTCGGTCTCGCGGCGTGCGGGCGCGCCGCAGCACGGGCAGTCGACCTTCAGGAAGGCTTCGTGCTTTTTCAGCGGGTTGCCGGTGCCGTCCGGGACGCAGTCTTCCGGCAGCACCACCGGCAGGTCCTTTTCCGGGACCGGCACCGTGCCGCACTTCTCGCAGTGGATCATCGGGATCGGCGTGCCCCAGTAGCGCTGGCGCGAGATGCCCCAGTCGCGCAGGCGGAAGGTGACCTTCTTGTCGCCCAGGCCCATGTTCGCCAGGTCGCCGGCCACGGCGTTGACGGCGGCGTTGTAATCCAGGCCGTCGTACTTGCCGGAGTCGATCAGCACGCCGCGTTCCTTGTCGCCGTACCACTCCTGCCAGCCGTCCAGCGAGAAGGTCTCGCCTTCGACGGCGACCACCTGCTTGATCGGCAGATCGTATTTTTGCGCGAACGCGAAGTCGCGCTCGTCGTGCGCCGGCACGCCCATCACGGCGCCGTCGCCGTAGGTCATCAGCACGTAGTTGCCGACCCAGACCGGAACCTGTTCGCCGGTGATCGGGTGCTGGACCGTGAGGCCGGTCGGCATGCCCTTCTTTTCCATCGTCGCCATGTCGGCTTCGATCACGGAACCCTGCTTGCACTCGGCGATGAAGGCCTGCAGCTCGGGGTTGTTCTTCGCAGCTTGCGTGGCCAGCGGGTGCTCGGCGGCGACCGCGCAGAAGGTCACGCCCATGATGGTGTCGGCGCGGGTGGTGAAGACGTAGAGCTTGCCCTCGTTGATCAGCTCACCCTGCTCGTCCATGATCACGTGCGGGAAGGCGAAGCGCACACCGGTCGACTTGCCGATCCAGTTGGCCTGCATGATGCGCACGCGCTCCGGCCAGCCCGGCAGCTTGTTGTCGACGTGGTCCAGCAGTTCGTCGGCGTAGTCCGTGATGCGCACGTAGTACATCGGGATTTCGCGCTTTTCGACCAGCGCGCCCGAACGCCAGCCGCGGCCGTCGACGACCTGCTCGTTGGCCAGCACGGTCTGGTCGACCGGGTCCCAGTTCACGGTGCCGGTCTTCTGGTAGATGATGCCCTTCTCGAGCATCTTCAGGAACATCCACTGGTTCCACTTGTAGTAGTCCGGCTTGCAGGCGGTCATTTCGCGCGACCAGTCGATCGCCAGGCCCATCGACTCCATCTGGCCGCGCATGTGGGCGATGTTCGAATAAGTCCACTCGGCCGGGGGCACGTTGTTGGCCATCGCCGCGTTCTCGGCGGGCATGCCGAAGGCGTCCCAGCCCATCGGCATCAGCACGTTGTAGCCGTTCATCCGCAGATAGCGGTACATCACGTCGTTGATCGTATAGTTGCGCACGTGACCCATGTGCAGCTTACCGGACGGGTAAGGCAGCATCGAGCAGGCGTAATACTTGCCTTTTGGGAAACGCGGATCGTTTTCGACCGCTTTATAGGCGTCGATCGACTTCCAGTAGGCCTGGGCGGCCTGTTCGACTTCTGCTGGACTATATTTATCTTGCATGATGTTCTGCGGACTAAAGGGAGGTGAGCAGAACATTATACTGGTACATTCGCCTACCGGGCGGCGTGGGCACGGGGTGCCCACCCTACGTAGGGTGGGCGGCCTCCGCCCACGTTCGGCTTTACCGTAGTTCCAATTCCAATGCCGGCTTTTCGCCGTAGTCCTCGTAGCGCTCGTTGATGCCGATGATGCAGAAGGCCATTTCCTCCAGCACGTCTTCGGCGCGCTCGCGCATGGCGTCGGAATGCAGCACGACGATGTGCAGGGTCTCGTCCGCACCGAGGCGGATGCTGCTCATGCCGTCCTCGTCGCGCAGGTAGCTCAGGCAATCGACCCAGGAATCCATCGTGTGCGGATAGGAGTCCGGGAAGCCGAAGGCGCGGGCGCTCTCGGCGTGGAAGCTTTCGGTGTCGACGATTGCGGCGCCGTTCAGTTCGACGGTGGCCATAACGGATTCTCCTACAGAGCCACGTCGTTCCCGTGAAAACGGGAACCCATGCTGAGGCAATATAGCCAGCTCAGTATGGATTCCCGCCTGCGCGGGAATGACGGTTTTTAGTGGTGTAGCCAGTATGCCAGCAGTCTGCCGGCAGAGCCGTACAGTTCGGCTTCAGGCCTTCAGCGCGTTCAGCCCCAGCACATCCTGCATGTCGTACAAGCCGGTCTGCTTGTCGGCCAGGAAGCGCGCCGCACGCAGCGAGCCCTGGGCGTAGCTGACGCGGCTGCTCGACTTGTGGCTGATCTCGATGCGCTCGCCGATGCCGGCGAACAGCACGGTGTGGTCGCCGACGATGTCGCCGCCGCGCACGGTGGCGAAGCCGATGGTCGACGGGTCGCGCTCGCCGGTCACGCCTTCGCGGCCGTAGACGGCGCACTGGCTCAAATCGCGTCCCAGGGCGTCGGCGATGACTTCGCCCATCTTCAGCGCGGTGCCGGACGGGGCGTCGACCTTGTGGCGGTGGTGGGCTTCGACGATCTCGATGTCGTAGCCCTCGGAGAAGTTCTTGGCCGCCAGTTCCAGCAGCTTCAGCGTGACGTTCACGCCGATGCTCATGTTCGGTGCGAACACGATCGCGGTCTTTTCGGCGGCGGCGCGGATCGCGGCCTTGCCGGCCTCGTCGAAGCCGGTGGTACCGATGATCATCTTGATGCCGTGCTCGGCGCAGTAAGCCAGGTGCTGCAGCGTGCCTTCCGGACGGGTGAAGTCGATCAGGTATTGCGCTTCAGCCAGGCCCTGGGCCAGGTCGGCGCGGATGGTCACGCCGGTCAGCTGGCCGGAGAAGGCGCCGGCGTCCGAACCGATGAAGGGATTGCCTTCGCGGTCGAGCGCGCCGGCCAGGGTGGCATCGTCGGCAGCGGCGATGGTTTCGATCAGCATGCGGCCCATGCGGCCGCTGGCGCCGGCAACGGCAATCTTCAATTGCGTCATGCGTTTACTCCCCGCCGCGCTTGGCCGCTTCTTCGCGCTTGCGCTTCAGATCGTCCAGCGATTCCTGCTCGGTTTTCTGCTCGTACTTCGAGATGCCGATCAGGCGCGCGATGTATTCGCGCTCGCTCGGCAGGTTGCCGCCGTCGATCTTGGCGACCTGGTTGTCCTTGAAGTAGACGGTGACGCGGCTGGTGGTCAGCTCGCCGTTGCCGCGCGCGAGATAGAACGGGTAGTCCCAGCGGTCGGCGTGGAAGGCGTCGGTCAGCAGCGGGGTGCCGAGGATGAACTTGACCTGGTCGCGGCTCTGGCCGACCTTCAGCTGGCCCAGCATCTCTTGCGACACGAAGTTGCCCTGCTGGATGTCCGGACGGTAGGGCGAGAACACCCACAGGAATTTCTGCAGCTGGGTGACCTGGGTCGTCTGCGCGCCCGCGTTCGCGACTGCCGCGGCCTTGTCGGCATCGGCGGCGACCGCGCCAGGGGCGGTGCTCACCGGCGCTGCCGGCTTGGTCTGGTTACGCCAGGACGCGCAACCGGAAACCGCCATGGCCGTGACGGCGAGGCCGGCCACGAGCGCGGCCCGGGCGTGGGAACGATGGAAAACGGCATTCATGACGCGCATATCTAACCTTAAAATCGGACGACTTTTGTATGGGAGCTGCAAAAACGCTATATCATAAAGCACTCCGCACATCTCAGCCCATCTAAGAGTAACAAAACATGAGCAACAACCCAACCGACCTGAAGGCCAGCGGCCTCAAAGCGACACTGCCGCGCCTGAAAATCCTGGAGATTTTCCAGAACAGTGCGGTGAGGCATTTGACAGCGGAAGACGTGTACAAGACCCTGCTGAACGAGAACATGGACGTGGGGCTGGCGACGGTCTACCGCGTGCTGACCCAGTTCGAGCAGGCAGGTCTGCTGAACCGCAATCACTTTGAAACCGGCAAGGCGATCTACGAGCTGAACGCCGGCTCGCACCACGACCACCTGGTCTGCCTCGATTGCGGCCACGTCGAAGAGTTCTACGACGAAGAAATCGAAAGCCGCCAGCAGAAGATCGCCCTCGAGCGCGGCTTCAGGATCGCCGAACACGCCCTCGCCATCTACGGCAACTGCCAGAAGACGGATTGCCCGCACCGGCACCGCTGATCGGCAGCGCCCAGCGCGCGCATCCCTCCCCTCGGATCAACGGCCCGTCGGTCCCGCGCGCCTGTCGGCCGCGGCGATGACCTTGTTCACCGCCGCGATCACCAGTTCCGGCTCTTCCTGCTGAATATTGTGGCCGCTCTTCAGGGTCTGCACCTGGGAGCCCTCGCTGAACTGGCGCAGGAAATCGGCGTGCAGGTCGCGCTTGATCGCCACCGCTTCCACGCTCTGCAGGAAAAACTCCGGCTTTTCCACCTGCTGCACCGAGGTCAGGACCACCACCGGCACGTCCGGCAGTTTGCCATCCAGCGGCGCCGGCAGCACGCCGCTGTCGAGCACCGGCTGCAGCAGCTTCAGCTCCGGCCGCAAATTCGGCGGGACCAACGCGTCGAACTGGCGGTCGTCGTCCGCTGCCCGTTTGGCGTCGAGGCGGCGCAAGGCCGGATTGAAGCGTTCGTCCGCGGGATCGACCAGCACCATGCCGGCCACCTGGTCCGGATGGCGGGCGGCGAAGGCGCGCGCCAGCAGGCCGCCGTAGGAGTGGCCGACCAGGATGAAGGGTGGTTTCAGCTTCGCGCTGGCGATCAGCTGGTCCAGCTCCAGGCTGCTTTGCAGGATGGTGCGCGGCTCCGGCCGTGCCTGCGAGGCGCCGAGCCCGGCACGCGAATAGCTCACGACATGGGCCGACTTTGCCACTTCCGGCGCCACCTTGCGCCAGGTGCCCATGCCGGTGGCGAAGCCGGATTCGAAAATCACGGTATAGCGCCCGCTGCCCTGCTCCGCCATCTGTACCTGGTAGGGGCCGACGGCGATGCGTTCGGGCGGCGGCGATGGATCGGTGCGCGCGGCGCAGCAGACGAACACGATGGCGGCGGCAAGCAGGGGGCGGGTGAAGCGGTTCACGGCAATTCCTCGGTCGATGGCGCACATGGTGCAATACACCGACTATAGGCGGACCGCGTTCTTGCCGTAACTGTAAGAAACCGCAGTGATCAGGAGTTGCTGAGCGCGTTCGACAGCAGCTTGGCGGTGATGTCGACAATCGGGATCACGCGCTCGTAGGCCATGCGGGTCGGGCCGATCACGCCGAGGGTGCCGACGATCTTGCCGTTCACCTCGTAGGGCGCAGTGACCACGCTCATCTCGTCCATCGGCACCAGCTTGGATTCGCCGCCGATGAAGATCTGCACGCCGCCGGCCTTGCTGGAAGAGTCCAGCAGCTGCATCAGGCCGGTCTTCTGCTCGAACATCTCGAACATCTGGCGCAGCGAGCTCATGTTCGAAGAGAGGTCGCTCACCGACAGCAGGTTGCGCTCGCCGGCGATGACCATGTCGTCGGTTTCCTGCAGCGCTTCGCTGCCGGCATCCACCGCCGACTGCATCAGGCGCGCCATGTCGTCGCTCAGCTGGCGCAATTCGCCGGTCAGGCGCCCGCGCACCTGGTCGAAGGACAGGCCGGCGAAATTCTGGTTCAGGTAGTTGGCCGATTGCGTCAGCTGCGACGGCGAGTAATCGACGTCGGTCAGCAGCAGGCGGTTCTGGACGTCGCCGCGCGGGTCGACGATCACCAGCAGGATGCGCTTTTCCGACAGGCGCAGGAATTCGATCTGCTGGAACGCCGATTCGCGGCGCGGGCTCTGCACCACGCCGGCGAACTGCGACAGCGAGGACAGCATCTGGGCGGCGTTGGCGATCACCTTTTGCGGCTGGTGCGCGGGCAGGCGCATGCCGGCGCCGACGGCGCCTTCGTCGATCTGCTGCACGGTGAGGAGCGTATCCACGAAGATGCGGTAGCCGCGCGGCGTCGGGATCCGGCCGGCCGAGGTGTGCGGACTGGCGACGTAGCCCATCTCTTCCAGGTCGGCCATGATGTTGCGGATCGTGGCCGGGGACAGGTCGAGACCGGAAATCTTCGACAGCGCGCGCGAGCCGACGGGCTGGCCGTCGGCAATGTAGCGCTCGACCAGGGCTTTCAGCAGGGTTTGTGCACGGTTATCGAGTTGCATGGTTCACATTATGCACGTTCGCTAGGCGACTGGGGAGTCGTACGCACCCTCAGGCATGGCTGCGCTTGAGCCAATCCAGCAGTTCGTGGAAGTTGCGCACGATCGCGTCCGGCTCGACGCCGTGCTCGACGTGCTTGCGGCTGCCGTTCCGGTTCATCCACACGCCGCGCATGCCGGCGCGCTGGGCGCCTTGCACGTCGAGCAGCACGTCGTCGCCGACGTAGACCGCGTCAGCCGGCGCCACGCCCAGTGCGCGGCAGCCGGCCAGGAAGATCGCCGGCTCCGGCTTGGCCACGCCCAGCTGCGGCGCCGCTACCCACGCCTTGAAATGGTGCGCCAGGCCGATCGTCTGCAAATCCGCGTTGCCGTTGGTGATGGCGCCGAGCGGCACCCTGCCCTTCAGGCGCAGCAGGCCCGGCACCACGTCGTCGTAAGGCACGACGGCATTGCGCGCGGCAAAGAACTCGGCCATCGCCAGTTCGACCTTGGCGGCATCTTCACCGGCCGTCTCGAACGCGGCCAGCAGGCCGGCACGGCGCAGCTTGCCCAGGTCGAGCTGGAATTCCGGCTGGCGCGCCAGCAGTTCCAGGCGAGCCTGGCGCAGGCTGTCGATCGTGAATTGCTGGGCAACACGGGGGGCGTGCTCGCGCAGCCAGGCGAACAGGATTTCCTCGGCCTGCAAGATCACCGGGGCGATCGGCCACAGCGTATCGTCCAGGTCGAACAGGATGGCCTTGGGCCAGGCGCGTCGGGTCATGGTCATAGTCAAGCATAGCGAGGGCAGCCATGAAAATCAACGGCGCGCCGCTGTCGTTACACCGTGATACAAAGGCAAATGAAGCCCTGGCTAGTCAAATGCACTAAAATGTCGGGCAATATTCTACTCAGCGGTGCCGCCGGTCCTCCGTGCGCCATCCCGTCCAACGGAGATTCTATGAAGAGTTCGATCCTGTATGCCGGCGCTGCGCTGGCATGCGCGCTTGGCCTGTCCGCCTGCGGCGGCGGCGACGGCGACCTGCCCCTGACCGTGTCGATCGCCGGCGGCGTGACCAAGACCGGCCTGACCCTGGTCAACAGCAGCAACGGCGACACGGTCGATGTGCCGGCTGGCGCCACCAGCATCCAGTTCCCGAAATACCTGTCGACCGACGACGAGTTCAACATCGGCTACAAGACCCTGCCGTCGAACGTCGAGAAGTGCACCTTCAGTAACAACAAGGCGCGCGCCAACTACTACACCGTCTACACCTCGGTGCCGACCGTGTTCTGCACGATCAAGCTGCACCCGCTGACGGTCACGGTGAAGGGCCTGAGCGACGCTGGCCTGGTGCTGGTGAACGGTTCCGACCGCCAGACGGTAACGCCGAACGGCGGCGCGGACGTGTCGGTCAAGATGGCGGACATTCCCGAAGACGGTCCGTACGGCGTCACGATCCTGAGCCAGCCGGGCACGCCAGCCACGGCGACCACGCCGGCCCAGCAGACGCAGACCTGCACCATCACTGGCGGCAGCGGCAACATGACCGCGACCGGCCCGGGCACCACGCCCGTGGTCACCTGCGGTCCGAAGTCCTAATCATCTGGAATCTGGAGAAAACAGTATGAAGTTCCACCTCGTGCGCCCGGCCCTGGTCCTGGCTTCATCCCTGGTCCTGGCGTCCTGCGGCGGCGGCGGCAGCAGCGAGACCTATCCGGTCAAGGTCACGGTCGCGAACGTGCAGTATCCGGGACTGGTCCTGACCACCAACGGCCAGGAACTGGCCGTGCCGGTGGCTGCCAAGGCCGGCGACAACGTCGTCCTGAACTTCCCGAACGGCCTCGACTACGGCACCTACTACAACGTGATTCCGAAGGGCGGCACCGCCACCGGCGGCGGAGGCTCGCAGCCGGCGCACCAGAACTGCGTCACCAACGGCTATCCGCGCGAGTACGGTACCGCGGGCCAGACCGCCTCGCTCGAATCGGCCCGCAAGCCGGCGATCGAAGTGTTCTACTCCTGCAGCGTCAACGTGTATGAGTTGAGCGGCACGGTCACGGGCCTGAGCTCGGCCGACGCCAGCATCACGCTGATCAACGGCAGCAACAGCCAGATCACCGTGGTCGGCAACGCCACGTCGACCGACCCGATCAAGTTCGCACTGTCGCCGGTCGCTTACGGCACCAGCTTCGGCGTGACTATCCTGACCCAGCCGACCGGCTATACCTGCACCATCGCCAACAACACCGGCGTCATGGACGATGCGCTGGAAGCAAAGAAGGGCAAGCTGGACGTTGCGGTCAACTGTACGAAGAATAGCTGAGTCAGCAAGGTAATGGCGGAGGAGATATTTTTGTTGCGTATATCAAATATTCCGAACAAAAATTGGACGAATATGCTGTAACGCAGCATACTGCTCCTGTCTCCTCCAACTCTCCTCAGAAAAGAATTGGATTTAAGCCCGCCTAAACAGCGGGCTTTTTTTTGGTTCATCGCGGATTTCCGGGATGAACCTGTTGTAAACGCAAGAGAGCAGTAAGGAAGAGTTATTGTGTTTGTGCGACCAAACCAATTTCCCAACCCACCGCTCTCATGCCAGATCATATTGCCTCG
>Ga0209023_10000224_pt1 | contig 97599 bp, 94 predicted proteins | sample LakOneMetagenome_FD_187468 | JGI IMG/M metagenome (GOLD analysis project Ga0209023, IMG submission 187468) | Freshwater and sediment microbial communities from Lake Erie, Canada (SPAdes) (version 2) | ecosystem: Environmental > Aquatic > Freshwater > Lentic | place: Lake Erie, Canada...
GACGGGCTCACCCCCGCGTCCGCGGGGAGCACTTCGGCCCGCTGACCGACGCGGCGGTACGCGAGGGCTCATCCCCGCGTCCGCGGGGAGCACCCACGCTGCCGCCCGCGAAACTCCCTGTCGACGGGCTCATCCCCGCGTCCGCGGGGAGCACGTTCCGAAGTCGATACCCGATCCGACCTGCGTGGGCTCATCCCCGCGTCCGCGGGGAGCACCACCGCCCGCCGTGCTCTGCGGATGCGGGACTGGGCTCATCCCCGCGTCCGCGGGGAGCACGTCCTCATCGAGGGGCTATCCGCGGAATCTTGGGGCTCATCCCCGCGTCCGCGGGGAGCACGTGTTCGGCGATATGATCGGTGGTGCTCACGGGGGCTCATCCCCGCGTCCGCGGGGAGCACCATCGCCATCTTGTGCGGGTAGTCGATCGACCCGGCTCATCCCCGCGTCCGCGGGGAGCACAACGCCGCGATCCGGGAATCGCCCTCGGGGTAGGGCTCATCCCCGCGTCCGCGGGGAGCACGACTTCACCATCGGGGTCCAGGCCGCTGCGGCGGGCTCATCCCCGCGTCCGCGGGGAGCACGTGATCTTCGCGGCCGAAGCTACCGATGATCCGGGCTCATCCCCGCGTCCGCGGGGAGCACTTCGCTGACCCTTTGCAGGAAGCTTTTTGCGTCGGGCTCATCCCCGCGTCCGCGGGGCGCACTCATCACGCGGCGGCCGGGTGATGCGGTGGGAGGGCTCATCCCCGCGTCCGCGGGGAGCACTGTCGGTCATGCCGTCAGGTAGTCGATGGCGGGGGCTCATCCCCGCGTCCGCGGGGAGCACCGGTAGTCGATGCCTGCCATGATTCCGGCGCGGGGCTCATCCCCGCGTCCGCGGGGAGCACTCTTTATCCAGGCCATTCGAGCCTCCGATCAGGGGCTCATCCCCGCGTCCGCGGGGAGCACCGCCGATGGCGAATTGCGCTGTCCCGGAGCCGGGGCTCATCCCCGCGTCCGCGGGGAGCACCCGACGAACGCCATGCGGTTGCAGTGCTGCCAGGGCTCATCCCCGCGTCCGCGGGGAGCACTCGGACAATGCCGCTAAGGCGGTGTGAACGATGGGCTCATCCCCGCGTCCGCGGGGAGCACACGCAGGTGTTCACGCAGATGCTGTTCTCCGGGGGCTCATCCCCGCGTCCGCGGGGAGCACCGCCGTCGCGGTAGTACACCGACCAGTACGGGGGGCTCATCCCCGCGTCCGCGGGGAGCACGGCCTGCTTCGGGCCGTCGCAGATGGTGCGGCGGGCTCATCCCCGCGTCCGCGGGGAGCACACGTTGATGCCGCGCGATTGAAACACAGCCCGGGGCTCATCCCCGCGTCCGCGGGGAGCACCGCTGCGCCATCGAACGGATGGGCTGGGACCAGGGCTCATCCCCGCGTCCGCGGGGAGCACGGCAGCGCCGCGCGCACCGCGCCGTCACCGACGGGCTCATCCCCGCGTCCGCGGGGAGCACTTCGACCCCGGCGTGAACTTCCCGTGGGATGAGGGCTCATCCCCGCGTCCGCGGGGAGCACTTGCCCGACGGCGGGGGTTCGACCTCGGTCATGGGCTCATCCCCGCGTCCGCGGGGAGCACCAGTTGCTGGCTGAACTCTGGCGAGCAGGCGGGGGCTCATCCCCGCGTCCGCGGGGAGCACATCAACTCCGAAGGCGGGTCAGCGTTCGACGGGGGCTCATCCCCGCGTCCGCGGGGAGCACTAGTCGGGCGCCGGATTCGGTTGCCATTCCGAGGGCTCATCCCCGCGTCCGCGGGGAGCACGCCCCGGTCGTCGTGTAGCGGTCCATCTTCACGGGCTCATCCCCGCGTCCGCGGGGAGCACCGTTGACGTGATCGTGTTCGACGAGGGTCAGCAGGCTCATCCCCGCGTCCGCGGGGAGCACTAATCGTAGTAATCCCGCACGATGCGGCGGATGGGCTCATCCCCGCGTCCGCGGGGAGCACTTCGTTCGGCAACGAGCTGCACGGCCGCGGACAGGGCTCATCCCCGCGTCCGCGGGGAGCACCCTTCGGCCCGTCATGGGCTTTGGTGGTACAGGGGCTCATCCCCGCGTCCGCGGGGAGCACCATTCCCGCCCCTGCGCGATGAGGTGCTGGCTGGGCTCATCCCCGCGTCCGCGGGGAGCACCCGAACAGCAGGAAGTAGCCGAGCAGGTTGCCGGGCTCATCCCCGCGTCCGCGGGGAGCACACCACGCGTGCATTTCTGCGTAATCGTCGGCCGGGCTCATCCCCGCGTCCGCGGGGAGCACGGACCCGACGCCCATGAACGGGGTCAGCACCCGGGCTCATCCCCGCGTCCGCGGGGAGCACCTGCTGCGTGACCACAAGACCGTCTGGGTGTGGGGCTCATCCCCGCGTCCGCGGGGAGCACCAGAATGTTCCGGTCCTGACTCCGTCGCAAGCGGGCTCATCCCCGCGTCCGCGGGGAGCACGTATCGGTGGTGGTCGCCAGGGTTCCCGTCTTGGGCTCATCCCCGCGTCCGCGGGGAGCACTGCCGCCGCAGCCGGGGAACCCCGAGCTGGACGGGCTCATCCCCGCGTCCGCGGGGAGCACTCGGGGGTGTTCATCGTGTTCCTTCCAGTTCGGGGCTCATCCCCGCGTCCGCGGGGAGCACCGCCAAAGGTGTTGTGCATCAATTCAAAAACCGGGCTCATCCCCGCGTCCGCGGGGAGCACACTTACGGACCAGGCAGTATTGCATGAAAGCACGGAGAATTTTATTGGAACGCCCGGCAATACATCGCAATAGTGCCAGCGGGTACTTTGTTCAGTCAGCGGGACCGCGGTCGACGATACCGGCTGGCCTTGCTCCACCCGGTTCTCGGTTGGATGGCGCCGTCGAGTGCCTGGCCGGTGTGAGGTCGGCGAACAAGTGTGATGCCGTCAAAGTCCACGGGCTGCCAGTCGTATCTGTGTACCTTGAACTCAAGTCGCTGCTCGTTGCGGGCAGGGTAGATCAGGATCGCACGCCCGTCTTTGGCAAGCTCTCGCACTCTGTCCCACAAGAGATCTCGGACGCGTGCCGAGATCTGTCCGACGAATACCCCCGGGCTGATCTCCAAGAGCCAGCGCGTCAAGTGGCCCCGAAGCCCGGCCGGACAGGCGGTGACGACGAGCACTACCACGGGACGTCCACCGACGGGTCGGCCCACGACTGTCCACTGGCGACCGTTCCGTCGGACCCGTCCCAGAGGTGCACGACATCGGCATACAGCTGATCGGCCTGGTCGGCCGCCGCATCGTCCAATAGCAGTCGCGCAACATCGTGGGCGCAACGCGATACCAGTTTGGCCTGGTGAATGCGGTCCCGCATGATCCGGCGGGTTACCCCGGGAATGTCGTCCACATCCTGGCTGGCGACGTCGAAAGCAACCGGTATCGCCATCTCGGCCTTGTAGAGATCAGCAACATCGAACACGAACGAGCGATCGTGGCCGGTGTGAATGAAGCCCAGCCCTGGTGAGCATCCCAGCGCCACGACCACGGCATGCGCCATGCCGTACAGGCAAGTGGTTGCCGCCGAGAGAGATTGGTTGACCGCATCGCCGGCCGTGAAGTCGTCGGGGTTATAGTTCCGGCCCGACCAGTCGATCCCGGTGCGCGTGGCGTGCTCCCGGTAGCATCGGCGCACGCGCGCTCCTTCGCGCCCCCGGAGCTGTTGCATCGTGAGTTTCGATGTGTCCTCGTCTGGAAAACGCATCGCATACATGTTGCGTGCTACCGCCAACCGGTTGTCGCGGTTGCTGACCAATCGCGCTTGGGCGTCGAGCAGTCGACTAGTACGCCCGAGCGGCCGGCCATGCGCGTAGTACCGAACGCCATGTTCCCCGACCCACACGGCGGTCGCCCCGGATTCGGCCAGCAGCATCATCGCCTGATGCGTCACTCGGGTGCCAGGGCCGAGTAAAAATGTTGCGGTGGCTGCTGCGGGAACGTGGACGACACCACGCTCGTCGGTGGCGGTGATGGCGTTGTCGTCGCGGTGGATTGTGCAGCGTTCGAGGTAGAGGAACGTGAGCCGATCGCTGACCCGGACGAGTTCACTGGGGCGCGCGGGCCGCGGTCCCGGTGATGGCAAGTCGCTCAAGTACCCTGCGGTGCGAGGGTGAGCAGGCCGCAACCGTAGGCCTTGGCCCGCCCGATGCCGACGATCAGCGCGTTTCGGAGAAGCGCTGGGTCGACGACATCCAGTACACCTTCATAGGTCGCCGTGGCGATGGTCACCGGGGCGCTCGAGCCTCGGTGAAACCTGAGTAGCCGCCGATCGAATACAGCCAATTCCGCTTCACCGCTGGGACCGTCGGGGATGGCGATCCCAAGCCGTGAGCATCGCGAAATCAGCCATCCCTCTTGTTGTTTGACCGTAACGTGGCCGCGAGGCTTGGTGTCGGACCAACCGTCCTTGCACCCGGAATACGTCGGATTCGCGGTAAGGCGGAAACGCCACGTCTGCCCTTTGGTTAGTGCATCCAGGAGAGGCGCATAGGGACGTGTCTGCCACATTTCCCCGGTCTGCCAGCCGGCCTGCTCCACCAGATGCGTCAGGTCGGGTTCGGTCGGACTCGCGAGGATCAACGATGTCGCCGTGGATTGCCGGTCGATGCGCCACAGCGCGCGACCGGAAGAAGGGTCCGAGGACTCCGGCGGAAATGCGGATTCGACTGCCGCATGCATGCGCTGTGGCGAATTCAGCAGCACCATCGCCGACCGCCGCCGGATGTTCAGATACATTCTTGTCAAGTACATTTCACGCTCCTCCCAAGGCTGCCATCACGTCGTGCCCACCCGTTCCGGCGGGATTGTCAATTGGTACCCACTGCTCAACGACACTGCGCCAGCCATACAGTCGTCGTTCCGGATCAAAGCTAACCGGATGGTCTCGGACGAGGTCGCCGCCGGCGCTCTCTGCTGCGTCGAGGACCGCCCGGAGCGACAGGGTTTTCGGTTGACGCCGGCGGTACCACTGCGACGCCTCCCACGGCGCGTCCGACAGCGCGTCGCTCACGGACAGATCGACGGTGTCGATGTACAGCGGCCGACTGGGTGGGCAGGAGCGCCGCCCCAGATACAGCGGAAACGTCGGTCGCAGAAGGGCATCCGCCAATCCGTCGATGACGCCTTGGGGGCCGGTCACCGCTGCCAGGAACACCGCGTCGGCCAGGTAGTAGCGGTACGACAACGGCATCGACTGACCGTCGGTGGGCCGTACCGCGACCTGAAAGTCGCGGAGCAGGCGCCCGGGTTGGTCGACGCGTACCCCGAACGACAACTGGGCCAGGTCTTCGATCGGGTCCGAGCGCCGTCGCCCCTGGGCCGCGGCCAGCAAACCGATCACCCCGCTCTTCGTTGGCTCCTGTCGGGTGTCTCGGCGGGCGAACCGGCTGGCGGCGCCCCACGCCTGCATCGGCCCGGCCAGCCGGATCAGCAGGGTTGTCATTCGACGTGGCCGGCCGTTCGCGCCGCCAGCGTCTCGACCTCGCGGACGAGCTGCTCCAGGTTGACCAGGTCTCCGACTTCGGCAAGCGGCTCGGTAGCCTTCATGGTACCCACCAACCATGTCGCAGACGGCGAACCGTAGGCCGCAGCTAGCTCGTCGTTCCAGGAGCCGAGCGCTTGGGCGGTCTGCCCGATAGTGGATTCGCCGTTTTTGCGGACTATCGGATCCTCGAACGCGCCCACCAGGTTGACCGGCTGATCGTCGCGGGCGACGACCAGGACCGCTTCTGGCAGCGTGCGATTGGCGAACGTATTCTGCTTACCGGTCGGCATCGAGCGGACGAACGCGTCGACGAACGCGGCGGCGGCGCGGCCGGTCGCAGCGGTATCGCCCAGGTTCTGCTGCAGCTGAGCAACATTGAGAGTTGCATACCGGTACAAGGTCGACGAATTGAACTCGACGGTGCCGATCATCCCAGCGCCGGTCTGGTTATCGGCGGCCTGCAGGTCGTCCACCGCAGTGAAATAGTCGAACTCGTTGTCCACGGCGTGCACGCTGATCGCGTGGGCGACCTGCGCCGCGGCGTCGATGTTGAGTTCCGCGTCGTCAGCGACCATGCGCCCGAACAATGCCACGTCGAAGCTCTGATCCGCCTTGAACGCTTTCTTCGCGTCGGATTTCGCGACCGGTTGCCCGTTGCCATGCGCCGCGACCGCGAGTTCCGCTAGCTTGGCGATCTGTCCTGCGCTGACGAAGATCAGGTAGTCCGACTGCTCGGTCACGACATTCCCGTCACCCTCGGTCTTTGTGTCCTTCTTGGGCTTTCGAGGCGCTTTCGTCGTGATGCCGGCCGCTTTGACAACCGCCGTCGCCAGTTCTGCCGCGGTCTTGTCGTCAGTGCCGTGACCGGTGATGGCGTTGGCGACCAAGTCCACCACGCGTTTGGTTCGGTAGCCGATGTTCGTGGTGTCCAGCGTGGCGTTGAAATGCGCACGCGCGGCACGCTTCCAGGACTGGCTGGATACCCGGGCCCGGCGCACGCCGCCGAACACCGCGGATTTGGGGCTACCCGTGTCATCGCGGTTGAGGTTGCTCGGCGGGACGGTCTGCAGGATGTGGATGTCGAGGTAGGTCATGTCGATACCTTTCGTGGTCAGTCGGTGGAGGTGGCGGAGGAGTCGTCGTTGTCGGCGGCAACGCGGTGGTAGTCCCGCCCCCAGCGCAGCCGCACCGCATCTGCGGCGCGTGGAGACCGCAGCAGTCCGTGGATGTCCACCGCAAGCAGTCCATAGTCGAGTTGAGTTCCCGATCCCCGGAACAGTGTGATCATCGACCGCAAGTGGTGACGCAATTCGCCCCCGGTCACGGCGGTGGCCAACGCCTGGAATCGCTTGAATACGGCGAGATCCGGCTGATCTGCATCGGCAGAGCGGTGCCCGGCAAATCGCCGCACCGCCGCCCCCAGCGACGGCCCCTTGCGGTGCACGGCCGTCGCACTGCCCTGCATGTGGATGGCGAACAGTGTGACCGCCGCGTGGGTTGCGACCTCCCACACCGATGGGCCCGTTTCGGTTCCCCACAGTCGTGGCGGTACGACTTCGATGGTGTCCGACCAGATATCCGGTGCCCCGCCGGGGTCGGCGTTGACGGCCCGCCGGAGTCTGGCCAGCCGGGCGGCGACATCGGAGTCGTGGACGTGTTCGTCGGTGCTGCGGCGTTGCAACTCGCCGACACGGCGGGCCACTCCCTGATAGACGTCGAGGTCGTCACGCTGCAGCCAGTCTTCCGGATAACGCAGTCGGGATGTCGTCATGCCGTGCCTCCATCAGTTCGGTCGTCTTCGAATGCCGCGGGAAGGGCTTTGCGCAGGGCGCCACGGAATAGGGTCAGTGCCACCGCCGAGTCCAAACGCCTGCCGTCCACAAGGCGTCCCCGCCACGCGTGTTCGCCGGCGTCGGAGACTAGTTGCCTTGCGGCCGAGCCTGTTTCGTCACTTACCTCCTTCTCCCAATCGGCGACCACTGCGGGACCGGAATCCTCGGTGAGCTTTGCCAGCCATTTGCGATACCGGTCATCGAGTGCGAAATACGCGGCCGCCCCGGCTTCTTGGGCGCCGGCCTCGCCCGCGCCACCCGCGGCCTGCGTCAAACGCCGCGCCAGGGTCTTGAGGGCCCGAACCGCCTCGGTTGCCGCGTCGACGGCCCGTTCCGCACGCAGCCGTGCAGTGCTGGCGCGGCCCAACAACGCCACCCGGAGCTGCAGGCTGTCATCGACGCTGGCGCCCACGACGCTGGCCTGGTTGATGTAGTCGAGGCCGAAAGCGTGCGGGCGCAAAGGAAGGTCCGGGTCCACCACCCTGGCGTCGACGAGCCGCTCGAGCCAGTGCGCGGTCTCGGAGGCCCGATTCCTGATGCGGTCGCCGTCGCTGACGTCGGCCAGTAGTCCCGCCATACCTCGCCACAACGCCTCGTCGGGGCTCCACCGCTTGGGTAGGTAGCGGTCTTCCCCGAACTTCTTGGACTGCACTTCGCTGAACCGCCAGCCCGTCATGTACTCGAGGTCGTAGCGGTTGTGGGCCTCGAGGGGGTCGCCGTTGGCCACCAACACCCGGGTTATCGCGCCGCGCTCGGCGACCAGCCGGATCCGTCGGCTCTGCCAGGTGAGCAGGTCCGCGGGACCGGCTGGGACCAGCGGTGTCCGTTGACGGAAGTCTGCGTGGGCGTGTTCCCAGGCCGGGAGGTCGGCGGGGTCAGGACTTCGGCCGTTGCGGTCGACAGCGACGGTGTTCAACATGAGCGTCTGGAACAGGGTGCGGCCTTCGAAGATGACACCGCCGAGCTGCCCGGCCCAGGCGACCCCGATCGGGTAGCCCTTGCCGTTCTTTCCGCGTGGATCGCGAGGGTCCGCCGATTTGATTCCGGACGCATCGAATCCCTGGCAGTGCACCAGCCAGCGGGCCGCCTCCCCCGGCGCGATACTCGCTGTCCCACGACCGGCGCGGGTGGTGAAGTACTTCCAGCCGGTGGGCACATCGGTCATCAGAAGCTCGATCGGCTTGAATTCGCCACTGGCCGTGTGCAAGTCAGCCACCTGATAGAACGGTTCGGCTGGGTCGAACAGGTCGAAGCGGGGCCGCACCGAGCGGAGGTACTCGTCGAGTTCGGCCTGAGGTAGCCGACCCTGCGCCCAGATCGCCGACCACGTGCGCGCAGGGTCCGATTCCCAGCGGATCGCCCGGCGCAGCACGGCGATCAGCAGGCGGATGATCGCGAACGATTGGGTGGGGATGTCCCCGCCGATCGAGCGCAGATCAGGCGCGGTGGCCAGCAACTCGTGGATCGACACCTCCCGGGTGGCACCGTGGTGGTCTTGGATGAGAATCCAGGGCTCGTCGATCAGATTGAACGACGGCGTACTCACCGGTCGATCCTGTCGACGATCAGTCCGGCCAGGTCGTCGTACCGGACCCGGTAGCCGCAGAGTTGCGTCGTCAGGTCTTCGTCCAGTTCCAATGCGAGTTCTCCTTTGAGCCAGCGCGATTTCATCCAGCCGCCGTAGGCGCAGGTGCGTCGTTCGAGCTCCTCGATGACGGCAAACGCAATACCGGGGTGCGACAGGGCGTAGGGCAGCCGGATCGCGGCCGAGAGCGCCCGGCGCCCCTGATCGTCGTCGGGAGTGTGCTCGACACTCACGGCTTCGCCGCCGCATTGGTGGGGCAGAAAGACGCGGTCGCCGATGCGCTGGGTCAGCAGCACCTCGACGCTGTCGTTGCCGTCGCGCACCCGTGCGTAGCCGTGGACGTCGTCGGGTTCGCTGGCCGGGAAATCCAGGAAATTCACCAAGCAGGCGTTGGCGGTCGGCCGCCATATCCGGAAGGCGTCGGCGCGCGCCTCCCGCTCAGCGCCAGCGGTCTTAGACCGTGACCACGCGTCGTCCAGGGCGCCAGACCACCCCTCGGGCCCCACGTAGTCATCGTTGTAGGCGGCCTGCACCAGTGGCGAGATGTCGTCGGGCAAGGTGAGGTGGTCCGTCCCCGTCAGGACAGCGAGTGCGCGTAGCAGGTAGGCGGGGTCGTAGACCTTCGTCGACACATCGATGGGATCGGGGATGTTTTGCTGCCAATCCTTCACTCCCGTAAGGAAGTATCGGGGAGTCCCAAGTCGCTGAGGCCGCTGCCTGCGGTGGCGGTGAAGCCGGCCCAGCCGCTGCAGCAGCAGGTCGACCGGGGCCAGGTCGCTGATCATCACGTCGAAGTCGAAATCCAGCGACTGTTCGATCACCTGGGTGGCGACGACGATCCGGCGATGCGGGCGTGTGCCGCTTCTGCCCAGCTCGCCCAGCAGCCGCGTCTCCAGGCGGGCGCGGTGCTGCGCGACGAAAGCCGAGTGCAGCAGCAGTACGTCGTCACCAAAAGCCCGATGGAGTTGGGCCGCGGTGTCCTGGGCGCGCCGGACCGTGTTGCGCACGATCGCGGCGCATCCTCCCTCGGCCAGGAGTTCGCCAAGTAGGACCGCCAGGTCGGCATCATCGTCAAGTCGGAGGACCTCGACGCGCTTGGATTCCGACGTGGGCGGTGGAGACACACTGCTGGCTCGGCCGTCGGCGCCGACGCTGGTGATCGCCGGATATCCGACGTCGGTTAGCGCGTCGAGGCCACGCGCGTTGATGGGATTCATCCCGGCGTAGGCCTGTGCGTACGCCCTGCGCTGGGCGGTCGGCAAGGTCGCCGACAGCAGGATCACCGGAACCCCATAGGCACCCAGCCAGTCCAGGGCGCGGATGAGGTACTGCCGCATGTAGGTGTCCGCGGCATGTACCTCGTCGATGACCACAACTTTCCCCGCCAGAGCGAGGTGACGAAGCACGACGTGGCGGGACTTCAACGCCATGAACAGCAGCTGATCGATGGTCCCTACAACGAAATTCGCCAGCAGGGACTTCTTGCGGCCCGAAAGCCACTGGTGGGCAACCACCGTCGGGGCATTCTCGGTCCCACAGTCACATTCGATGTCTGCCAGCTGCGCGGACGGTATCAGGCCGCGGTAGTCGTCGTTGAGATCGGCCTTGCCGTGCGCGAGCACGGCGCTGGTCAGGCCGAGGTCGGGAAGTGCCCGCAGCCATGCCAGCACACGCCCGAACATGGCGTTCGAGGTGGCCATCGTCGGCAAGGCCATGAATACGCCGCCACAGCCGTGTGCCGCGCCGAGTTGTTTGGCGGCCAGCAGCGCCGCTTCGGTTTTGCCGCTGCCCATTTCGGCCTCGATGATGAGCAGCCCCCGGCCGTTCATCTGCCCGGCAACCTCAAACGTTGCGCGTTGGACCGAGTTGGGCTGTGCCCCCGTCGGCACGTCGCAGTACGACAGCGCGGTGGCGGCGTCGTGGTCGGGACTGGGCTCCCATGGCGCGGGGAGTGCCAGTTCGGACAAAGCGTCGGTGGCGAATGTGTCAGCGTGGCGCGGGGTTTGGAGGGGAAAGCGCGCCGTGTCGCTGGCGAGCCAGTCGGCGATGATGACAACCGCCGTCCAGACCGCTTGCTGCTGTGGCGTCAGCGGGCGGTCTTTCCAACGATCCAGATAGGGCCGCGCTTCGCTGATTTCGGTGATGTAGTCCAGGAACTCATTGCGGACTGCATCCCAGCGGGGACCGCCCCGCATATCGGTGTCGGCGGCCATTCGGGAACTCACCTGCGAGATGGATGGGGGCACACCGTGATGGCCTCCGGCGACGACGGCGACCGCCCGGGCGGCCTCGCCTTCCCAGCCTTGGCCGCCAAGGTACATCTCGACCGCGCTGTGGCTGACGACCGAATGCGGTGTGCGGTGTCTGGTAGTTCGACGAACTTCGAATTCGAGCCCTGTATCGGCCATCAAGTCGGCCAGGTGCGGCACCTGACACGCGAACGCGGGAGAGAGCTTTCCGACGTCGTGCATCCCGGCCAGCCAGCGGGCCATCGCCCGGATTTCGTCGTCATCCCGGCCGTCGCTGAGCAGGTTGCGAACCGAGGACGGTAACCACTGCTCCCAGAGCACTCCCGCCACGGCGCACGTATCGGCTCCGTGGGCCACAAGGGAAAGTGAGCGACCTTCGTCGTCCGATTTCGCCCATCCGCTAAGGAGTCGCGGTGTCAATTGACCCGCCATCGTCCTACCCCCGGTCTAGATTCACCTCCCGAAGCCGATCCTGTAAAGATCTGCTCCGCTGGAGTTCCCCAGCAGGAGAGTACTAGGAATCCTCGTCCGAGTAAATGCCTTCCCATACCCTTCCAACGAAAGCACTATTGAAGTACTTGGTCGCCGTCAGAACGCTGTCAGCATCGCGCACCTGTCAAAGCCCCGCGTCCGCAGGGAGCACTGCCTGTTTGGTGACACTTCCTACGCAGGCACTGGGTTCAACCCCGCATCGGCGGGGACTCGACCCACAATACAAACTGCACTTCCCCCGAGACCGTGGAAGCATCAACAATAGGGATCGTTATGCCAGAGAAACGTAAGAAGTACGACAGGGAGTTCCGTGACGGTGCTGTCCGGATCGTCGAGGAGACGGAGAAGCCGACGTCGGTCTTTTCACGATCAGGTGACCGTCTAAGCCGTCGTCGCCTGCGGATCGCCCCTATGTCGACTCGCCACCGTATTCGCACCTTGGGCCCCACCGTGACCGACCGGGGCTTCAATAATCGATGCATCGCCGCCAGGACTGGCTGACGTTGCACCCCAGCCGCTGACCGCCAACACGCGCGCCGGAGTGAGTCGCAGGATCAGCTGGACCAGCGGGCCGATGCCCAGGGCGTAGACCACGGTACCGACGCCGACGCTCCCGCCGAGCAGCCAGCCGGACACCAGCACCGTCAACTCGATCGTGGTGCGCACCAACCGAACTGACCTACCGGTGCGCGCCACCAGGCCGGTCATCAGGCCGTCGCGCGGACCCGGACCCAGTCCGGCGCCGATGTAGAGCACCGTTGCGACGGCGTTGAGCGCCACGGCGCCCAGCATCATCGCGACCCGTGGGCACAGGCCGGTCGGCGGCGGCAGCACGGCCAGTGCCGCGTCGACGGTGACGGCGATGACGACGACGTTCGCCAGCGTTCCGATCCCCGGCCGGTTGCGCAGCGGGATCCAGGCCAGCAGTACCGCCACTCCGGCCACCGCGCTCGCGGTGCCGATGGTCATGCCGGTGCGCAGCGAGAGCCCCTGGTGGAACACGTCCCACGGATCCAGGCCCAGCCCGGCACGCACCATCAGCGCCATCGAGAAGCCGTACAGCACCAGGCCGCCGAGCAAGGCGCTCCCGCGTGCGACGGCCCTCATGAGTGATCGGGGAACCGGGCCCGCAGGGCAGCCAGGTCCGTGTGCGCGCGCCGCAGGTCGGCATCCAGGTCGGCGCACCGGGCGCTGGATCGGGGTTGCGGGGTTCTCAACCAGCCAGCCATCCGGGCCAGTGGCTTCCAGTTCGTGGACATGAGCCCATCGTGGCCTGCAACTGGCTTGCCCAGCAATAGCCAGTTGAGGCAAACTGGCTACCAATGACACGCGAAATGGCCGGTCGACGGCTCGATGTGGATCTGCTGGCCCGGGAGTTGGGCAACTGGCGGACCGTCAACGGCAGCGGCCCGGTGTACCAGGGCCTGGCCGACGGACTGCGCATGCTGATCGTCGACGGCCGCCTGCCGGTCGGCTCACGGCTGCCCAGCGAGCGCGCCCTGGCCGACGCCCTGCGGGTGTCCCGCACCACCGTCACCGCCGCGTACGCGCAGATGCGCGAGGAGGGATACCTGACCGCCCGGCGCGGTGCGCGTAGCACGACGGCCCTCCCCGAGACCACCGGCGCGCCGCCCGGGCCGGACCGCACCACGGCGGCAACGATCAACCTGGCCGCCGCGGCGATGTCCGCACCGGCGTCGGCGGTGCTCGACGCATTCGGCGGTGCGGCCGCCGACGTCGGCGCCTACCTGCACTCGGCCGGCCTCGAGTTGTACGGCGCCCCGCCGCTGCGAGCCGCGATCGCCGAAAGATATTCGGCCCGTGGTCTTTTCACCGAACCCGACCAGATCATGGTCACCACCGGCGCGCTGAACGCGATCGGCCTGATCCTGTCCACGTTCATCGAACCGGGCGATCGGGTGCTGGTGGAACAACCCACCTACCCCGGCGCACTGGCCGCGATCGGCGCGGCCGGTGCCCGTCCGGTGCCGGTCTCGCTGGCTCCCGACGAGGGATGGGACCTGGGCGCGCTCCATACCGCCATCCGCCAACTGGCCCCGACGCTGGCCTACCTGATTCCCGACCAGCACAACCCGACCGGCCTGACCATGCCGGCCGAGCAGCGAAAGCAGCTGGGCCGCATCATCGTCGAGACCCGTACCCGAACGGTCATCGACGAGACCATGACCGACATCTGGCTCGACGAACCGCCACCACCCCCGCTGGCGGCCGACGTCGCACGCCCGGACCTGGTGCTCACCGTCGGGTCGATGTCCAAGTCCTTCTGGGGCGGACTGCGCATCGGCTGGATCCGGGCCGAACATGCCACGCTGGCCACCATCGCGGCCCGGCGGCCGTCGGTGGATCTGGGCACCGCGATCCTCGAACAGCTGGCCGCGGCCAGGCTCCTCGCCGCCGCCGACCAGGTGCTGCCCGAACGCCGGGAACTGATCCGGCACCGCCGCGAACTGCTGCGCGTCCTGCTGGCCGAGCACCTGCCCGACTGGCGGCCATGCAACACCACGCTGCCCGCCGGCGGTCTGTCGATGTGGATGCGACTGCCCGCACCGATGAGTTCGGCCCTGTCCGCGGCCGCCTCCAGGCTCGGCGTCGATATCCCGCCGGGCCCCCGGTTCGGGGTCGACGGCACCCTCGAGCGCTACATCCGGGTGCCCTACGCGCTCCCGGATGACCAACTCGCGGAAGCGATTCCGCTACTGGAGCGGGCCTGGGCCCAGATCACCGGGGCCGGCCCGGCGCCGGTCGATTCCCTGCCGACCGCCGCGCCCGTGGTCTGAACCCCCGCCGGGTTCGGGATCAGTCCGTCGGGATGTCAACCCGCCGCGCGGTGCCGTCGACGGCGTCGGCCGCCTCGATCTCACCGCGGGTGACACCCAGGAAGAACAACACCGTGTCCAGATACGGATGGCTCAGCGACGCGTCGGCCACCTCGCGCAGCGCGGGCTTGGCGTTGAACGCGACCCCGAGCCCGGCGGCGGCCAGCATGTCGATGTCGTTGGCGCCGTCGCCGACCGCCACCGTCTGCTCCATCGGCACGCCGGCCTGTTCGGCGAACTCGCGCAGCGCCTTGGCCTTGCCGGGCCGGTCGATCACCGGACCGATCACCCGGCCGGTGAGGATGCCGTCGACGATCTCGAGCTGGTTGGCCGCCACGTAATCCAGCATCAACTCGTGCGCCAGCGGGTCGATCACCTGCCGGAAGCCACCCGAGACCACCCCGCAGTGAAAACCCAGGCGGCGCAGCGTTCGGATGGTGGTGCGCGCCCCCGCCGTCAGCTCCAACTGGTCGGCCACCTCGTCGACCACCGTGGCGGGTAGCCCCGCCAACGTGGCCACCCGCTCGCGCAGCGACTCCTCGAAGTCGAGATCCCCGCGCATGGCGGCCTCGGTGATGGCGGCGACCTTGGCCTCCGCACCCGCGCGCGCGGCCAGCATCTCGATCACCTCGCCCTGGATCAGGGTGGAGTCGACGTCGAACACGATCAGCCGCTTGGCGCGGCGCTCCAGGCTGCACTCCTCGATGGCGACATCCACGCCCTCGTCGGCGGCCACCCTGGCCAGCGCGGTCTGCAGACCGTCCTCGGCGCCCACGGGCACCGACACCCGAAGCTCGAGCCCGGTGACCGGATAGTCGGACACCCCGCGAATGGTGTCGATGTTGACGCCCAGCGCGGCGGCCTCCCGGGCCAGCACGCCGAATGCCGTCGCGGTGACGGGCCGGCCCAGCACCACGATGGTGTGCGTGGATGGCTCACGGATGACCCGGATGTCGTCACTGCGCTCGATGCTGACCTCGAGCCCGAGTTCGTGTACGGCGTCCTGGATCTCCCGGCACAACGGCGATCCCTCGGCCGTGTCGGCATCCCCCGAGCCGCCGGACACCAGCACACCGAGCACCAGCCGCCCGCGAATGACCACCTGTTCGACATTGAGCAGATCAACACCGTGCCGTGAGAGCACCTCGAACAGCACCGAGGTCACACCCGGCCGATCGACACCGGTGACGGTGATCAGCACCGGCACCTGCGACGTCGACACTTCCTAGGCGTGGGTGTGCGTGTCGGTGTGGTCGCGGCCCACATGGGCCTCGGCGCGCATGCGCTCCACCATGTGCGGGTAGTGCAGCTCGAAGGCCGGCCGTTCGGAACGGATCCGCGGCAGCTCGGTGAAGTTGTGCCGCGGCGGCGGGCAACTGGTGGCCCACTCCAGCGAGTTGCCGTAACCCCACGGATCATCGACGGTGACGACCTCGCCGTAACGCCAGCTCTTGAACACGTTCCAGAGGAACGGCAGCGTCGAGATGCCGAGGATGAACGCACCGATGGTGGAGACCACGTTCAGCGTGGTGAACCCGTCGGAGGGCAGGTAGTCCGCGTACCGGCGCGGCATACCCTCATTGCCCAGCCAGTGCTGCACCAGGAACGTGGTGTGGAACCCGATGAACGTCAGCCAGAAGTGGAACTTGCCCAGGCGCTCGTCCAGCAGGCGGCCCGTCATCTTCGGGAACCAGAAATAGATGCCCGCATACGTCGCGAACACGATGGTGCCGAAGAGCACGTAGTGGAAGTGCGCGACGACGAAATAGGTGTCGGAAACGTGGAAGTCCAGCGGCGGGCTGGCCAGCAGCACGCCGGACAGGCCACCGAGCAGGAAGGTCACCAGGAAGCCGACCGAGAACAGCATCGGCGTCTCGAAGGTCAACTGGCCCTTCCACATCGTGCCGATCCAGTTGAAGAACTTGATGCCGGTGGGAACCGCGATCAGGAACGTCATGAACGAGAAGAACGGCAGCAGCACCGCGCCGGTCGCGTACATGTGGTGCGCCCACACCGCCACCGACAGCGCCGCGATGGACAGCGTCGCGTACACCAGCGTGGTGTAGCCGAAGATCGGCTTGCGGGAGAACACCGGGAAGATCTCGGAGACCACACCGAAGAATGGCAGCGCCAGGATGTATACCTCGGGGTGGCCGAAGAACCAGAACAGATGCTGGAACAGCATCACCCCGCCGTTGGCCGGGTCATAGACGTGCGCCCCGAGGTGCCGGTCGGCGGCGAGGCCGAACAGCGCGGCGGTCAGGATCGGGAAGGCCAGCAGCACCAGGATCGACGTCACCAGGATGTTCCAGGTGAAGATCGGCATCCGGAACATGGTCATGCCCGGGGCACGCATGCAGACGACGGTGGTGATCATGTTGACCGCGCCCAGGATGGTGCCCAGACCGCCGACGGCCAGGCCCAGGATCCACAGGTCACCGCCCGCGCCCGGCGAGTGGATCGCGTTGCTCAGCGGGGTGTAGGCGGTCCAGCCGAAGTCGGCGGCACCACCGGGGGTGATGAAACCGGACAGCGCGATCAGTGCGCCGAACAGGAACAGCCAGAACGACAGCGCGTTGAGTCGCGGGAAGGCGACGTCGGGGGCGCCGATCTGCAGCGGCATCACCAGGTTGGCGAAGCCGAACACGATGGGCGTCGCGTAGAACAGCAGCATCGCGGTGCCGTGCATGGTGAACAGCTGGTTGAACTGCTCGTTGGACAGGAACTGCAGGCCCGGGGCCGACAGCTCCATCCGCATCAGCAGCGCCATCAGGCCGCCGAGCAGGAAGAACGTGAAGCACACGACGCAGTACATGATGCCGATCAGCTTGTGATCGGTGGTGGTGATCAGCTTGTAGATCAGGTTGCCCTTGGGTCCCATCCGCTCCCGGTAAGGACGGGTGGCCTCGAGTTCACCAATCGGGGGTGCTTCGGCGGTCAAGAGATCCTCCAAACATCGCGGACTTGTGCAGAATCCTAGCCGCCGATCACCCGTCTGTCGGCGCGGGTCCGACAATACGTCGTAGATGTCTTCCCGACGGCCCCAACCCGCACGTCGACGGGGTGCGCCGGATCGCCTTTGTTACCGTCGGGGCCGTGCGTGCGGTCCCGATTTCAGCCGGTGTTCTGGCCGTCCTGTTGCTGGCCCCGACCGGCTGCAGTCAGCCGCAGGGCATGTCCCCGGTCACTCCGTCCACCAGCATCGTCACCAGCACCACCAAGATCGCGTCGGCCGGTGTGCTGGGCAATCAGCGCCGGCCCGACGAATCGTGTACGGCCGAGCCGGTGCCCGCCGAACCCGGCGGGGGTACCCGGCGGGTGGCCAGCGGCGCCGGCGGCGGCGATGTCGCTGAGGTTGACGTGCCCGTGGACCCGGCCCGGATCGTCGCGCTGCACGCCGGGCAGCTCGACGCGCTGTGTGCGCTGGGACTGCAGTCCCGCGTGGTGGCCGCCGCGGTGCAGCCCTCGTACCTGGGGACGGTGCTGCACGGCGTACCGGTGGTCGGCTCCCCCGGCCACCTCGATCCCGGTGGGATCGCGGCGGCCCAGCCGGACCTGATCCTGGGTACCCCGGCCGACGGGGCGACGACGTACGGGGCGCTGTCCGCGATCGCGCCCACGGTGTTCACCGGACCCGGCGGGGCGAAGTGGCAGGACACGCTGCGGGCGGTTGGCGCGGCCACCGGCCGGAGCGCCGCGGCCCAGGATCTGATCACCGCATTCGACGACCAGGCCAAGCAGACCGCGGTCGCCGCTGACGCCGCGCACTATCAGGCCTCGATCGTGCAGCTGACGGAGAACACCGTGCGGGTCTACGGCGCCGACAACTTCCCGGCTTCGGTACTGGCCACCGTCGGGGTCGACCGGCCCGCCGCCCAGCGGTTCACCGACCATCCCTACGTCGAAATCGGTTCCACCACAAAGGAACTGGAGGATGCCGACTTCTCCGCGGCCGATGCCGACATCATCTACCTGTCGTTCGATTCGGCGGCGGCCAAGAACCGGGCCAACGCGGTGCTCGACAGTGCGGCGTGGCGCAAGCTCTCGGCCAACCGGGACAACCGGGTGTTCGCCGTGAACAACGAGGTGTGGCAGACCGGCCAGGGCCTGGTGGCGGCCCGCGGCATTCTCGACGACCTGCGCTGGATCAACGCTCCGATCAACTGATCCGCACCCCGGGAATCAACCCGGGCGGGCGGCGCGTTGGGGTGTGTTCAGCCACATTCACTGGCGCGTGCGGAAATTACTTCGCTAAACTATGCATATCTGGAAACATCTGTAGGAACACGAGAAGAAGGCATGACAACAACAATCCCCGCCTACGCCGCGACCTCTGCCAGCGAACCCCTGACCCGGACCACCATCGCGCGCCGCGACGTCGGCCCGCACGACGTGGCCTTCGACATCGAGTTCGCCGGCATCTGCCACTCCGACATTCACACCGTCCGCAACGAATGGGGCCGGGCGAAGTTCCCGATCGTGCCCGGCCATGAGATTGCCGGAATCGTGACCGAAATCGGTTCTGAGGTAACGAAATACAAGGTCGGCGACCGTGTCGGCGTGGGCTGCTTCGTGGACTCCTGTCGCGAGTGCGACAACTGCCGGGCCGGCGAGCAGCAGTACTGCACCGGCGGCGGAATGGTCGGCACCTACAACGCCGTGGGCCGTGACGGCCAGCGCACGCAGGGCGGCTACAGCACCGCGATCGTCGTCGACGAGAACTATGTGCTGCGCATCCCGGATTCGATTCCGCTGGACAAGGCCGCACCCCTGCTGTGCGCCGGCATCACCACCTATTCACCGCTGCGGCATTGGAACGCCGGCTCCGATTCGCAGGTCGCCGTCATCGGCCTGGGCGGTCTGGGGCACATGGCGGTCAAGCTCGCGCACGCGATGGGCGCGCACGTCACGGTGCTCAGCCAGTCGCTGAAGAAGATGGAGGACGGTCTGCGCCTGGGCGCCGACGAGTACTTCGCCACCTCCGACTCCGGTACGTTCAAGGAACTCTCGGGCCGGTTCGACCTCATCCTCAACACCGTGTCGGCCAACCTGAATCTCGCGGACTACCTCGGCCTGTTGAAGACCGACGGCACCCTGGTCGAATTGGGCATGCCGGAGAACCCGATGACCGTGCCGGCGGGCGCGCTGATCTTCGGGCGGCGCAGCATTTCCGGCTCACTGATCGGCGGCATCCCGCAGACCCAGGAGATGCTGGACTTCTGCGCCGAACATGACGTCACCCCGGAGATCGAGGTCATCGACGCCTCATACGTCAACGAGGCCTACGAGCGGGTGCTCGCCAGTGACGTGCGGTACCGGTTCGTCATCGACACCGCGACCATCTAGTTCGTGCCACCCAGGAGCCACTTTCTTCCCCTCCCGCTTGGGTTTTCGGGAAGAAAGTGGCTCTTCGGCTCCTAGGCCTCCGGCGCTTGCGTCTCGACACCCGTCAGCGGCCAGCCGGCCGCGGCCAGCTTGGCGGCCACTCGGCGGACGTTCTCCGGCCCCGCATCGTGGTGGGTGACCTCGGAGATGAACGTCTCGATCTCGTCGCCGGTGATCGACCCGTCGGCCAACGCGGTCGAGTCGGTGGCGGTGATGTGGCGGACCACTTCCTTGATCTGATCCTCGGACAACGGCGTGTTGCGCAGCAGTGCCAGCAACGGAACGCGATCCTGGCCCGGCACACCCTCGGGATAGCCAGCGCGCAGCCAGTCGAGGACCCGGTGCAGCAACTCTTTTGTGGTCACCCGCTCATTGTCGCGATCGGCCGTCATGGCCGCCAGCGCGGGTGGGACAGTTCAGTCCTCATTCACCCCTCGTTCACCGGGTCCTGTGCGACGAATTGGCGCAAAGCGCTTGTTGTTTCGCGCCAATTCGTGCGTCTGGACGGAACTAGAAGTCCCAGTCCTCGTCTTCCGTCACCACGGCCTTGCCGATGACGTACGACGAACCCGAACCCGAGAAGAAGTCGTGGTTCTGCGCAGCGCCCTGTTCAGCGACCCGCTAGTGGCTCTGAACTGCAAATATTCATACTGACTGGACCCACTAGATACCTGTAACTTCAAGTAGATTGTGGGCAAAATGTGGGCATGCCGGACCCTGGACTACAAGCATGGAAACCATGACCGCGCGGCGGATTGACTAGCTCGCCGTCGCTGCTGGGCCATGTTTGCGGCACCATGCGCGGCCCTGTTTCGTCTTGTCGTGGAGCCCTTTTTCATAGCAAGGTGCGTGGTTGAAGTTCGAGCGCCCCGTTGTGTTGGCCGCTGGAGCTGTCGGTCCTTGGCTGAATTGGACCGACAGTTTGCCGCCGCTCTCGCCCTCGGTAATGACGATCAGCGCCTTCCCATCCCCGACCGGGCCCTCGCCGAAGGCATAGTTCACGTCGATCTCCGCAAGGCGCCGGGACTGCATCTGGACCTCGCCCACGTGGATGACGGCTTTTGCCGTGATCTTCATTCCGTCGATCCGAAAGAGTTCCAGCGCTTGGCCTTCCGCGCGACGCGCTACATAAAGCGATCGTTGCTCGCCAGCTTGCTCGATCATCCAGCCAGGTCCGACTGTGATCTCCGCGTGGGTGTCCAGGTCCTCGGCGATGTTCCGCAGGTCAATCTGTTCGGTGATGTTAGCGATATTCGCGTCGAGGAGCGCCTTGACCATTGGCAGCAGCTCGATGTGTGAGCCGTCCTCAGCGAAGATGTGCAGATCCGGTGGCGCAGAGACCGTCTCGATACCTTGGCCCGGTACATCAACATCCAGTTCGGCACGGATTGGGGTCAGATTGACCACCTTCGGCCAAAGCGATCGGAGAGAGTGCAGCAATTTCAGGGCAGGATCCGGATCATCGAGCATCTTGGGTTCGATGGGGATCATTTTCTCGGCAAGTGCAAGTTCACGGGCCTGCTCGCTGAACCCTCCCTCGGCCACGAGTACGACCTGGCTGGTCGGCAGGTTCTTGTGCTTGCCGACCATCGATTCCACCCAGTCAGCGGTGGCGGCTCGACCCCGCCCCACAGCCTCGATAGCGATCACGGTCTCGTAGCCTGGACCGGTCTTAGCTCGTATCACCACATCGACTTCGCGCTTCTTCCCGGTCAACCGGTTCGGGAGCATCGCCGAACGCTCGACCGTGGCGTCACCCGCGAGGTGCTCATGGATGATGGAGACGACGTCTTGGAAGAGGTTGGTGCGCGGTGGCACACAATCAGCCTACGGGCAGCGACGCCATGACTGGCGTGCAGGTCGAACTGACTGTGAGCGAGGCAAACCGCCTCCGCAAGTGGGGGTCGTTGTGGGTCGACCTTCTGCACGCCGATATGGCACTGAAAGAACGCCAGGACCTCCCCGCCAACCTCACCCATGTGTTCACCCGTCGAGCGTTGTGGGAGTCCGCGGTGATCAGCTATGGACGCATGCAGTTCAGCGACAGGAAGCGCAAGCTGACTCACGAAGACCTTATTCGTGATGCCGGTGGCGAAGAGGCGCTGGCTTTTCATGAGCGCCTCACTGAGATCCGGCATAACCACATTGCCCACCGATTGAGTCCCGAGTACGAGACCACGGCGGTGGTCGCCCACTACTCCGACACCGGCGATCGGCCGACCATCCTTGAACTCGGCGTCTCGACTTGGATTGGTCCACCTGACGAGTCCGATCTGGCGGAGCACTTCAGAAGACACATCAGCGCTGTCCGAGACACCTTGTGGAAGACCTACCTCGCACCCATCGGCGAGGCGCTGGTATTGCGGCACCCCACACGCCTAGGCCCAGCGAGTCCATGCTTCCCGGGACTGGAGTCAGACGCCGAACACTTGGTCGTGTCGTGCACGCTGTGGGCCGAAGCGAACGGGACCGGCATCTAGCCATCCAGCGGCGACGGTTGCCGCCGCTCGGCGTGCAGATTCATCCGACATGTTGCCGGGTACCCGGCCCGGCTGACGTAACGTCGACCCATGGGAGATCCGGATCGTGAGGTCGCTCCGACATCCGTGCAGCCACAATCACCGACGATCGCCGACCTGAAGCCAGGCACGCGACCGTGGCGCGTCAACGTGGCGATGTGGGCCCATCAGTTCTTCAGCATCGAACACGACCCAGAGGTCGCCGAAGCCATAGGCAAGAACGTACCGCCCGCGAGCGCCGCCACGGCCGACGGCAAACCAAAAGCCTTGGCGTTCGACCCCTGGAGTGTCCTTGACTTCTCCCGGTACCTCGGTGCGCTGGGATTGCCTGGCGCTAACAATGCGCGCATCCTCACCGAACTTCTCAGCTCCCTCGAACGCGCCGGGCTCCTGTGGCTGGTAGGCCGAGACCCTCGGCTACCAATCATGGCCGAGCGATACATTTCCTCGGGGGGAGCGTCCAAGGGGCAACGCGGCGGCAATTTGTGGTTGTCGAAGGTATTCGGTGCCGAGCTGATCATCCCGAGCTACAACGCCGTAACGATCCGCATCGCCGGTCACGACGAGGAGGGAAACCCGGTCGATAGCTGGGGCACCGGACTCATCGTCGACCACCACCACGTGGTCACCAACAAGCACGTGGTGACTGGACTCGCAGGCGAAAGCGCGGGCCTGTCGGTTTACCCGTCAGAATGCGACCCCGATGCCGAATTTTTGGAGCTCACAGGCAAGGCGTGCGCCCACCCCACGATCGACGTCGCGGTGATCAAGTTCGATCTTCCCGAGGGCCAATACATTCCGCGCCTCGGCGGTATGGCCTTTCGAGATCCCGACTGGGCCGATGAGGTTTACGTGTTCGGCTACCCGCGGGTCCCGATGACGGCAGAGATGGCGATCACGGTTCAGCGCGGCGAGGTGGTCAACCCCGCCACCGAGAGCATCCCCGACCACGAGAAAATCTTCTTGTACTCGGCCATTGCCCGGCCCGGCAACAGTGGCGGACCGATCGTCGCGCAGGATGGTCGCGTCATAGGTCTAGTTGTGGAAGACAGCGCATCCTCGGCACGCGCTGGCTCACCAGAACGTGCGCCGACGCCACGCTCAACCGAAGAACAACTCGAACGGCTCGAAGGCGACGTAGCGGAGTTGAAGGCCAAGGCCTTTGCTCCCTCGTTTTACCGTGGCATCCCGTCGAGCGAGGTCATTCGCGCGCTCGACGAGCTCGGATTCAGCGGCATCATCGAGATGGACCACCTTCACTGAGTTGCACCGGTCAGCGCGTATCCGGGTGCATACGGGACGCGATCGTTGCCTTAGCGGTCACCGCGGTGCGGCGGGCGTAGGGAGAATTGCTTGCATGGCGGCGGCCCAGGGACTATCGGTCGAATCGACTCAAGTACGAATCCAGGAAGTTCTTCAGGTGGGCCATGTCGCCGGTGAGTTCTCGATCCGTGTCGGCGGTGTAGGCCATCGCAAGGGCATCGCAGACCCCGGCAGCGGCGAATAGTTCGGGCTTGAGGTCGCGGGCATGCGTCGTCAGCAGCGGGTCGTCGAACCCGTAGGTGAACTTCACGTCACCGCCCGGCAGGTCATAGTTATCGCGCATCCACTCGGCCAGCACAGCTAGAGCTGCTTGCGGGCGGCCGACGATCTCACCGGTCGCGTGCTTCAGCTCATGACACACCGCCGAGCTGGCGACCAGCCGCTGCATGTAGTGCGACCGGACATTGAACTCATACGACCTCGCAGGTTCTGGCAGATCCATCAACCTCAATTGCTACTTCCTTTCTGTCGAAAACCCCTGGCAGCCAGGTGGAAGCCGCAGGCCACACTTGAACCTGCTCGACCGTCAGGATTCGCTAGGCCCCGACGGGCTCGCAGTGCCGGACGAACCGATCGCTTGCTGCGTCGTCCGGCACTCGCCATGGGTGGTCCCAGGTACTGCCAGGTAGAACACCGTCGACGGGCCGCCGACCGCACTCTCCATCGGTACCGCCAGGAGCTTCCATCGCGGCTTCCAGTCCGCCCGGCCGTCGAATCGTTCCAGTGCTGCGCGCACTAGCTCAGGCCGGTGATGCCAGCACACCAGCCCGACACCCTCGCCCTCGACATGCACCAGGCGGTCGTCGTCGACCATCGCGGCGACCGGGATGACTGGCCCGGGATCGCGCATCGAGCGGTTGAACTGAACCCAGTGGACTTGATGCCCTGGGCGATAGATATCGCAGCCGGTACTGCACGCCAGACCCCACGCATACCCGGTCATGAGATCACCCGCAGGTGATCGGCTGGGACGGCGTGACCGAAAGCCGGAAAACGAGCCATGACGCTTCCCCTCGACTGCCTCCGCGGCGGAGGCGCTCTTGCCGACATCTGGTGATGCCAGCCGCTTCGTCATCCGAGCCACCCACGAGCGTGGGGTTGGCGTGCCGTCCAGTCGGAGCTTGGCGACGGCAACTCGTGAAGCTGCCTTCATTTTACCCGCTGACCGCCTGAGGCAGATCTGTCAGTGGAGTTGCCTAGTATCCCCGCATGCGGATGGAGCGTCACGTCGCGACGTGGGGACCAATAGCAGCGTTAATCGCGTGCGCGGTGTTGATCGTCGTTTGCTTGTTGGGGGCAACGGGTTCACTCGGTCCTACATACCGATGGATTCACGGCCATGTGTCGCCGGAGGGCTGGTCCGCCTTGGGCACCTGGGCCACCGCCATGATCGCTCTGGGCGCAGCGACTTTCGCATGGTTTCAAGTGCAAGAAGCGCGACGGACCCGTGAGGAGCAAGCGCAACCGAACGTTGTGCTGTATGCAGAGCCAAATCCGAATGTCCCTGACATTCTCGAAATTGTCATGCACAACTTCGGGACGACGCCTGCGTATGACGTGAAGATTGACATGGACCCTCCAGTTAAATCCACTCCAAACAATCACACGTACGACAAGACCGCCGACGTTGCTCTACCGCAGTTTCCAATTCTTGCACCTGGCCAAGAATGGCGCACAGTGTGGGACTCGGCGGTGGAACGTAAGCAGTATCTGGAGGTGCTCCAGAAGAAGTTTGAAGAGGGAAAGATATCGCAAGATGAGTATGACCAACAGAATCTGACGCCCCGGCATCAGGCGACCGTCACCTACCACGACAGCCGTAAACGAACCCTCCGAACGCCCAGTGTCATCGACTTCGATCAACGCAATGGCACCACCTGGCTTGATACGAAAACCATGCACGACCTGACTAAGCTATTGGAAAAACAATTTGATGTTCAGAACAATCTGATTGGCAAGATTCACGAGCGGCTCGCGGAATACGGTACCGAACATGAAGGCATTTGGATCTACGCCAGCGGGGATGATGAGGAACGTGAGTATCGGCGCGCAATTGCCAATGCAAAACGCCAAGAATCGCGTGAACGTGCCGCGCACATTTCGTGGCAGCTATCGGGACGAGAGGGGAATGATCCGCTACGGCGACCCAACGTCGATGCTGTAATTCAAGTGGCCGTTGAGGAAGTAGCAATTGGCGATTGGCATATCCCCGACGATAACGGATCGGTTAATGTGGCGCGGGCCCAGCGGGTCGCGTTCATCAAGCGGCACATCTCCGAAGATGCCGGAGTGGTCTACGAATTGTTCAATCCGGACGAGGATTCCATCCGCGTACGCGAAGGAACCCAAATCCACATTGTTCGAGCCGAACCGTAGTCACCCATTTGGCCGTCAAGCAGGGAGAAGGCTGGTGTGAGGCTGTTCAAGTACGGGTTCTTGCACCGACCTACGATCGCTCTCGATCGGCCAGCGCCCGGTACAGCGTCGCTCGGCTTACTCCCAGGGTGTCGGCGATCACCGGCACCGGCTCACCGCTGGCGCGCATCCGCTCGGCGAGGGCGATCTGGTCGGGATCGAGGGCTTTCGGTCGTCCAATCGGCAGACCACGAGACTTGCGTGCCGTCTTGGCGGCATCCCGACGTTCGCGCTGCAGCTCCAGCTCAAGCTCGGCCATCGACGCCATCACGCCCATAATGGCGCGCCCGGTAGGCGTTGAGCTGTCGATACCCTCGCGCAGCGCCCGGATCACGATGTCCTTGCTGAGCAGGTGACGAATCGTCGTCATCACCTCAGCAGCGGTGCGCCCGAGCCGGTCGACCCCCACGATGACGATGACATCGCCGGGACGCGCGTAGTCCAGGAGTGCAGACAGACCCTGGCGCTGCTCCTTGGTTGTGGTGCCGGTGAGCTTGTCGGTGTAGATCCGTTCTTGGTCGACCCCGGCGGCAGTGAGGGCGTCCGTCTGCTGATCGAGGCTCTGATGTCCCGTCGAGACGCGCGCGTACCCGAGGAGTGTGCCGGTAGGTGCAACTGGGGTGTCGAGGACGGTAGCCATGCCTTGTATTTTATCTCAAAACTCGTCTGCGTGCTATTTCGATACGAGACAACTTTCGAGACGCGCCACCAGGGAATCTGGATCGAAATGGAGAGTCGAAAGAGTACGTCTCACAACCAAAGATTTGCGACGCAAGTCAGGGCACGAGAGACCTCGACCGACTCGATGCCGTGGCAGTTGCGTCAGTGTTCCCGAAGACCAGCGTCGATGGTTGTGGCCACCGCGGCGGACCCGGTCCAGGTCGATGCCCTGGGCCACGGCAGTGAGCACCTACTATTTGGCGGCCTGGTGGAAGCCAATGTGTTCACCAGATCCGATCGTGGGCTCGACCTCGATGACCACGTCGCGGTATCCAGTCTGTCGTCGGCGACGTGGCCAGTGTCGACCCCAGAAAACTAATGGGTGCCACGATCGGGGACGAACTGGTTGCAGTACATGTACGCGACGCCCAATGGGCCGTCGGGGTATTGCTTCATGGCGCTGCTCACACAGCGGTTGAACCTCGACTCCTGCGAGTTGTATATGACCAAACCGATAGTTGCCGCGGCGATTGCGAGAGTCGCGACTACCGCGGCCGTAACGGCTCTCGTTCGGTCATGCCACCAAGGCCGTTTCCTCCCCCCAGCTGACACAGTTGCAGAAGGTGTCATTTCGGTCGAACCCGGTAAAGCGCTGGCCCGGCCGCGCTGGCGTGGACGAGGATCAGGAACCGGCTTCTCTTGGGGTATCTGAGTCGAGCCTTTCTGTGTTTTCACTTGTTTCGGGACGGTTGATTTCTTGGCCACGGCGGGCTGAGCCTTCTTGCTCGCAGGTCTCGCTTCCGTCGCGGCAACAGGGTTCTCCTCGTTGAGTGGTTCCACGTTGGCTTGTCCAAAAACGAGAACATCACCGTCGTCGTCCATCTTGAGTTTGACGTACGGCGGACCGACTCCAATGACCTTCCCGATTCGACCCTCATAGCGAGGACGGTTAACTATCCGAACTCTGTTGCCGACGGAGTACTTCGCAGACGTCGTGAGCGGGGCCTGCGCGCCGACGATCTTCTGCCCTTTACCATGCCGCTGTCCTTCCGGGCGGGATGGCGGACCGATCGATGCCGCCATAACGGCCGAGGAACGATCTGAGGACATCGCAGTTGGATCGTCCACAGGCTCGTCACCATTGGCCTCCGCGACGGAATGCGGTTCCGGATCAGAAGCCGCAGAAATGGCCTCGTGTTTTGCGTCGACGTCGTCGGAGCGAAAGTCTGCATCAGCCGCTGACGCTGTTGGTGCCAACGTTGGCGACGGGCTGACTGATATCAACGCCCGCCGGTGTTCGGTCCAATGTGTTCCGTTCCAATAGCGCTCAGTGCCATCTCGGTCGGGGTCGAAGTACCAACCCGGTTCCGGACCCTCTGCTGGCATCTATTCCCCCTTTCCCTGCACCGTTACGAGCACCTACTGTCGAGACCGCCCGCCGAATGTGAATGCCGCAGAAAGTATCAGTGGTAGGTACTTTTTTGGCGTACCGCCTGGATCATGATGTCGACAGCAAGGTTGGCATACAAGATTTTCGCGGAAGATTCACAAGCTTCACTTTCGGGTCCTTCTCCTGCAGCTGAGCCAAAGCGCATCATCACGTACTGATGCAACCCCGAGGAGCGCTCCACGCCGCCACCAGCACCGCTGAACCGATAACCCGCCGGTGAGTACCCAGATTCATCCGCCCCGCCAACCTCGTGTGTGGCGTCCGGCCACGTCACCGACGTTGAGCATGACTGAGGGAGCCGCCTCTGACAGGGGATTCACAGAATCGCCCTCCAGCTCAGCTCGCTCTGGCAACCCCGGACCGCGCTCCGGGATCATCATGGGGCACCCAGTTCGGGGCAGAGGTTCCTGCCAGCGACGTACACGAGAGTGCCCGTCTCCGCGTTGGACGAGATCACGCCGGTGGCCTTGAGGTTGTCCCAAAGAACCAAGTCTGCATCGTTGGATGACGTTCCGTTCCGTCGAGTCGAGCAAGCGAGGTTGCCCAGCTGCACGAGGCGCGAATCGCTGACGTCCGGATGCACAACTCCCTTCAGCTCCGCGAGATAAGCACGCGGGCCCGCAGCGCTCGTCGGCCATGTAGGGACTCTTGCCGGTGCCGGTGCCGGTGCCGGTGCCGGTGCCGGTGCGGGTGCGGGTGCGGGCGCTTGGGAGCTGCCTTGAGGTCGACCGCAGGGCCGAGGTTCGATCTTGAAGCCGGACGACTTCAAGGGAGCCAGGCTGGCGGCGGGATCTCCGCCGAGTCCCGGAAACGCCACGAAAATCCAGAAACCATCGGAGGTGTTGTCCAGAACCGCATAAGCCAAGCAGTTGGCGACTGCGTGGGTTCGAAGGTCAGGCGCATATGTGGAAATGAGGATTGGTCGGTTCGGCGTCGACGACGACACGCAATAGCCTCGGGTCACGCCGCGTTCTGTTCGCTCAGAGTACGAGCCGTGCTGGCAGACAGCCCCAATCCACGTGCTCACGGAATCCGCCAGCGCTGGTGTCGCATGTCCCAATACCGCAATCCACAACGCTCCCGCCACGACCGCGGCGCGAATCATCAACGATGGCCCCGCCTGCCTACCGCGGAGCAGGGCCAGTGATCCGACACAGAACGCCATCCGGACATCGGCGCGAGATGACCTGCGGTAGAAGCCGATTAGTCGCGCAACCACGGAAAATGCGTCCTGGGAACTCACTGGAAGTGCAGACCTGTGACGCTGTCCGGGCAAAAGTTATCGACGGACGCCTGGACCCATCCGCTCGCCTGCTCCCGGGTGAAGCCGTTGTTTTCCACGATCATCGACGCCAGCCTTCCCTTTATCCCAGGCCCAGCACTCGGACTCGGTTGGTCGTGACCAGCATTGATGAGGTAACCGCAGAACTTCTGACCTGAGGACACCAGATTCCGGGGTGTGGTCTTCGGCGTGATCCCGAGAGCAGCCAGGCTGTTGATGTAGGCCTGCTCGTTCGAGCACAAGACGCCCGGGGCTTGGGCCGGGCCACATCCAAGTACATCTGGTGCACCGGCAGGCGAGGACTGGCCCGACTTCAGCATGTCCATCCCTGCATCCGTGCAACCTGCGAGGTAGTCGGATGAACTGAAGCTGGGAGGAGGTCGTTCGATTCCGAAGAGTGTGGCCTCCAGGGCGGTCTTGCAGAGCGTGGCGACCGACTGGGGCGAACGGGCGACTTCAGCCAAGGATTGATGCACCCCAGTTTCGCTGGCCGCGTAGGCGATAGCGTGGCGGACCGTGTCCATCATTTCGTCGTAGCCCTGCCGGTAGGACGGACTGGAATATGGATCCGCATGCGCTGGAATGGGTGATGCCCAGACGAAGCCCGCCGCCATGACGATGGCCGCCAGCTGGAACCGCGAACCCGTAGTGCGAACGCGAACTCTCAACACATCGGGACGGTGGTGCAACCCGGGTACCACCCGTCGGCCTCGGAGTAGCCGGGCGGGAGCCCGGGCGTGGTCGGCTGAGGCAGCCCTGGATCCCGACCCGCCGACCCGGGCAGGTTGCCCGCGATACCGGGCTCGGCCAGCGGATCACTACCACAAGCGATGGAAACGACCTTGTCGCCAAGTTGGTACTGACAGACGTCGTAGGGGCCAGCGTGCGCCAGCGGTGCCGACTGGTACACAACCGGCCCGAACAGCAAGAGTGCCGCCGTGAAGATGACCTTTTTCATAACGCCCCCGTCGATCGCGCGGAGAGGACCACATTCAGACCCTGACATCACCGCCGAATTGAGCGATCATGCTTCACCGGCGTCATTTTCCGCAGGCGATTCACAGGCAACGGTCTGGCCGGACGGCGCTTGCTCGAATCGGGCGTCCGGGGCCTCGGGACTGCCGAAGCAGCGTCGCTTGTCCAAGGAGCTGACGCGGGCGCGGTCTCGGTGGCCGGTGGCGCGGCGGCGACGTCAGGCCGGGATGCGGCCTGTCGCGGTGCGCGCGAACTGCGTGAGCTGGTCGCAGGACGGGGTGCTGCCCCAGCCGTACACCCGGAACGCGCGCCCACCGCTGAGCAGAACGATCAGCGTCGAGGCCCCATTGCCCTCGTGCGCCGCCGCGCAGTACGCAGGGCCGCTCAGACCGGCCACATCGGCACCAGGGCCAATGCTCTTGAGCATGTCGAGTTCACCCTGAGGATCGACGGCGAAGGCACCGGGCAGCATCAGTTCCGAGGTGACCATGTGCCCGTCGCCGCCCCCGTTGTATTGGCAGGACTGGCTCACCGAGCCAGCGTGATCCCCGACCGGGGTTGCGGCCAACGACTGCCAGCCGAAGATCTTCGACGCCTCGCCCTCGGTCACCCAGTCGCAGGGATGGAACGCCGTCGCGGTGATGTCGGTGGGAGCCAGCTGGACCGTCACTGTGTCGTCGCGACCCACCGGCGTACCCGCGGGTGGGGCCATCGTGGTGATGATCCACTGCCCTGCGGCATTGGCGGGATCGTTGCCGACATCGTGGCCATCGGGTGCCAGCCCGCGCAGATTGTTCAGGCACGCCAGCGCGCCCATCGACACCTGGCTGAAGTCCATTCCTGCTACCTGCGGCAGCGGTCGCGGCCACGACTGCTGCGCGCATAGTGCTTCCGTGGTGGTCGGCAACACTGCCGGAGGCGCTGCCGTGGTCACCACTCCCGCCGGTGCTGTCGTCGTAGCACCCGTCCCCATCGTGACCGCTGTAGTCGTGGTCGCCGGGGAGGACACGTCGTGCGAGGGGGTCGAGCAGGCGGTGAGGAGCGCCAGGGACAGTGCCGAGCACACCACAGCGCGGGTCGCCATGGACGGCACGGTAACCGGGATGGCAGCGCATCCCGCCTTCGGCACGCCGCGACGTTGGCGGGTTCGTGGACCAGCGGCTTGCGTGGTCCCTCTAGAGATGGACGACGCCGCCGACCAGGCCGTCCCACGAGGTCATCTGGGCCTTCCCCTGCGCGAACGCAGCTGCCCCGTCCGGCACCTCAGCCCTACTTCCGGGGATCCAGAGAGTCCAGGGCCGCCTGCAGCTCACGCTCCAGTCGCGCGCAGTGCCGGAGCACGGCCACGTTGGTGCCGTAGTGCCGCTTGGCGTGCCGCCACAGTGTGCTGTAGCTGATCTTCCGGCTGAGCGGCAGGTGGGCCAGGACGTCGGCGTAGGTGATAGTGCGGAACCGGCCAGCGACGGGGACCGGCGCGCCTCGCCAGACCAGCAGTCGGTCGACCTGACTGCGCAGGCCGGGGTCGGCACAGATCCTGCACCGCGGCTCGATCACCATCAGAGTCCGCGGCGTTGGTGCCGCCAGCGTCGAATTGCGGATCCGAGCGGTGATCACGTCCGCCAGAACATCGGTGGTCACGTCGAATCCTCACTTGCGGAGGAAGTTTCGCACCGGGTACCGGTGATTCTTTGGTCAAACTTGGGCATTGCTATAGCTACTTTGCCGGCGGCGTTGATGTATCCCCAGGCCAGGAATGGTGAGTCGCATAGATCGCGAAGTACGTAGTCGGTCAATCTGATTGCCACTTCCGCTTCCGAAAGTGGGGATGGAACGCTACCCGGCGCTGTCATGGACCTGACTCGGCGGCGAGTCCCAGTAACCAAAGAGCTTGGGCTCCTGGGCCTCCCGGTTCTGGTTGATGGTGGACTTGACCTGGTCGACACGATCGGGCCACTGCCCGGACTGCGTCATGATCGATTGGCTCATCGGAGATCTCCTCTGGCTGACGTTGTAGGCCAGCACCCCCGGTGTCGCTCCGCCGCATAAGTTCCACGGTCAATAACCACCGATTCCCGGGATGGCCAGCTCAGGCTTCCGCTGAACTCAACCCGGTGGTCCACGCCTGAACCTCAGGCGGCGCGACCAAGTGGATGCTTCTTGCTGGGCTCCATTGTCCCACAGGTGGGCGTGGATCTGATCGAACCTGGGTGTATGAAGACTGCTGTCGTGTGGATTGATTTCTAGACGGAGTCTGCGTTAATCCTTTATCTAACAACAGGTTTGACGCCTTTCCTTGGGGCGAACCTGTCGTTGACAAGCTGAAATGTGCCGTAGTGCCCCCTGTTTGGCACGCTGCACGACGAAGTTGACCAATCGATAGAAAGCCCTTGAGGGCGAGCGCCGATCGCTTACAGGGGCGCTGAGAGCTTCGGCCGGTTCGATACCCGTCGGCGGGCGTCGTGACAAAAGATCCTCCAACTACTCAACCAAGAAGGTGTCCGCGCTGAGCTACCACGTCAGCGATATCGTTCGAGCATCGAAAGCGCTGCTGATGCGCACTCGCGGCTGTGAACTCCCGCCACCGCTCGTAGCCCTCACCGGTGTCCGCGAGATCCGCCAGCACCTCCAGGTGAGTACGGCTGCCGTCTTGCCGCTGCGACAGCGGGCGGATGTTGGTGTGACTCTTCGTCAGGTAATGAGCCAGTTCCCCGGCGGTGCCCTCCCGCATCTTGAGGTCTTGCGCATGCGCGGATGCTCGGCCTCCCGCCTTCACGACTGCGTCAGTGAAGCGGTCGGCAGTGCGTGCGCGAAGGTCTGCAATCTGATCCAGGCCGAGCGGCCGAGCCAACAGCAGCGCAATGTGGCAGTGCGGATTCCAGCAGCCCTCCGCGGTCTCTACGACCTCGGTGGCCCATGCGTATGCCGCAATCCCGTAGGTCTGCTTGTCCTGAGTCCACCCGCCCCGCATGGTTGCCTGCCGTCCGATCTGCAGGTGCCCCCACAGTGGGGCGAGACTTTCGTCCGGCGAGTGAGCAGGCCCGAGCGTCAAGATCCCGAGTGATCCACCCGCGGACAACCACGCCCCAAAGTGGACAGCTAGCTTGCCCCGGATGCGACGTCCGTCGAGGTAGGCGCAGACCGGACAGGGCCAGGACTTGTCGCAGTAATGCTCGTGATACTTACCATCCAGAACAAGGTCAGCATCGCGTTCGAGTCGGGGATCCCGGTCCGGGTCGGTGCGCTGTCGGCGGGGAACCGGTACCAGTTCGCCGCAGGTACGGATGCGGTCATCCTCGGGTGCAACCATTTGGGCGACACCTCGATACCGATCGCGCGCCTGCCTGTCGGTCTCGCTGACGGCGGGGACTGGACCGAGGTCGCTACGCTGCCCTGCGCTGGCGAGGAGCGACATGGTTAAAATCAAGGTCAGTGCGGGTCAGCACGACATGCAGTTCCAGGGCCGCCTCGTGATCAGCGGGGCGGCCTTTTGGTGGGGTCAGCACGACGACATCGCCACCCCGGTGGCCTCGGCGGTGCGCTGGTGAGCGTCGATCCAGCATGAGATCGCGTCGGACGAGTAGTAACGGCGACGCCCGATCATGACGTGCGGTATCCAGTCGGGGTCAGAAGCCGCTCGGCGGCGTTCCTCAGAGTCCGATACCGGGACGCCCGCGTCGGCGAGCTGGGTGCGCGGAATGAGCTTGGCCACAGGTGTCTTCTCCTCAGGTCGGGGCGGGCGTTGGTCGCCGCCTCTCCCCTCTTCGGGCGCGGGAGAGCGCTCCCTACAGGTTGTGAGCGCGACCGACCTCCACCGACCCCCCCGGCACAGTCGGATAACGCTGCGACACTGTTGACTTCAGAATCCCCAACACCGCCCCACATGGCGGCTGTGGCCGGACAGCTTCGAGAGCGTCTCTGACTGGTGCAGGGTGGCCTCGGCTTGCCCACCACGCGACCGTCGGCCTTGGTCACGCCGGAGTCGCTACCGTGTCGCTGACCGCCTGATCGTCGAAGTCATCAGTCGCACTTCCGATTTCAGAAGTGGACAGGATCACGTCGTCGAGGAAATCGCGGGCGGACTGGTCCAGATGCGGACGCAAAATTGTGGAGATCACTGCTGCTCCTTGGCTTCCTCAGCTGCGATCCAGGCCTCGACGCTCATCTACGGACACTCACCCCTGTGCTCGATCCGGCAGATCGGGCACAGGGGCGTCCGGCGGCGCTTGGGCTTCCTGGCCTTCGGTCTCGGGAGGAAGGCCACCCGGGTCTCGTCCGGCTGCGGGCACGTCACGTGCACGGCGCCGCGGTGGTGCATTACGAGGTGGACCAGGTCCCCGGGCCGGATCGCCCGGCCGCACCGCGGGCACATGGCGCGGTACCGGGTGCGGTACATCAAGGCCTCGTCGTAGGCAGTCATCAGCACCGGACCTACTGACCGCTCACCAGGTCGGCCGCGTGGCGATCCGCCCGAACCAGCTGCGCCCCGGTGTATTTCCCGTTCTCCGGGACCTCGTCGTCAGCGGGATCGTCGATGTGGACCCCGAAGGTCGGATACATCGGGGTAACCCGATGATCGAAGCTGACCCCCGTCACGGTCCCGATGCCGTCGTACAGCTCCCCCGCCGTGAAGGCCGCGACCCGGTCGCCGACCGTGAACGGGATCGTCAGCGACAGGAAACCCATCGCCCGGGTCACCGAGCCGATCGGCAGGTCCCGGGCGCAGGCGAAGCAGTAGCCGCGGTCGATGGGATCGACATAGGCGATCTCGTGCAGCTCGTGGCAGGAGAAACACAGCAGGGTAGCCATCACGTCGCCTCCAGGGCGTCGAGCACATCGGCGGCCAGCGTCAACGCCCACACGACGGCGGTGCGGTCATCCCAGGTCTCGCGGCCGACAGCCACCGTCTGGGCTCGGTGACGCATCGTCTCCGGACCGTCGGGGCGGCCAGCATCTGCCGAGAGCGCGTCGGCGACGTCGCGGGCGTCCGGCCAGCTCAGGTCGTCGAAGACGCCGGAGCCCTCCAACAGTTCGACCAATCGAGCCCTGGCGTCATCGTCGTTGGCCAGCTGTTCGAGGCGGGCAAGTGCGTGATGCGCAGCAGCGCGCAATCTTCGACCGTGGTCATGCGCCAGGCACCTCGCGACTCTGCTCCAGCCACGCATCGACATCGGACCAGAAATAGCGGATCGACCGACCACCCAGCTTGAGATATTTCGGACCCTTGCCCTCAAATCGCCACCGGGCCAAGTTGCTGACGGAGGTATCCAAATATTCCGCCACGTCCGTGGCCCTTACCGGTCCGGCGGGATCCACACGCTTCGACTTCATTCGCCCAAAGGTACAGATATAAACCGATGCTCAAAAGCATCGAAAGCAATCCATGGGGTTCAAATCGACTGTGCTGCTGAAGGATAACTAGACGTACCTTGGAATTATTCTATAAGAACGAGATGTCTTCATCGGGCCGCACCTGCACACTTTCAATAATGGAATTGGACCAATCAGGGGTGCCCATCAGCGATTTCTTGTTATCAAATTGTTATTTGGCCAGAGCTTGCTCGCGGTGGAGATCGAGAGCCACAGCGACAGCTTCGAGGTCGTCATCGAACAGATCCGTATAGAGATCGAGTGTCATCGTCGCCGACGCATGGCCCAGCATGCACTGCACGGCTTTTATGTTGGCTCCTGCGCTGACGGCCAGCGATGCGGCGGTGTGCCGTAGGTCGTGCGGGGTGACCCGCGGCACCGCGGAAGACGTCACCGCCTTGGCGAACCAGCCCGAAACCGCATGTGGCCGACGCAGGTGAGCACCGTCTCCGAACACGAGATCCCCCAGGCCCTTGTTTTCACACTGACGCGCCAGCATCGGCACAAGGAAACCGGGCAGCGGGACCGATCGCTGCTTGTGCGCCTTGGGGGTTCCGAGGTGGATGCTCGTGCCCGACTGCACCGCGTTCTGTTGGATCACGGCACGATTGCGCAACAGGTTCAGATCGCCGACCCGCAGGCCGATCACCTCGCCCCAGCGCAGACCTGTGTAGGCCAGGGTGAGCACCAGGGTTCGACACTCCCCTACGGCAGCGTCTGCCAGTGCTTCGACCTGCTTGTGATTCAGGTACACGTGTTCCTTGCGCAACGACCTCGGCAGCGCCAGACCGGCGGCGGGGTTCTTGGAGATGAGGTTGTCGTTGACCGCGTCGGCCAGGATGCGCTGAAGCACGTGATGGGCACGCTTCACGGTGGGGGCCTTGATCGCCTTGACGTCTTCGGTCCCCTGGCCCAACTCGGCGAGCCAGGCTTGCACCATGGTCGGCTTGATATCACCGAGCGCTGTGGTTCCCCACCGGGGCTTCACCCGTACCCGCCAAGCCGTCTCCATCACGGCGTAGCCGGACGGCTTCAGGTGACCCTTCTGGCGCTCCAGCCAGGCCTCACCGAGCCCGTCCAGGGTGGTGCGGGCATCGGCTGGATTGATGTATTCGCCCTTGAGCTTCGCCACCTCGACGGTATTGGCGAACCTCTCAGCCTCACGTTTGGTCTTGAAGCCGCGCTTGTCGGTCTGGCGGTTCTCGGGCGTCCGGTACCGAACCCTGTACCGCTTACCCGATTTGAGCTGGTACGCCTCAACAGTCGCCATGCCCACATTTTACCCGACAGATGTGGGCAAAATGTGGGCAGACAACCCGCCACTGAGGTTGGAGACGTGCCGCCGAGCGATGCTCGACTAGGTTGCTATTCTGACCCGATCATGGCCCTGAACTGCAGAAACTAGAAGTCCCAGTCCTCGTCCTCGGTGACGACCGCCTTGCCGATCACATAGCTGGACCCCGAACCGGAGAAGAAGTCGTGGTTCTCGTCGGCGTTCGGTGACAACGCCGACAGAATGGCCGGGTTGACGTCGGTCTCGTCGCGCGGGAACAGGGCCTCGTAGCCCAGGTTCATCAGCGCCTTGTTGGCGTTGTAGCGCAGGAACTTCTTGACGTCCTCGGACAGCCCAACGCTGTCGTAGAGATCCTGGGTGTACTCCACCTCGTTGTCGTAGAGCTCGAAGAGCAACTCGTAGGTGTAGTCCTTGAGCTCCTGCTGCTTGACGGTGTCCTCGAGCGCCAGACCCTTCTGGTACTTGTAGCCGATGTAGTACCCGTGCACGGCCTCGTCGCGGATGATCAACCGGATCATGTCGGCGGTGTTGGTCAGCTTGGCCCGGCTGCTCCAGTACATCGGCAGGTAGAAGCCGGAGTAGAACAGGAAGCTCTCCAGCAGCGTGGAGGCCACCTTGCGCTTCAGCGGCTCGTCACCCTTGTAGTACTGCAGCACGATCTCGGCCTTGCGCTGCAGGTTGGGGTTCTCCTCCGACCAGCGGAACGCCTCGTCGATCTCGACCGTCGAACACAGGGTGGAGAAGATGTTGCTGTAGCTCTTGGCGTGCACCGACTCCATGAACGCGATGTTGGTGTAGACCGCTTCCTCGTGCGGGGTCAGCGCATCCGGGATCAGGCTCACCGCACCGACGGTGCCCTGGATCGTGTCGAGCATCGTCAGGCCGGTGAAGACCCGCATGGTCAGCTGCTTCTCGTTGTCGTTCAGGGTGTTCCAGGACGGGATGTCGTTGGACACCGGCACCTTCTCCGGCAGCCAGAAGTTGCCGGTCAGCCGGTCCCAGACCTCGGCGTCCTTCTCGTCCTGCAGACGATTCCAGTTGATGGCCGAAACGCGATCGATGAGCTTCATTCCATCGGACATTCGAGGACCCCTCTTGACGGTGCGGGCAGCAATGAGCTGTGTGTTCGCAACACTACAACTGGGGTCCGACAACTCGCTGCAACACAACACGTTGTGTCGCGGGCGAATATTTCAGGACTCTGCCGGTTCCCCCGGTTCGCGCAGGACGGCCTTGTGGATGGGCTGCTCACGGTCGATCCGGATGCCCAGCAGTTCGGTGGTCCCGATGATCGCGCCGATCATGATGGTGGTCAGGTGGTCGATGAACTTCTCCCGCGGCATCCGGCGCGGGGTGTCCGAATTGGGCCCCAGCCACCAGTCGGTCGCCGACGCCGCGGTGCCGAACGACGCGTGCGCCGCCAGCTCCATCGCCTCGCGGTCCAGCTCCATCTCCCGCAGCTCGTTGTTGAACAGCTCAGCCATCGCCAGGGTGATCTCGCGGCCCTGGTTGACCGCGCGCATGGTGGCCTCGGCCTGCTCGGGGAACCGGCCGGCGAGCACGAACCGCACCACGTTCGGGTGGTCGTCGACGAGATAGACGTACTGTTCGATGCTCTTGCGGATGACTTCCTGCGACGAGTCGGTGGCCAGGTTGATCACCGGGTAGATCTCAGCCCACAACATGTCTCGCAGGCGTTCCCCGATGGCCTGGAACAGGTCCGATTTGTCGGCGAAATGCCGGTAGATCTTGGGTTTTGCGGTGCCGGCCTCCTCGGCGATCTCGCGGACGCTGACCTCTGGGCCGCGCAGGTCGATCGCGCGGAATGCCGCGTCCACGATCTCGGCGCGCACCTTCTTGCGGTGCTCGCGCCACCGTTCGCTGCGCGCGTCGACCTTGGCCCCTGGGGGAACGGCCACGTCGCCGCTGGGCTTTGGTTTGGGTCTCGGCACCACGCGCACGATGTCCAACTTTACCGTTGCGACGGCGTCAACTGGCCCTGACCTGCCCACACGGCAGGGCGGACGGAAATTCATTAGCATCGCGGGCAAGTCGGGTTACCTCGAGTTGGAGTGACGCACGATGTCGGAACGATTTGATCTGGCCGTGGTCGGTGGCGGGCCCGCCGGTTCGGCAGCGGCCTGGCAGGCCGCCCAGGCCGGCGCGAATGTCGTCGTCCTCGACAAGGCGGACTTCCCCCGCGACAAACCCTGCGGCGACGGCCTGACCGCGCGCGCGGTGAGCTACCTGCAGCGGATGGGCCTGTCCGGCGAGCTCTCCCGCTTCCATCGAGTGCGCGGCGTGCGGGTCTTCAGCCCCAGTGAATGGGAACTGAGTTTCCCGCGCCGTCCAGGCATGCCCGATCACGGCTACGTCGCCCGTCGCCCGGAGCTGGACACCTTGCTGCTCGAGCACGCCGCTTCGGCCGGGGCGCAGATCCGGAAGGGCACCGAGGTGGCCGGCCCGCTGCTGGACGGCACTGGCCGGGTCTGCGGTGTCGAGCTGCGCGACGGCGGCCGCGTGCGCGCCGACGCGGTGATCGCCGCCGACGGCGCCTACTCCCCGATCAAGCGCGGACTCCACCTGCAGTCCCAGCGAAATGGCTACTCCGCCATCGCGATTCGCGCCGAGATGCCGATCGAACGGCCGGACTTCGACGCGTTGGAGATCCACCTGAAATTGAGGTTCCAGGGCGATCAGCTACCCGGCTACGGGTGGGTCTTCCCGCTCGGCGATGGGCGGGTCAATATCGGTCTGGGGTACGTCAACAGCTACCGAGGCTGGCAGAAGATCAACGCCACGGACTTCCTGGGCGACTTCATGGCCACGCTGCCGCGGGAGTGGGCGCTGCCCAGCGTGGCGGACCTGAAGCGGGCCGGCGAGGTTCGGGCCTGGCGACTGCCGATGGGCTTCACGGCATGGCCGCCCTGGCGTCGCGGCGTCCTGTTCGCCGGTGATGCCCTGGGCGCGGGCCGGCCCAGCTCCGGTGCGGGGATCTCCAAGGCGCTCGAGTCCGGGCTGGCCGCCGGCGACTGCGCGATCGCGGCCCTGACCAACGGCGGGCCCGACGATTTCACCAACTATGCGCAGCGAATGGAGGAGGCCTGGGGTCGGGAATACCGGCGCGGCAGGTACTTCCACAAACTTGCGGGGCACCCGCGGGTGGCCCGGGCCGGGTTGGCGGCGATCGACAGTGCACCGTTCCGGGATCGCCTGCTGCGGATGGCCTACAAGAACGCCCAGGCGCCCGCGCACTCGTAATAGATTTCTCGTCGTGGTCGACGACGGCGGACATGTCCTGGGTATCGAGGCGGCCCGCCGACTGGCCGCAATAGGCGTGGCCGACATCGCTCCGGGCCTGACCGACGGTGAATTCGAGCGCATCGAAACAACTTTTGGGTTCGAGTTCGCCGATGACCACCGCGCGTTCCTGGGGGCTGGGCTGCCGCTGGGCGACACCTGGCCGGACTGGCGCGACGACTCGGACAAGAAGCTGCGTGAGCGTCTCGGGTGGCCCGCCCAGGGTGTGCTCTTCGATGTCGAGTGGAGTGAATTCTGGTATCCCGCATGGGGTCCGCGCCCGGCGGCCATGAAGCACGCCCTGCGGTCGGCGCGCTGGCAGCTGGATCGGGTACCGCAGATGGTGCCCGTGTATTCGCATCGATATCTGCCCGCCGGACGCGGCACCTTCGGTCATCCGGTGCTGTCCATGTATCAGACGGACATCATCTGCTTCGGCACGGACCTCGCCCACTACCTCGACCGCGAATTCGCGCACGCCGAATCCCGGCCCGCGACACCTACCGTCGAATTCTGGTCGGACCTGGTCAGTTGACCCGGTAAGAGTTCTAGGCTGCTCCTGTGCGGCGCAGCCACAGCGGACTCACAGTTCTCCGGGCAATCCTGGCCGCACTCGCCGGCCTCCTGATCGGATACCTGGCGTTGCTGGCCGCATGGCCGTCGGTGCGGGAGACCGCGCCTACCTGGTTGCAGTGGTTGGGCCGGCCCAACTCCGCGGTGACCATCGCCGTGATCAGCCTGGTGCTGATCGCCCTGGCGGCGACGCTGACACGACCGGGCCACGACCGGCGCACCGGAGCCCCCTTACTGATCGTGGTCGGCCTGGCGCTGATCAGTGCGGTGCTGGGCGTCGCGTCCTACTGGCGATGCCAGGACGACACCCACCCGGACTTCTTCACCCCGTTGATCTGGACCGCCGGCCTGGTCAAGGGTGGTGACCCGGCGCGGTCGCTGGACTCCGGAGCATGCCCCGATCCTCTGCCGGTGGCCCTCGACATCGCTCAATTGTGCGCCCTGGCAGCGGTTTTCCTGTCCGTCATCGGTGTTGCCGTCGCACTGTTCCGATCCCGACTGGACCGGCTCCGGGTGTACTTCGCGCGTTCGGTCACCGTCGTCGTCGATCTCGACGACGACGCATCCTCGATGCTCGCGGCCATCGCCGAGACGACGCAGGGACGCGGCCCGCTGGTGCTCGTGGCGTCCGACCCCGATCTGCCCTGCGTGCGTACCGCCCGCAACAGGGGTGCCCGGATCCTCACCGCCGATCTGTCCCGCCCGGAGAGCCTTGCCGCACTGCCCATCTGGCGAAAACTCGACCGGCTCTACCTGCTGGCGCCCGATCCGTCGACCAACGTGGCGCGGCTGCGCACCATCACCGCCGCGCTGCCGGGATCGGCCAGGCGGATTCCGCTCACGGTCCGGATCGACGATCCGTGGCAGGCCGCCGCCTGGCGCGACGAACACCTCGGCGGCACCGACGCCCATTGGGCGCCCGACGCCGTCGGCCGATACGAGGTGACCGCGCGCCGTCTCCTCGACGAGATCACGGGCGAACAACGGGTGAATCGGATCCTGGTGTGTGGCATGTCCCGGTTGGCCCTGGCCCTGTGCGCCGACATGTCCCAACGCATCCTGGAACAGGACTACCACCCCCAGCCGGGTGGATCGCTACCCCGACTGACGCTCGTCGGGCACGATGCCGAGGAGTACCTGGCCGACCATGAGCATGCCCGCGAGCAGAGCGGCAGCCGGCCCGAACAGGGCGGGATCGGGGCGGTGCCCGACCGGCCCACCGTGGCGGTGCTCACGAGGTACCTGACCGCCCACCCGAACACGGCGGTCATCCTGACCGACGACGCCGGACTGGACGGCACCACGGGAACCCGTCTGGCCGCACGCTTTCCGGCCACCCCGATCTACGCCTATGAGCCGGGCGCGGGCACCGGGACGGACCGGCCACCGGTGTTCGGGCAGCTGCGCACCTACCGGCTGAGCATGAACATGGCCGCCGGTCAGGCCCAGGACGCCTGGGAGCGGGCGGCCCGGCTGATCCACGACCGCTACGTCGCCGAGAACGGTGGGCAGACGGCGGCGGCGGTCCCGTGGGAACGACTCGACGAGTTCTACCGGGGCTCCAATCGTCGTCAGGTTCGCAACGCGCTGCGGATGGTCGAGGAGATCGGCGGTCACACCTGGAATACGTGGGGTCATCCGCCCGATGGGTTGTCGACGGCCCGGCTGCGCGGGATGGAACCGCTGGAGGCATTGCGCTGCTTGGGTTTCGATGCGACCACCGCGGTGGCGATGGCCCGCGCCGAGCACGAGAACTGGTGCAGCTACTACCGGACGGACGGCTGGCGGTACGGCCACGTTCGCAAGGATGCGGCGAAGATCCACGACAGACTCATCGACTTCGACGACGTGCAATCCGACCCGGCAATGCTGCGGGCCGCCCTGGCCAGCCTGGTTGCCACCCTGACGAAGCTGCGCGAACTCGGCTACCGGTCCCGTCCGGCCACCGATGCGCTCGACTGGCAACAGTTCCGGCGCACCGGCGAGGTCGTCGCGCGGCGCCGCGACCAACCGTGGTCGTGGACCACCTCCTCGGGGCACACGCTGCACGCCGCTGCCGGCGACTGGTTCGTCGACGACGGCCCAAGTGGGGAACACTCGGTGCGCGACGACCTCTTCCGCGCTACGCACGCGCACGTCGGCGGCGACCGCTGGCGGCGGACCGGAACGGTGGAGGCCCGTCGCGCCTGCGCCGGCGAGGTGGTCGACACCCTGGAGGGGCCGGTGACCGCCGCCGAAGGTGACTGGGTGGTGCGGGGCGATGCCGGCGAGTGCTGGCCGGTACCCGCGGACACCTTCGCCGAGCGATATGAATCCGTCAGTCCCGCGCGACCGGCAGATCCGGACACGCGCTGACGTAGTCGATCTCGGGTGACACCCAGGTGTTCCACTGGGCGTGACTCATGTTCTGCGCCAACTTGTCACACAGTTCGGCCGGGTCGGCGGCGGCCGGCCAGGTTCGCAGCGTCCGGTCCCGCGAACCCGACACCAACGTCTTGCCGTCCGGGCTGAACGCCAGCGCGCTCACCGCCTCGTCATGTCCGGTGAGCGGCTGGCCGTAGGGCTGACGCGTCCCGACATCCCAGAGCCGGACCGTCTTGTCCATGCCCGTACTGGCCAGCAGCTTGCCATCCGGGCTGAACCGCACCGCGTTGACACCACCGCTGTGGCCGATCAGGTTCGGCCCGGCCGGTTCCCCGGATGCGGTGTCCCAGAAGCGGATCCCGCTGTCGGCCGCGCCCGTCACCACCAGCTTGCCGTCGGGACTGACGTCGATCGACGCGATCCCCACGTCATGCGGGAAGTCGAACGGTTCGCCCGTCGGCGCGGTGCTCGCGATGTCCCACATCTGCAGGTAGCCATTGGTACCGGCCACCACCAGCTTGCTGCCGTCGGGGGTGTAGACCAGGCTCGCCGCGGCGCCACCGAGGTGCAACTCGCCGGGCAACGGCGCACCCGTCCTTGCATCGTGGAATGTGACCAGACCGTGGCGAGCCGCACCCTCGGCCGTCGAATCCAGGGCATTGCTCTGCAGCACAGCCACTTTCGATCCATCGGGGCTGAATGCCACCGCGAACGCCGGATCGATGCCCGGCGGCGTCAGCGGCGGTCCGACGGTCTTCATCGTTGCGGTGTCCCACATCAGGGTTCTTCCGTCGATCAGGCCCGCGACCAACCGGTCGCCGGACCGGCTGTAGCCGACGCTCATCACCACCTTCTCGGATTCGACGCCGGGCACCGGTTGCTCCGTCCGGTTCTCGAGGTTCCACACCGACAGCGGATCGGATCCCAGACCCGCGGATGCGACGTTCTTCCCATCGGGACCGAACGCGAGCTGCATCGCCTGCTGATCCTGGTACATCGGCTGTCGGCGGGTGCCGTTCCAGACGCGCACAGTGGTATCCCGGCTACCGGACACGATCTGACCGTCCGGGGTGAACACCACGCCGAAGACGGCACTCTCGTGCCCGGAGAGCCGCACCGGATCGGCGTCGGGCTGCGCCGGATCGAACAGCAGGACCATGTTGTCGGCACTTCCGATCGCCAGGGTCTTGCCGTCCCGGCTGAACCCCAGGCCGATCACGTTGCTGGTGACGTTGGCGGACGGTCCGACCGGCAGTCCGGTGTCGGGGTTCCAGATCATCAGATCGCCGAACTGGCTGCCGGACAACAACAGTCGGCCGTTCGGGCTGTAGGCCACCGCGTTCACCGGTCCGGTGTCGACCTCCCGCAGCGGCGCAACGGGCGTGCCGGTGGCGACGTCCCATACGCCCACGGTGTGGTCGTAGCCGCCGGTGGCGACCCGGCGGCCGTCCGGGCTGAACGCGACGGCGAACACCCAGCCGTGGTGACCGCGCAGCGGGTTTCCGACCGGCGTCCCGCGTCGGGCGTCCCACAGCCGTGCCGTCCGGTCGAAGCTGCCGGAGACCAACATCGCGCCGTCGGGGCTGAACGCGACGCTGCGCACCACGTCGTCGTGGCCGGTCATCGGGTCGCCGATCTGCTGGTGCGAAGCCGTGTCCCAGCGCCGCACCGTGTGGTCGTCCCCGGCGGACGCGAGCATCTTGCCGTCCGGGCTGAACGCCACGCTCCAGACCGCGCCGTCGTGTCCGGTCAGCGGCTCGCCCACCGGGCGGCCCGTGCTGAGCTCCCAGATACGGATGGCGCCGTCGCGCCCGGCGGAGGCCACCTCGGCGCCGTCGGGGCTCACGGCGATCCCGTTGACGAAGTCGGGGGTGTTGATGATCTTTACCGTGTCGACGGTCTTCGTCGCCGCGTTGTAGATCGCCGCATCGTCCGGCGACGACGCGATCCGGCGGGCGGCGAGCAACTGCTGGAAGGCCTGCGCGTCCCCACCGGGACGGCTGCCGTCGAGCATCGCGGTGGCCTCGGTGACCAACCGTTGTGCGGTCGCTTCCTCGAACCGGCTCTGCGCCTGACCGCTGGCGCGGAAGAAACTCACCCCGGCAAGCACCGCCACCAGCGCGACCACGCCGGTCAGCGCCACCATCGCGCGCAGCACCCGGGAACGTTTGCGCAGGGTCGTTGCGTGCGCTTCGGCGGTGGCCTGGCGCTCCTGGGCGTTGCGGATCTCGGCCTGGCGCTGCTCCTCGATCTCCCCCAACCGATGATCCTCGGCCTGCCTGGATGCGCTCAGATAGTCCGCCGAGCCCGTCAGGCGCTGCTGGAACCCGGGCGCGGCCGACAGGGCCTCCGCCTCGGCGAGACGGGTGCCGGACAGCAACCAGGCCGGGTCGCCGTCGTTGGCCGCCCACGATCCCGCCGCCCGCTCCACATCGTCGGCGTCCTTGAGGCGCTTGCGCTCCTCCCGCAGCCAGCCGGCGAGTTCGTCCCACTGCCGCAGCAGGCTCTCGAGCGCGACCTCAACGACCGTCTGACCGTCGCGAATGTCTTTGACCATCAAGCGTTTCGACACCAGCGCATCGACCAGGGGCCGGCTCTCGGGCGGCAGGTCGGCGAAGCGGGCCACCCGGCGCATCGGCTGATCGTTGTCCGGGTTCACCGTCGCCAGCCAGGGGATGAATGCCGCACGCAGCGCCGCCAACTCCCCGGCGCGGCGCTCGGGGTCGCCGGAGAGCACCTCGTCGATCTCGGTCTGCACCACGCGGCGCATCCCGCCCAGCGTCTCGTACTGCGCGACCGTCAGCTCCCCGGTGCTGCCGTAATCGGTGTACAGGCGCGACAGCGTCAGCGCGAGCATCGGCAGGGTGTCGGCACCGTGACCCGCATCAGCCAGCAGCCGGTCCACAAGATCGGGTGACACCCGCAGTGACACGGCGCTTTCGGAGGCACGCTCGGCGGGCCCGACGATCACCTCCTTGAACTGGGTCGGCGGCATCGGCTTGAGTTCGTCGAACAACACCGCGGCCATCCCGGCCAGCGCCGGGTGGGTTTGCATCACCTCGTAGCGGTCGGTGCGGATGGTCGCGGCGACCAGGAACCCGACGCCGCCCTGGTTGCACCGCCGGGCCACGGCGGCCAGCAGCGTCAAGAACGTCTCGGCGTTCTCTCCGGCGTCGGCCGAGAACAGCTCCTCGGCCTGATCGAGGGGCAGTACCAGCGTCGGGGCATCGGTGGAGTCTCCGGCGGCCTCCTCGTCGTCGCGGTCGAGCAGCAGCTTCGCGGCCTGGTCGCGGACGTCGTCGAGCCATCCGGCGATCCGGTCGGCATCGGCGGACAGACAGGCCGCCTTGACGTCGCCCAGGCTGGGCACGCTCATGCCGAACGCCCGCCGGGTGCCGACGATGGCCTGTGCCAGACCGGATTCGCCGATCAGCGCGTTGCGTTCGGGCCGAACGATGTCGCAGACCACGAAGCGGCGGTCCTCCCGGCGCAGCCGGGGCAGCAAGCCGGCACGCAGGAAGGACGACTTGCCGGTGCCGGACGGGCCGAGCACGACGAACAGGGAGTTGACCTCGGAGCGGCGCATCCCGCGCAGCACGTCGAGGGCCCGCAGGATCTCGGAGTCCCGACCGAAGAAGACCGCGGCGTCGGCCTCCTCCAGCGGCGCCCAGCCGCGGTAGGGGGCGCGATCGGGATCGCCCGGCGGCGGCCACACGAACGCCTCCGCCCCGATACCCGCGCCCAGGATGCCGTCGCGCAACCGATAGAGCCCGGCCGTCGAGAACTGCACCGGCGCACCGGAATCGAGCGCGATGGACGTCATCGCACCCGATCCGAACATGTCGCTGCGCTGCCACTCCGAGGTCAGATCGTCACCCGTCGAGGGCTCGAGCCGGGCGACGAAGATCTGTTTGTTGAGATTCTCGGCGGTGCGGTATTCGACCTTGCACTCGTGGGAGGCCTCCCAGTTCGCCGAGAGCAGGCAGATGACCGCCTCACAGCGCGCGTTGGCCTGGCGCAGCGCGTCCTTCCAGCGCGTTCCCGCCTTCAGCCCGCTGTCCGGATCGATGTCGAGGAAGATCTCGTTGGCCAGCGGCGGGTTCTGTTCCACCAACCATTTCTTGAGCGCGACCGCCTCCCGCATGTCGCGGCTCGAGTGGCTCAAGAAGATGCGCGACACCGCTAGGTTTCCCCGATGTCGAACGCCACGGGCAGGTGCGCGGGATCCACCTGGGCCTTCGCGGCCGCCCGTCCGAGCTCGGCGAGCTGGCGGGCGTTCGCCGGGTTGTCCATCTCGGTGAGTTCGACGCACTGCTCATCGGTCAGTTCGATGCCCAGCGTTCGGGCCAGCCAGTCGGACTCGAGCAACACCTCGTAGCGCTGGTAGGTGATCATCGCCGGGCCGCCGAGCGAATCGGTTCGCAGATCCCCGATCTCGCTGTCGATCTGCCATGAGGTCGGGCTGTCGGCCATCCACTGCAGGATCGACTGCCCCAGCCAGTTGGCGTCCTCCATGATCGACAGGATCGACTGGGCGGCCAACTGCACGGCGGGCATACCCATCACCTCGTCGGGCGGCAGCTTCAGGCCCCGGTGCCCGGTGCCCGCCGACACCAGCAGCAGTCGCTCCGCGCCGAACGGCCAATTCAACTGGTAGCCGCCGCAGGTCGCCATCATCAGCATCTGCAGCGCGGGGTTGTTGTACGGGCTGACCCCGCCGTCGACGAACGCACCCGTGAGACCCGGGCCCAGCGTGATCAGCTCGGGCTCGAAGTAGTGCGGCGCGGCGGTGCTGGCGCGAACCACGTCGCGCAGCAACAACTCGCTGTTCCCGGGTGTGCCGGTAACCGGGTCGGGCCCGAAGTACCGGCCGCGGGGGTTGTTGTGCAGCAGCCACGGGCTGCCGGTGTCGAGCCGCTTGGTCATCACCACCAGCCCGGTGCGCAGTTTGTCGCTGCCCAGTGTCTCATCGCCGAAAGTGGCCTGGAGTGCCTGCACCAGAGGTTCTTTCGGGAATTTTGCGCCGATCAGGCCGAACCGGAAGGCACTGCTCTGGAAGACGTCGGCACCCAGGGCCTGATACATGACCGCGAGCTCGGCGACCGACAGGCCCATCGCCAAACCGGCCGCGATGATGGAGCCGGTGGACGTCCCGCCGATCAGGTCGAAGTAGTCGCACAACCGGAAGTCGGGGTCGCCACCCACCCGATCGCGCAGGATCGTTTCGATCTCGGCCAGGTAGCCCAGCGTCAGCGCACCACGGATGCCACCGCCGTCGAGCGCAAGGATACGTTTCGGCCCCGGGCCGAACAGATGCTCATCGCGTGTCTGGTACACGTCTCCCCCGGCCCCGCTCGCAAACCGTTTGTGACCTGGCTACCGTACGACACCAACGGGCTGCACGGCGCGGGTTCGTCCGCGCGGCGCGGGTAGGTTCGAAAGATGGAGCAACGCCTGAGCCTGGTGACCCTGGGCGTCGATGACCTCGCCCGCGCCCGGCGGTTCTACGAGTCCGGCCTCGGCTGGGCGCCGGCAGCCGTCCACGACGGCGTGACGTTCTACCAGCTACCCGGCATCGCGTTCGCGCTGTGGGACCGGACCGAGATGGTTGCCGAGGTGCCGGTGCCCGTCGGCGACGGCTTCGGCGGTATCACTCTTGCCGTCAATCAGCGCAGCGAGGCCGACGTCGACGCGGTACTGGGTGCCGCGTCCGCAGCCGGTGGCACCGTGCTCAGGGCCGCCGAACACACCGATTGGGGCGGCTACTCGGGCTACTTCGCCGACCCCGACGGGCATGTCTGGGAGGTCGCGGTCAATCCCGCCTGGACGGTCAACCCCGACGGGACGCTCACGATCTGATCAGTGCGCGACCACCGTCAATAGCACCACTGAATCCTCCAGCGCGGCCAGGTTGTGCCGCTGCGGCGGGATCGCCAGGAAGTCACCTTCGGCACCCTCGACCGACTCCTCCGCCGTGCCCAACCGAACCCGGCCCCGCAACACCAGAAGCGTTGCCTGGCCCGGGCTCTCGTGGTCATCGAGCCCATTGCCCGCGGCGAGCGAGATCAGGGTCTGTCGCAACGTGTGCTCGTGGCCACCGTATACGGTGTGTGCCGCGCGCCCCGAGTGCGCACCCCGGGCCGTCGAGAGTTGTTCTTCACCGAGGTCTTTCAGTGACAGTGCGTCCATGCCAGCTCCTCCTTCAAGGGTTTTCGAGGGGTTCGAGTTTCAATCCGACCTCGCACGAGCCGCCGCGCACATCCGGGGTGACGGTGACGAGGTAGTTCCGGCCGATGGTGGCCGCGTGGCGGTCGACGACCTCCTGGATGAGGCCCTGCTGGATACCACGCACCACTTCCGGGGCGGTCTCGGCGACCTTGGCCAACGGGCAGGTACACAGCTGCACCGTCACCGTCCCGAAGGACGACAGCACCGAGCGAACCTGGAATCCCAGCTCCCCCAGGGCCGCGACCACCAGGTCGGCCGGCGTCTGCGCGTCGCGCGGCCGGGCCACCCGGACCCGGTGAGCCAGATCCGCACCGATCCGCTGGGCGCACTGCTCCCGCTCGTCCGCCGTACCGCCGAGGTGGGCGGCGAACAGCGCCACGATGTCGGCGTAGTCAAGTCGCGGGACCGGCTCGTGGGTCAGTTTGGGCCGACCGGCTCCGGCCGGCCGGGCGCCCGCCCGTCGCACATACCTTTGCGTCTCCAACGCGTGCAGGTGGAACCGCGCCGTGGTGACGTGGATCGGCAGGGCGTCGGCAACCAGGTGCGCGTCCACCGGATGGGCGCTGGCGCGCGGCAGCTCGAGGACCGTTTCCCGTTGTCGGCCCGCGACCCTGTCCGAGGGTGCGCGGGAGTCGTGGGGCTGCACGGACACCTCCCGAGTGTGTCACGGAACGACGCCGACGACGGCGACGCCGGCCAGTGAGTTCCGGCGCCGGGTGAAGGTGCGCCGCATTCCGATGACGCGCCGCCGCGCCGCGCCCCGGCGGATCAGGTTGCCGACGATGCGCAACGCGCCCATCGGCCCCTCGTCGGCGAGCACCCGGCGCGGGTCCAGCAGGGCCATCGGGGCATGGTCGACGGTGTCTCGAAGCCGGCCTCGGTGAGCAACTGCGTCCATTCCTGTCGCGCTTGGCCTTGTCGCCCTGCATCGTCAGCATCGCCTCCCCGATCACCACCAGGCCGCCGCCCGGCATAAGGCAAGCCTTACCTCGCCAACCATGCCGAACCGCACGAACAGGCGGGGAAGGACGAGAACATCACACCCGTTCGTCGAACTCGACACGGCTCCGAGCCGGGCGCACCAGAAACGTCAATTCTATTCTTGCCAAGCAACTTTCACGTCAGCGTCGACCGCGGCCCGTACCGCCCGGCCTGCGGGCGACCTTACCGGCGGCTGCGCGGGCGGCCTGCTTGGCCAGCGTCTTCTCCCGTGCCGTGCGCTTCGGCGCCGGCTCGCCCTGCCCCCGCGACGAACCGGATTTTCGGCCCCGCACGATCCCGATGAATTCGTCGACCGACGGCGACTGCGGCCCGTCCGGAAACGCGAGCACCACGGGACAGGTGGGTGCGTCCGCGATGGGACGGTACGTGAGGTCCTTGCGGTGGTACAGCCGCGCCAATGACTGCGGAACGACGAGCGCACCGAGCCCGGCGGCGACGAGTTCGATTGCCTCCGCGGTGGTTTCGGGCCGGTGATCGACCAGCGCGCCGGGGCCGTCCGCCCAGACCACGACATCGTCGCGCGGCACCAGGATCAGCTCGCCGTCGAGGTCCGCGGCGGTGATCTCATCGGCCACGGCGAGCAGGTGATCGGTGGGCACCACCGCCACCGTGATCTCCTCGTAGAGCGGGATGACGGCAAGGCCGGATGTATCGGCCGGGGGCCGTAGCACGGCCACGTCGACCGAGCCGGCCCGGACTGCGGCGGCGGCCTCCGCGGCGGCAACGGCGCGCAACTCGAGCGGGATCTCGGGGTGCCGGTCCGCCCAGATCCTGGCCCACTTCGCGGGCGTCCCACCGGGTACGTACCCGAGGGAGAACGAGCGCAGCGACGACGGAGCCACGGCCTCAGGCTACCGATAGGCTGGGCCGATGAGCAGGCCCGACGCGCAGTCCATGAAACCCGCCACCGCGGCGAAGAAGCTGGACATCTACCTGCGGGCGACGCCCGAGGAGTTCCAGCAGAACGCGATCACCCGCACCGAACTGGCCGCCCTGCAAGCGGATCCGCCGCAGTGGCTCCAGGACCTCCGCAAGGACGGCCCGCACCCGAAGAACCTCGTGGCGGCCAAGCTGGGTGTGTCGATCGCCGGTCTGACCCGTGGCGGCGTGGTGGACGCGCTGACCACCACGCAGATCAATGCACTGCTGGCGGAGAAGCCGGAGTGGCTGGTCGCCGAACGCGAGGGCTACCAGGCCGTGCTGCGCGAGGAGCGCCGTCTGAAGGCGTTGCGTGCGGAACGGGCTCGCGAGCGCTGATTCGCGGGCAGCGCCGGACCGATGAGTTCGGGCACCGCGGACGGTCTACTCCCTGTGACGGCACCCGTTTCAGGGCGCCGCGGACCATAGGAGCAGCCCGATGCACGCCATGATCTTCGTGAACCTGCCCGTCGCCGACATCGAGCGCTCGCGGAAGTTCTTCAGCGACCTCGGGTACACCGTCAACGAGGAGCTCAGCGGCGACAGCGCGGTGACGCTGGTGCTGGGTGAGAACCAGTTCGCGATGCTGCTGCAGCGCGACGCCTTCGACTCCCTCCACCCGGTCGAGACCGCGGACGCCTCCAAAGTGAAAGAGTGCGTCGTCTGCTTGGGCGTCGACAGCCGAGAGTGCGTGGACGCGCTGGTGGACCGCGCCCTCGCCGCGGGCGGCACGGTCGGCGACACCGACGATCACGGCGTCATGTACGGCCGCAGCTACAACGACCTGGACGGTCACTCCTGGCAGATCTTTTGGGTGGACCCCGTCGCCGCCGCAGAGGTCTCCGTGTAAAAACAAGCAGGCCAGGGCATTTTTCCCCTGGCCTGCTTGTTGGTTGGAACCTGCTACAACATGCAGCTGACGCAACCCTCGACTTCGGTTCCCTCCAAAGCCATCTGCCGCAACCGGATGTAGTAGAGCGTCTTGATCCCCTTGCGCCAGGCGTAGATCTGCGCCTTGTTGACCTCGCGGGTGTCGGCGGTGTCCTTGAAGAACAGCGTCAGACTCAGGCCCTGGTCCACGTGCTGGGTGGCCGCGGCGTACGTGTCGATGATCTTCTCGTAGCCGATCTCGTAGGCGTCCTGGTAGTACTCCAGGTTGTCGTTGGTCAGATACGGCGCCGGATAGTAGACCCGCCCGATCTTGCCTTCCTTGCGGATCTCGATCTTGGACGCCACCGGGTGGATCGAGCTGGTGGAGTGGTTGATGTAGGAGATCGAGCCGGTCGGCGGAACGGCCTGCAGGTTCTGGTTGTAGATGCCGTGCTGCTGCACGGACTCCTTCAACCGGTTCCAGTCGTCCTGGGTCGGGATGTGGATCTCCGCGTCGGCGAACAGCTTTCGCACCTTGTCGGTGGCCGGCTCCCACACCTGCTCGGTGTACTTGTCGAAGAACTCACCGCTGGCGTACTTCGAGTCGTCGAAGCCCTTGAACTTGCTTCCCCGCTCGATGGCGATCTTGTTCGATGCCCGTAGGGCGTGGAACAGCACCGTGTAGAAGTACATGTTGGTGAAGTCCACGCCCTCTTCGGAGCCGTACAGGATGCGCTCCCTCGCGAGATACCCGTGCAGGTTCATCTGCCCCAGGCCGATCGCATGCGAATCGTTGTTACCCTGTTCGATCGACGGCACCGACGTGATGTGCGTCTGGTCCGAAACCGCGGTCAGCGCCCGGATGGCCACCTCGATGGTCTGCGCGAAGTCCGGCGAATCCATCGCCTTGGCGATGTTGAGTGAACCCAGGTTGCACGAGATATCCTTGCCCACTTTGGAATAGGACAGATCGTCGTTGAATTCCGACGGCGTGGAAACCTGCAGGATCTCGCTGCACAGGTTGGAGTGGGTGATCTTGCCGGCGATGGGGTTGGCCCGGTTCACCGTGTCCTCGTACATGATGTACGGGTAGCCGGACTCGAACTGCAGCTCGGCCAGCGTCTGGAAGAACTCCCGCGCCTTGATCTTGGTCTTACGGATCCGCGCATCGTCGACCATCTCGTAGTACTTCTCGGTGACCGAGATGTCGGCGAACGGCACCCCGTAGACGCGCTCGACGTCGTACGGCGAGAACAGATACATGTCCTCGTTCTTCTTGGCCAGCTCGAAGGTGATGTCCGGGATCACCACGCCCAGCGAGAGCGTCTTGATCCGGATCTTCTCGTCGGCGTTCTCGCGCTTGGTGTCCAGGAACCGGTAGATATCCGGGTGATGTGCATGCAGGTACACCGCGCCGGCGCCCTGCCGCGCGCCGAGCTGGTTGGCGTAGGAGAACGAGTCCTCGAGCAGTTTCATGATCGGGATGACGCCGCTGCTCTGGTTCTCGATGTTCTTGATCGGTGCGCCGTGTTCACGAATGTTGCTGAGCAGCAGCGCAACTCCACCGCCACGCTTGGACAGCTGCAGTGCGGAGTTGATGGAGCGCCCGATGGACTCCATGTTGTCCTCGATGCGAAGGAGGAAGCAGTTGTGCACGACAGTGCCACGGATGGTGTATGTGTGCGTGCCCTTGACATGGAGGTTGTACACCGTGTCCGGGATCACCTGCGTCTGCGTGAGTTCGCGGATTCCGTAAACATGACGCCCGTGGACGACTTGGTAGGTTGTCCGTGACGTCCCCTTCTGGCCCACGTAGTTGTGCAGATTCTTGCCGACATCGAAGATGAAATCCTCATTGGCCCCCGGTAGGCCGGGCACGAAGACCTGGCCGGTGAGATTGCCGGCTTGGTTGGTGTACTGGCGAACACGGGACACGATCCCGACGCGGCGTAACAAAAGTTGAACCTGGTCGACCAAGTCCGGATTCACCAGATCGAGGACCATTCCACCGGTGGTCGAGCACCCGTCACCACGGAACAGCCCCGCCAACAGGCCACGCTGGAAGTCTTCGTCAGCGGTCAATACCTCATGCGACAGCCGCTTGTTGTGATACCCGGTACCGACCATCGACAGGAAGAGCGACGCAACGACCTTGCTATTGCAGATCATCCGAACGGATTGGTCCGACATACTTTGATGGACGGACAGATCCGCGGCAAAAACGCGCTTGAAGGCAGCGGCCAACTCATGCTGGTACTCGAGTTCGTGGCTGCCGATCGTGAAGTGGATCCCGTTGGGCCCACCCGCGTTTCCTGGACCCGTTCGTTTGGAGATGTGCCCTTCGGCGACATACCAGCCCAGGATGAGACCGAGGTCATACGACTCTTCGACATAGCGGTTCACCGAGACGAATTTCATGTGGTGGCGCTGCTTGTTGCGATGCTTGCGGTCGGCGTTCACCTTACGGATCAGTCCGTCGACCTCTTCGTACTCACCGATGCCGACGTGGTCCATCAGGTCGTACGTCCGCCGTTCGCGGAGTTCCAGCGGCGCGGCGGTCACGATGAAGTCCGACGAACGAATGTCTTTCGCCGCAAGCCATACGAAGCCGTTGAACGGATCTGCGCCATCACCCTCGATCAGGGTGGGCACTTGACGTGTGGTCCATACCAGAATCGGGTGCTCGGGCGTGCACAGGATCGGCTCTTTGTGCCCGAAGTGCGAGATGCGCACGAGCGCTTGATCGTTGGGGTTCTCGATGACGGACTCGACGACGGAGTACGACCCATCGTGTGACAGCACTCGGTCACCGACCGCGAGCGTCTCGATCTCTCTCGGTCCATCCGGTGTGTCGATGGGGGTCCCCGCGGGGAAGCACGAGACCGGCTCGCCACGCTGTTTCTTGCCCGAATTCAGGAACGTGGGGGTGGCCGGCTGGAACCGGCCGTCGATGATCTCGTCAACCAGCTTCTCGGCCAGGCCGGTGTCACCGGACGCCAGCGTCAGGGCCACCATGACCACGCGGTCCTCGAAGCGCTCCAGGTAGCGCTTTCCGTCGAAGGTCTTCAGCGTGTAGCTGGTGTAGTACTTGAACGCGCCCAGGAAGGTCGGGAAGCGAAACTTCTTGGCGTAAGCGCGATCCGTCAGCGTCTTGACGAAATTGCGCGAGTACTGGTCGAGCACCTCGCGCTCGTAGTACTCCTTCTGGATCAGGTAGTCGAGCTTCTCGTCCTGATTGTGGAAGAAGACGGTGTTCTGGTTGACGTGCTGCAGGAAGTACTCCCGCGCCGCCAGCACATCCTTGTCGAACTGGATCTTGCCATCCGCGTCGTACAGATTCAGCATCGCGTTGAGCGCGTGGTAATCCGTCTCCCCGGGGAGCGCGTGCGTGCCGGTGGTTACAGGCTCTGCAGCAGTGACGGTTGGTGACACGTCAGTTCCTTCCAGAATTCTTCCAGGCCCGTACGAACGGCTTCCACGTCGTCGGGGGTCCCCATGAGTTCGAAGCGGTAGAGAAAAGGCACGCAACACTTGCGGGACACCACGTTGCCCGCATAGGCGAACTCTTCGCCGAAGTTGTTGTTGCCCGCGGCGATGACGCCGCGGATCAACGACCGGTTGTGCTCGTTGTTCAGAAATGCGATGACCTGCTTGGGCACATAGCCACCGTTGTTGATGTCCGGGGTGGCCCTGCCGCCGCCGTAGGTCGGCAGGATCAGGACGTAGGGCTCGTCAACCTCGATGCGCCCGTGCAACGGGATGCGGGTGGCGGATAGACCCAGCTTCTCGACGAAACGGTGGGTGTTCTCCGACACGCTGGAGAAGTAGACGATGCCGGCCATCTGACCCCCTTCTCCCCAGTTGTCCTGTTGCCGCGGACTAGGCGGTGGCGGCCGCGGCGATGCCGCCCAGCGCCTTGATGCGGTCCGGACGGAAGCCCGACCAGTGCTCGTCACCGGCAACCACCACGGGAGCCTGCAGGTACCCCAGCGCCATCACGTAGTCCCGGGCTTCGGAGTTCTCGGTGATGTCGATGATGTCGTATGCCACGCCCTGCTTGTCGAGGGCCTTATAGGTGGCATTGCACTGCACGCATGCGGGCTTGGTGTAGACGGTGATCATTCGGTACGGCTCCCCTCAACCTGGCTCAGCGAAATTCACTGCGGACTCGTCTGGACGGATCCAGCTATGACGCACTACCTGTTCAGCAGACCGCTCAGCCCCGTGATTCCCTGCTACCGGATCAGCCCTGCGGCGAGACTTCCAGCCCCGCTGCGGGGACTCGGAAGTCTCGATTTCGAACGTCCGGCCGACTTGCTGATACTCGAGAACGTGTGGGGCCTGTCGGCTTCACAGACACTACACCTAGTGGCCACCAATACGAAGAGGTACAACATGTTCTGAACAACATTCATGAAATTCCCTGGTCGTAACCTCCTGTCAAGCCGACGCTCCGGCGTGTCGCAGATCACAACACGCCGATGCGCCGCCTCCGGCGGACCCCCGGTGCGCCCACCCGCGGACCTCCGCCTGCGATGTGTGTACCACCGAGCACCGACAGCGTCGGGTCGCCCGGCGCACACCGGATACAGCAAAGCCGCCGACAGGTCAAGAGCGACCCGCCGACGGCTCGGCTACTGCTCTATTCCGGGGGCGTGGTTCAGGCCACGCTCTCGTCTGCCGACCGGGCAGCCCGGGCCTCCGCCAACGTCTGCAGCGCCGCCCGCACTCCCTTCACCAGTTCGACCTCCTCACGCAGGTGCCGACTGTCCAGCGTGCTGCTGGGCACCGACAGGGTGACCGCGTCGACCACGCGGCCGCCGGCGATGCCGAACGACTTGCGGGTCTCGTCATGCGCCCATACCCCGGCGGGCGCGTCGGCGGTGTCCAGATCCTCGTTGTAGAACGGCAACTCGCCCAGGCCGCCGTAGACGGTGACGTCGAGGCCCTCGGCCGTCCCGAGTTCCACGGCCACCTCGGCCAGCTGCCGGTTCAGCGAGACGGTCCGCAGGCTGCCCACCAGCACCAGGATGTTCGTCATGACGTGTCGTCCTTTCGGTCCCTCACGGAGTTCGGTCCATCTTCACCCGAGGCAACCGGACCGCGGTCCGATTAATTCCGGCTGACGTAAAGTCGCAGACGTGAGCATCGACGGGCTGCCGCTGATCCGGCTGGAGACACCGGCCGCCGAGCGGGGTGACGCCGCGCGCAACCGGGCGGCGCTGCTCGACGCTGCCCGCCGCCTGATCGCCGAACGCGGCGCCGACGCACTGACCATGGACGATCTGGCGCGCGCCGCCGGCGTCGGCAAGGGCACCGTCTTCCGGCGCTTCGGGAGTCGCGCCGCATTGATGAGCGTGCTGCTCGACGAGGACGAGCAGGTGAGCCAGCGCGCCTTCCTGTTCGGACCGCCGCCACTGGGCCCGGCGGCGCCGCCACTGGAACGTCTACTGGCCTTCGGCGACGCCCGCATCCGCTTCGCGCATACCCATCACGAGTTGCTCTCGGCGGCCAACCGCGATCCCGCCACCCGACAGAACCCCGCGGCCCGGGTGCTGCGGACCCACCTGCGCGTCCTGCTCGAAAAGGCCGGCACCACCGGGGATCTCGACGCCCAGGCCGACGCCCTGCTAGCGCTGCTCGACGTCGACCACATCAAACACCAGCTGGCCGTCGGCCGGTCACTCGACGAGCTGGTCGAGGGCTGGCAGACCGTGGCCCGGAAACTGTGCGGCCGCTAGCAACCAGAATGCGCTGGATCTTGCACGTGGACCTGGATCAGTTTCTGGCCTCGGTCGAACTGCGTCGCCGACCCGATCTGATCGGCCTGCCGGTGATCGTCGGCGGCCAGGGCGACCCGACCGCGTCGCGCACCGTGGTCACGTGCGCGTCCTACGAGGCCCGCACGTTCGGGGTGCACGCCGGAATGCCGTTGCGCGTGGCGGCACGCCGCTGTCCGGACGCGGTATTCCTGCCCTCGGATCCCCCGGCCTACGACGCCGCCTCGGCCGCGGTGATGGACCTGCTGCGCGACCTCGGACACCCCGTCGAGGTGTGGGGCTGGGACGAGGCCTACCTCAGCGCCGACACCGACGATCCCATGGCCCTGGCGGAGCACATCCGCGCGGTGGTGGCCGACGCGACCGGGTTGTCCTGCTCGGTGGGCATCAGCGACAACAAGCAGCGCGCCAAGGTCGCAACCGGATTCGCCAAACCGGCGGGTTCGGCGAGCGGTGCCCTTCCGCGAGCACGAGGCCCGGCGAAGACCAAACCGGCGGGTTCGGCGAGCGGTGCCCTTCCGCGAGCACGAGGCCCGGCGACGACCAACCCCCGGGGCGTGCGGTGGCTGACCGACGCCGACTGGATGGAAACCGTCGGCCATCTGCCCGTCGACACGCTCTGGGGAATCGGCCCGAAGACCACCAAAAAGCTTGCCGAACTTGATATCACGACGGTCTGCGAGTTGGCCAACTCCGACGCCGAGACCCTGATCTCCGCCTTCGGGCCCCGCACCGGACTGTGGATCCTGCTGCTCGCCAAGGGCGGGGGCGACACCGAGGTCAGCACGCAGCCGTGGGTGCCGCGCTCGCGCAGCCACGTCGTCACCTTCCCCGACGATCTGGTCGATCGGGATGAGATGCGCACGGCGGTCGCGGATCTGGCGCGGCGCACGCTGGCGGAGGTCATCGAGCAGGGCCGGATGGTGACCCACGTCGCGGTCACGGTGCGGACGGCCACCTTCTACACCCGCACGAAGGTGCGCAAGCTGGCCGCGCCGACGGTCGCCGAGGCGGCCATCGTGGACGGCGCGCTCGACGTTTTCGGCCTGTTCGACACGAACCGTCCGATCAGGTTGCTGGGAGTCCGACTCGACCTGCTCATGCCGGGCCCTGACGTGGACTAACATCGCCGCCATGGCCGAACCGAAACCCCGCCCCGGCCTTCGCGAGCGCAAGAAGCAGGCCACCCGAGCCAAGTTGATCGAGGCGGCCGCCGATCTGGTGGAAAAACAGGGCTACACGAAGACCACTGTCGAGCAGATCGCCAATGCCGTCGACGTCTCGCCGCGCACGGTGGCGCACTATTTCCCGAGCAAGGAACAGCTACTGCTGGGCATGGTCGACGCGTACGCCGAGGCCGCCCACGCGGAGTTCGCGACCGTCCCCGACGATCTGCCGCCGCTGCAGGCCCTGTTGGCCTCTAATGTGGCGCTGCTGGATCGCATCGACAACCCGGAGTCCCAGATCGACGTCCGACGGTTGACGTCACTGCTCCGCACGATGCACGTGTCGCCGGCGTTGCGCCCGCTGTCGATCCGGATGCGGTGCACGGCCTCCCTCGACGAGATGGCCCGACGGCTGGGTACCGACGTGCAGGACCGGCGGGTGGAACTGGTCTTCGCGGTGTGGGCCGCCGTCGTGGGCGCGGCCTGGTCCGGCATCAGCGAGATGCTTGCCGCCGGCGAGGTGGACGCCGCTGGGCTGCCCGCCCTGCTCACGCAGCGCCTGCACGACGCGATGACGGACGTCATCGCCCTGTCGGAGTGATCCGGCCTACCGGTCCAGCTGCGGCCGCGGCCGCAGTGCGCGGGTGAACAGCACGTTGACCTGCCGCATCGCAACGCTGTAGGGCCACCACGCGACGCGCTTGAACGCATACAACGCCCGGATGTCCGGCGAGGTGTAGATCAGGAACCGGTTCTTCGCGACACCGGCCAGGATGGCCGCCGCGGCGCGTTCGGGGCTGACCGCGTGACCGGAGAACCGCGCGACCCAGCGTTCGACCCGCGGATCCTGCCGGTCCACCCCGGAGATCTCGACGGTATTGACCAAGGGGGTCTTGACCGCGCCGGGTACCACGACCGAGACGCCGATGCGGTGCCGCGCGAGGTCGAAACGCAGCACCTCCGACAGCCCGACCAGGCCGGCCTTGCTGGCGGTGTACGCGGCGTGCCACGGCAGGGCGACCAGACCGGCCGCCGAGGAGACACTCACCAGCTGACCGCCGCGGCCAGCGGCGACCATCGGCGGCACGAACGCCTCGATCACATGGATGGGACCCATCAGGTTGATGTCCACCATCGAGCGCCACTGCCGGTGGGTCAGCTGGTCGACGGTGCCCCACGCGGAGACGCCAGCGATGTTCATCACGACGTCCATGGCCGGATGCCAGGTGTGGATGTCGGCGCCGAATCGGGCCACCTGGTCGTAGTCGGAGATGTCCAGGGCGCGGTACTCCGCGACGGTGGCGCCCAGGGCCCGGGCGTCGGCGACGGTGGCGTCGAGGCCGTCGGCGTCGCGATCGGTCAGATAGAGCTCGGCTCCCCGAGCGGCCAGTGCCAGTGCGGTGGCGCGGCCGATGCCGCTGGCCGCGCCGGTGATCAGGCAGCGTTTGCCTGCGTAGCGCGAGACGGTCTGGCTTTCGGGCATGACGGTGACGATACCGACGGTATCGGTCAGATCCCGGTACCGCCCCACAGCGACGACAGCCATAACTTTTCGAGGACGGCCACCACCCGATCGGTGCTCCCGCCGGAACCGATGAAGGCCGACTCGCCGGACAGGGCCATCACAGTGGTGGCACCCAGGGTGCGGATGAGCATCGGGATGTCGTCGCTGATCGGTCGCGCGGTACCGGCTGCCCGCTCGTCCTCGACGATCGTGACGATCTTGTCGACGATGCTCCCGATCTGTTCGTCCTGGATCCGGCGGATCTCCGTATCGGTGGCGCGGGCCGTCATACACGCCTGCATCACGGGATCGTTGTTGGCGAACATCACCGCGGCGCTCTGCACCATCCGCCTGGCGAACTCCGCGGGCAGTTCGTCGGCCTCTCGGGGCGCGAAGTGGTGCGTCAGCTCTTCGAGTTCCTGCTGCGCCTCCTCCAGGATCTGGGCCAGGACGGCGTACTTGGAGTCGAAGTAGAAGTAGAAGCCGGACCTGGCCACCCCGGCCCGGTCGCTGATCGTGCTGACCGACACATCGTCGAACGGCACCTCCTGCAGCAGTTCGCGCACAGCGCCGAGGATCGCCTTCCGCTGCCGGTCACCGCGGCGACGCGGCTGCTGGCCGGGGTCCTCCGACGGTATGGCGACACGCACGAGCATTACCTTGCACCACGCCGGGACCGGAGCGAAACTTGACAGGCGTCAAATCGACGGCTGAGATGAAGCGGCCGTGGCGTTCGCCACACCCGACGACACCGTGGCAATTGCCACACCCGACGACGGAATCAGGTCAGGAGACACATGCCCGCGACCATCAATGCCCCGCAGTACCTGTTGGACCAGGCCAAACGCCGGTTGAAGCCGACACCGGTGACCCTGCCCGGCATGGGCGCGGTCGAGAGGCGCCTGCGGGATCGCGAGTGGGACCAGTTCGTCCTGGCCGAGCCGCCGGCCGGCAGCGACCTGAAGCCGGTCATGGGCGACTCGGGCCTGCCGATCATCGGGCACCTGATCGAGGTCTTCCGCCGCGGCCCGGACTACGTCCTGGACCTCTACCGCAAGCACGGCCCCGTCTACTACTCGCACAACGTGGCGCTGTCGCAGGTGATGGCGCTGGGCCCGGACGCCACCCAGGCGGTGTTCAGCAACCGCAACAAGGAGTTCTCGCAGCGCGCCTGGGATCCGGTGATCGGACCGTTCTTCGAGGGCGGCCTGATGCTGCTCGACGGCGAGGAGCACATGTTCCACCGCCGGATCATGCAGGACGCCTTCACCCGCTCCCGGCTGACCGGCTATGTGCCGCACGTCGATTCGGTCGCGTCGGCCGTGCTGGCCAACGACTGGGTGGCCAACGACGCCCGGTTCTTGTTCCACCCGGCGATGAAGGAGCTGACCCTCGACATCGCCTCGGAGGTGTTCATGGGGGTGCCCGCGGGCACCGACCGCAAGTTGGTCACCACCGTCAACGAGGCGTTCGCCACCACCACCCGGGCCGGCAATGCCATTGTGCGCAAACCGATTCCGCCGCTGTCCTGGTGGCGCGGTGTCAAGGCGCGCAAGACGCTGGACGACTACTTCGCCAGCCGCATCGCCGAGAAGCGCGCCTCGGAGTCCACCGACATGTTCTCCGTGTTGTGCCATGCCACCGACGAGGAGGGCCGCTCCTTCACCGACGCCCAGATCATCAGTCACATGATCTTCCTGATGATGGCGGCGCACGACACCTCGACCTCGACGATGACCACCATGGCCTATCACCTGGCCGCCAATCCCGAGTGGCAGGACCGGTTGCGGGAGGATTCCGAACGCATCGGCGACGGCCCGCTGGACATCGAGGCGCTGGAAAAGCTGGAAACCTACGACCTGGTGATCAACGAAACCCTGCGGATGCAGACACCGCTGCCGTTCAACTTCCGCCGCGCCGTGCGCGACACGGACCTGATGGGCCACTTCATCCCGGCCGGCACCGACGTGGTGACGTGGCCGGCGATCAACCACCGGTTGCCCGAGTTGTGGACCGACCCGGAACGCTTCGACCCGATGCGCTTCGCCGAGCCACGCAACGAGCACAAGTCCCACCGCTATGCGTTCGCACCGTTCGGCGGCGGAGCGCACAAGTGCATCGGCATGGTGTTCGGTCAGCTCGAGATCAAGACGGTCATGCACCGCCTGATGCGCCGGTATCGGCTGGAGCTCCCCCATCCCGGCTACCGGCCACGCTGGGATTACGGCGGCATGCCGGTTCCTGTCGATGGAATGCCGATCGTGCTTCGCCCCCTGAATTAACCTGGGTGGCGTGACGAACGCCACAATCAGCACGCCGGAGTTCCTCCTCGGCCAGGCCCGTCGCCATTTCAAACCCGCGCTGAACAACTTCCCGGGGATGTACGCCGCCGAACGCAAACTGCGCGGCACACAGTTCCGGCAGCGGGTGTTGGCCGAGCCGCCACCGGGCAGTGCTCTGCGACCCGTGACGGGCGACGGCGGCATGCCGGTGCTCGGCCACATGATCGAGATGTTCATGAACACCCCGGACTACCTGCTGCACATCTACCGCACCCAGGGCCCGGTGTTGTACGCCTACTCCCCCGTCCTGCCGTCGGTGGCCGCACTCGGGCCCGACGCCGCGCAGGAGATCTACACCAACCGCAACAAGGACTACTGCCAGGAGGGCTGGAAGCCGGCAATCGGCCCGTTCTTCAGACGGGGGCTGATGCTGCTGGATTTCGAGGAGCACCTCTATCACCGGCGGATCATGCAGGAGGCGTTCACCCGAGCCCGGCTGGCCCGCTACGTGACAGAGGTCGACCGCGTCGCCACCGACGTCGTCGCCAACGACTGGGCGGTCAACGACTCACGGTTCCTGCTGTACCCGGCGCTCAAGGAGCTGACCCTCGACATCGCCTCGGTGGTGTTCATGGGGCATGCGCCCGGTACCGACAAGAAGTTGGTCACCGAGGTCAACAAGGCGTTCACCATCACCACCCGGGCCGGCAACGCCATCGTCCGGATGCCGGTGCCGCCACTCACCTGGTGGCGCGGCCTGCGGGCCCGCCAACTGCTGGAGGACTACTTCACCGCGCGGGTTTCCGAGGCACGCCGCCAGCAGGGTGGGGACGACCTGCTGAGCGTGCTGTGCCATTCGGCCGACGAGGACGGAAACCGGTTCTCCGACCGCGACATCGTCAACCACATGATCTTCCTGATGATGGCCGCGCACGACACGTCCACGTCCACCGCGAGCACGATGGTGTACAACCTGGCCGGAAATCCGGAGTGGCAGCAGCGTTGTCGCGACGAGTCGGACCGCCTGGGCGACGGCCCGCTGGACATCGAGGCGCTGGAGAAGCTCGAAAGCCTCGATCTGGTGATGAACGAATCGATCCGGATGGTGACACCGGTGCAGTGGGCGATGCGGCGCACCGTGCGCGACACCGACCTGTTGGGTTACTACATCCCCGAGGGAACCAACGTCATCTTCTATCCGGGCATGAGCCACCGGTTGTCCGAGATCTGGACGGACCCAGAGGTTTTCGATCCGGCCCGGTTCACCGAACCGCGGAACGAGCACAAGCGGCACCGGTACGGGTTCACACCGTTCGGCGGCGGAGCCCACAAGTGCATCGGCATGACCTTCGGCCAACTGGAGGTCAAGACCATCCTGCATCGGCTGCTCCGCCGGTACCGGCTCGAGTTGCCGTATCCGGGCTATCGGCCCCGCTGGGATTACGGCGGTATGCCCATTCCCATGGACGGCATGCGAATCGCGTTGCGGCCCTTGTAAGTTCAGATCTCAGGAACCAAGCCCGTTGGCGGCCGCGATCACCGCCCGCAGCGCCGAGTCGGTAGCGGCATCCCGGCCCTCGGCCCAGCCCATCGCCCAGTCGGAGCGCGCCCCGTTGCTGGCATGAACGAAGGTGGCGGTGTGCGCGCCGGCCCGCAACTGGTGGAATCGCAGCACCTCGACGGCCACCCCGCCGTCGTGCAGCATCGCGGTGAGCGCGCCGACCGGACCACTCGCCGACGCCGTCGGTGTGGTGATGCGGTCGCCGAACGCGATGGTCGCGGTGTAGGTGCGCGACCGGGGGCCCGCCGCGGCGTCTGCGCACTCCCAGGCACCCAAGCGGACGGGACCCGAACCGTGGCCCAACCGGGCGAACACCTCGTCGCAGGGCAGATCGGCGACGTCGTCGCGCAGCCCGCGGGGCAGCGGGGTGGCGAACAGATCGCCGAACGTCCGCCCGGTGGCGCCGAACGGAAAGGTATTGGGAGAGGTCATGTGCCGGCCTTCGCTGATCGTCGGAAAGCGACCGACGGGAAGCTCAGCAGTAGCAATCGACCCACAGCGGGGGGTCGGTCTGGATCAGACCCCGCTGTGGGGCGCTACTACGAGGAATTTCGGCACGGTCGCCACCCTAACAGCGCGACCGGCAGCGCCGGGAATCACGCCAGCGCCAGGAAGAGCTTCTCCAACTCGGCCTGCGTCATCGGGGCTTCCCCGCCGTCGGCGCCGGCACCCACGACACATTCGCGCAGGCCGGTCGCGACGATCTTGAAGCCGGCCCGGTCCAGCGCCTTGGAGACCGCGGCCAGCTGGGTGACGACGTCCTTGCAGTCCCGGCCCTGTTCGATCATGGCGATGACGCCGGCGAGCTGGCCCTGTGCGCGCCGCAACCGGTTGAGCACTGCGGCGATCGCGTCTTCGTCCCCAACCATGATCGGCTCCCTTCCGGCGGACATCAGATGTCCCCCAGTGTACCCGTGGGGGTATATGCTCAACGACATGTGCTACCCCGTCACCTGCCCGCGCTGCGGCAAGACCACCTGGGACGGCTGCGGCGAACACGTCGCTGAGGTCAAGGCATCGGTGCCCCCCGAGCAATGGTGCACCTGCCGCGAGAAGACGACCTGACCCCTCCCGGCCCTTCGATCGGCCCGATTGGGCGTGGCGGGCAGTCCATGGATACGATGGATTGGCTATTCGTTCAATTCATGAACTCGTAAGGGGTCGCCCGTGTCGACCACGTACCTGGCCGGTTCCGCGCGACCGCTCTACGAGATCAAGGCGAACCTGTTCAAGGCACTCGCCCATCCCGCGCGGATCCGCATCCTGGAGATCCTGACCTCGGCGGACCGTCCCGTGCCGGTCAGCGAGATCCTGTCCATCACCGGTGTCGAGGCAACCCTGATGTCCCAGCACCTCGCCGTCCTCAAGCGGCACCGGGTCGTGGCCGGCGAGCGGGTGGGCAACGCCGTCTTCTATACCCCGACCCACCCGCTGATCGCCGAGCTGCTGCTGATCGCCCGGACGTTCCTGACCGACACCCTGGCCGCCGATCAGGATCAGCTGGCCGCGGTCGGGACGCTGCCCCCGCTGCGCCGAACCACCGGTACCGCGGACTGATCACCGCCATCTGGCTTGTACGTATGACCCTGGTCTTCCGGATACCAGTGGACGGACACCGTCGACGTCGTCCCCCTGGCGGAGCGGGCGGTCCGGCTACGCGACACGCCGATCGGCGATGTACGAACACGGACGCTCGTCCGGTGTTCTCACGTACATCACGTGCCCACGGTCAGCAGCAGTCGACTCCGCCGACGCACCAGGATGCTCGACAACCACGGCCCGGCTTCCTGCGCCCCGATCCACCGCGTTCGGTCGAGGAGCAGTCGCAGCACCAACGTCGCCTCCAGCCGGGCCAGTGCCGCGCCGACACAGAAATGCACGCCCTTCCCAAAAGTGATGTGGCCCTTGGCCGGACGGTCCAGGCGGAACTCGCCGGGGTTGTCGAACTTCGCCGGATCGCGGTTGGCCGCACCCCACAGCAGCAGCAGCCGCGAATTCGCCGGCAGCGGCACGCCCGCGAGTTCGGTGTCGACCCGCACATGCCGGTAGTGCCCGCGGAACGGCGGTTCGAAGCGCAGGCACTCCTCGATGAACGGCCCCAGCAGCTGCGGATCGTCCCGCAGCTGCTGCTGGATCTGGGGGCGCTCCGCCAGGATGCCGACCGCGCTGCCCAGCAGTGAGGCGGTGGACTCCCCTCCGGCGCTGAACAGGATCACCATGATCACCGCGGCGGTCACCTGATCGATGTCCCCGTGGGCGTGGGCGGTCGCCATGTCGCCGAGCAGATTGTCCTGTGCGCCTTCGTCGATCGCCCGGTGGAACTGTTCGAAGATGTACCCCGACAGCTCCATGGCGGCGGTGCCGGAGGCCGCCAGCTTGTCGGAATCGGCAATGCCGTCGAGTGTCTGCACGCTGGCGTACGCCTTGGGGATCAACAGGTCGACGTCGCTGTCGGGCACCCCGATCAGCCGCGTGACCACCATCATCGGCAGCCGGTTGGCCACCGCGCTCATCCACTCGATACGTCCGTCGCGCAGGTTCTCCGACCACAACCGGTCGAAAGTCTCGACGATGAAGGGCTCGGTGGCACGAATTCGCTTGGCGGCCAAATGCGGCACCAGCATCCGGCGGTGTACGGCGTGACCGGGATCATCGGCGGTCGCCAACACCTGCACCGGCCCGTCCAGCTCACCCATCGGGAACGCCGAGAGGGCACCGTCCGAGTACCGCATCGCCGCAGTGAGATTCGCGGAGAACTCGTCGACGCGCGCGACGGCGTCCTCGAGGGCATCCCAACCGCACACCAGATAGAAGTCGGAGTCGCCGACGCGATGGACCGGACCGGCGGCGCGCAACCGGTCATACAACGGATAGGGGTCCTGAATGGCGGCGTCGCCGAAGAACTCGGCCGGGTCCACCCCGGCGGCGTGGGCTGTGGTCACCAGTCCAGCCTGCGCACCGGCGCCACCGAGGTCAACGCGGACCGCGCAGGTCGAGAGGCCGATCTGGGGCGGTCTACCGCGCAACGTCTCGAGCCAGCGTTCCGATCAGCCACATCTGTGAAACATTGATGCGATTTCGTCTCAGGGCGAGATAAAGTCACTGAGTGATGTCACGGCACGACTGGCTGGTCGACGGGGATCGCGGCGCGGCGGCCGCCGAGCGGATCTATGCCGGGGCCGCCGAATTGATCTACCGCGACGGGTATGACGCCTTCAGCCTGGAGGCGCTGGCAACGCACGTGCACTGCTCGCGGGCCACCATCTATCGGCACGCGGGCGGCAAGTCGCAGATCCGCGAACAGGTCACCACCCGGATGGCCGCCCGGATCGTGACGGTGGTGCGCAAGGCCGTCGCCGGACTCTCCGGCGCCGACCGAGTGCTGACAGCCGTCGGGGTGGCCGTGACCGAGATCAGGGCCGACCCGGCCGGACAGTTGTTCGTCGACATAATGCGCGACGGCCGCGGATCGACGTGGCTGACCGCGTCGCCGGCCGTCGCCGCGTTCGCCACTGAACTCGCCGGCCTCGACGACGACCTCGCTGCCGCCCGGTGGATCGTGCGCCTCGTGCTGTCCCTGCTGGTGTGGCCGGGCGACGATCCGGACGCCGAAACCGCTCTGCTGCAACGGTTTGTCGCGCCGGCGTTCGACTGAGCGCGGCACCCCGGGGCGAGCGTGCGTGAAAGTACGCGACACCCCGCGCGAGAGCGGGCCGACACGCACGCTCGGCGCGGAAAGGAGCCGCTACTTGATCAGCGGGTCGCGGGGCATGCCGAGAATCCGCTCGGCGATCTGATTCCGGGTGACCTCCGACGTGCCGCCGGCGATCGCCATCGCCCGCGCGCCCATCGCCATCATTACCGGCAGCGCCGACGCCCCGTCCACCAGCGCGGCGTCCTGCCCATTGAGTAGGCACATGATGGCCGCCGACTCGCCCATGTGCTCGGCGAGCTTGAGCTTGGTGATGTTGCCCTCCGGACCCGGGCCGGCGCCCTCGATGCTGCGCACCGCACTGCGCAGATTCAGCAGCCGGATCGCGTGATCGTCGGCCAGGAAGTTGCCGACGCGAATCTTGGCCCCCGCCAACCGATCTGCGTGCTCCCCCGCCAGCGCCACCAGCGCCGCCGGGTCGACGCCGGCCACTCCGGACCCGCCGCCGATGCTCACCCGCTCGTTGCCGAGCGTGGCCCGCGCGACCGTCCAACCGCTGTTGGGCTCACCCACCACGTCCTCGTCGGGGACGAACACGTCGTTGAAGAACACCTCGTTGAACTCCGAGCCGCCCATGATCATTCGCAGCGGGCGCACCTCGACGCCCGGCGCATTCATGTCGATGATCACGGTGGTGATACCGGCATGCTTGGCCGCATCCGGGTCCGTCCGCACGGTGGCCAGGCCACGCTGCGCGTAGTGCGCGCCCGACGTCCACACTTTCTGGCCGTTGATCTTCCAGCCGCCGTCGACGCGCACCGCGCGGGTCTTGATGGCTGCCGCATCCGATCCGGCGCCGGGTTCGGAGAACAGCTGGCACCAGACCTCGTCCTTGCGCAGCGCCTTGTCGACGAATCTCTCGATCTGCGAGTGGGTTCCGTGCTGGACCAGCGTCAGGACCACCCAGCCGGTGATGCCGTAATCCGGCCGCTTGACGCGGGCGGACCGAAACTCCTGGTCGATCACCACCTGTTCGATGGCGCCCGCGGCCCGGCCGAACGGCTTGGGCCAGTGCGGCTGCACATAGCCGGTGCTGATCAGCCGGTCCAGCTGCGCCTGCCCGTCCAGCGCCGCGATCTCGGCGACATCGGCACGCACCCCGGCGCGCATCTCCTCGGCCGAGGCCGGCAGTTCCAGGCTGTTGAGCCGGGTCACGCCCGCGGCCGACAGGTCGAACAGATCGGCGGCGGGCCCGTCACTGCCCAGGAGTGCGCGCAGCGCCATCGCCCGCCGCAGATGCAGGTGCGCATCGTGCTCCCAGGTGAACCCGATGCCACCGTGCACCTGAATGTTCAACTCCGCGTTGCGAAGATAGGCCGGGAAGGCCGAGGCGGCGGCCGCGGCGGCCATCAACCGGAACTGCGCGGGATCGTCGTCGGCGGCGGCCCGGGCGGCGTCCCACACCAGCGCGGTGGCACTCTCGGCGGCCACCGCCATGTTGGCGCAGTGGTGCTTGATGGCCTGGAACGTGGCGATGGTGCGGCCGAACTGCTCACGCACCTTGGCGTATTCGACGGCGGTCCGCAGGCAGTCGGCGGCCCCGCCGACGGCTTCGGCCGCGAACAAGGTGCGCGCATGGGCCAGGGCGTCTGCCGCGGCGCCCGGCAGCACGTCGACCTGTGCGCCGTCGAGGCGCACCCGGCCGGACCGACGCGACAGGTCGAGGTTCGTCGGGATCTCGACGGCGACCCCGTCGGCGGTGCGGTCGACCAGCAGCACGTCGTCGCCCGCGGCGATCAGCAGCAGATCGGCCAGGCCGGCGCCCAGCACCACCCCGGCGTCGCCGGTGGCGGTCGCGCCCGAGACGATGACCGAACCACCGAGGCCGACCCCGGCGGTCGTGCTGCCGTCGGTCAATCCGCCCAGCATCCGGGACTTCTGGTCATCCGACCCGTGCCGGGCCAGCACTGCGGAGGCCACCACGGTCGGGACGAACGGGCCGGGCGCGACGGCACTGCCGAGGGCCTCGATCACCACCACCAGTTCGGGCAGCCCGAACCCCGAGCCGCCGTGCGCTTCGTCGATGTGCAGGCCGAGCCAGCCGAGCTCGGACATCCCCGCCCAGAACGGCGGTCGCTGTTCAGCGGGGGCCTCGAGCAACTCGCGCGCGGCGGCGCGGGCCTTCTGTGCGACGAGGAAGTCCTCGGCTACCTTGCCGAGTTCCCGATGGTCATCTGTGAGTGCGATCGCCATGGAAAGTCATAGTGCCGGGGGCCGGTTGATCGGATAACAGCGCCCCCCGGCACCTGGTCTCACTTCGGGGCGAAGCGCTGCCCGGCGTCCAGCCGGATGCACTGTCCGTTGAGCATCGCGTTGTCCACGATGGCCGCGACCAGCTTGGCGAACTCCTCGGGCCGGCCCAGCCGCTTCGGGAACGCCGCGTCCTTGGTCAGCATGGTCGCGAACTCGTCGGGGATGCCCTTGGTCAGGCCGGTGGCGAACAGGCTCGGCGCGATGGCCAGCGCCCGGATCCCCAGCGGGCCGAGGTCGCGCGCCATGGTCAGGCACATGCCGGCGATGCCGGCCTTGGCGGCGGTGTAGGCGACCTGACCGATCTGGCCCTCGAACGCCGCGATGGACGCGGTGTTGATGATGACGCCGCGCTCGTCATCCTCCGGCTCGTTCTTGGACATGTGCTCGGCGGCCAGGCGGCTGATGTTGAACGACGCGACGAGGTTCAGGTTGATGGTGTTCTGGAAGGTCTCCAGGCTGTGCGGGCCGTTCTTGCCGAAGGTCTTCTCGGCGACGCCACCGCCGGCGGTGGTCAGCACCACGTGCAGGCCGCCGAGCTCGTTGACGGCGGCGGCCAGGGTGTCGCCGGTGCCGGCGAAATCGGTGACGTCGACGGGCAGGAAGGTTCCGCCGATGGCGCTGGCGACGTCCTTGCCGTCGGTGCCCTCGCGGTCCAGGACGGCCACCTTGGCGCCCTTGCTGGCGAGCAGCTCCGCCGAGGCCCGGCCGAACCCGGACGCACCGCCGATGACGACGACCTTCTTGCCGTTGATCTCCATGTTCCAATTCCTCCCAAGACTTATGTTGCATGACAAAATACCGCGCTGATGTAAACCCCGGCCAGCCGGGTTCGGCGAGCGGTGTCGTCCTGCGAGCGCGAGGCCCGGCGGCATGAGGCCCGGTCGGGTCCCGACTTGCGTACCTTGGACGGCATGGCCTCGCGGGCGGGTCCGGGTATCGCGGCGGCGGCGGTCGCCCTGGGTGTGACGCAGCTGCTCGCGGCGCCGCTGGGGTCCGGGGCCGACGCCCGCACCGCGGTGGGCTCGATGATCATCGATCTGACGCCGGGCGCGGTGAAGGAATGGGCCATCCAGACCTTCGGCACGCACGACAAACTGTTCCTGACCATCACGGTCCTGGTGGTGATCCTGCTGGTGGCGGCCGCCGCGGCCCGCTGGGAGATGCCGCGCCGCCCGATCGGCAGTGCCGTGCTCGCGCTGGCCGGCGTGGCCGGAGCGGTTGCGGTGCTGTCGCGGCCCGGCGGCGGCGTCGTCGACGTCCTACCCGTCCTCGTCGGCGCCGGATGTGGCATCGCGGTGCTGCGGCTGCTGATCTCCCGGTCATCCCCGCGGCGACGGCCAGGCCGGCGCGACGCGCTGTTGACGCTGGGGCTCACCGGAGCCGGGGCCCTGGCGGGTCTGGCTGGCAGCGCGTGGGGCCGCCGGCTGCATTCGGTGGCCCCGGACCGACAGGCATTCACCGCCCCGCCGGTACAGGTGCCCGCTCCCCCGATTCCCGCACAGGTCCAGCCGGCCGGAGTGGACCTGCCCACGTTCGTGACGTCCAACGACGAGTTCTACCGGATCGACACCGCGCTGAGCGTCCCGCAGGTCACCCGCGACGAGTGGCGGCTGCGGGTACACGGCATGGTCGACCGCGAGACCACCTTCGATATGGCCGCGTTGGCGGCCCTGCCGGTGGTGGAGAAGGTGGTGACGCTGACCTGCGTGTCCAATCCCGTTGGCGGGGAACTCATTTCGAATGCGACGTGGACGGGCTATCGGGTCCGCGACATCCTCGCCAAGGTGGACGTGCATCCCGACGCCGACATGGTGCTCTCGATGTCGACCGACGGGTTCACCGCGGGAACGCCGGTGGAGGCACTGACCGATGGCCGCGATGCGCTGCTCGCGATCACCATGAACGGCCAGCCGCTGCCCGCCGAGCACGGCTACCCGGCCCGCCTGGTGGTGCCGGGTCTGTACGGCTACGTGTCGGCCACCAAATGGGTCGTCGACCTCGAGCTCACCCGGTTCGACCGGGCGCAGGGGTACTGGACCGGGCTGGGCTGGTCGGCGCGCGGTCCGATCAAGACCGGGTCGCGGATCGACGTGCCGCGCGACGGCGCCGAGATCGACCGCGGGGCAGTCACTTTCGGCGGAACGGCGTGGGCGCAGAACCGCGGCGTACGCAACGTCGAGGTGCGCGTCGACTCACCCGCTGGGCCCGGGGTGTGGCAGCCCGCCGATCTGGGTGCCAGCTATACCGGCGACACCTGGCGGCTGTGGAGCTTTCCGTGGCGGACGACGGAATCCGGGCTGCACACCATCACCGTCCGGGCCACCGACAACACCGGCGCCGTGCAGACCGAGGACACCGCACCCCCGCCTCCCGACGGCGCAACGGGCTGGCACCAGGTCGAGTTCTCGGTACGGTGACCCTTTCCCTGTCGGCGGTGGCCGCCGAGGCAGACACCATCGACGCCGTGCGCGCGCTCTACCGACACTGACCGCTGTCGTATGGTCGAACCCGTGAGCTCCCCGGCCGGCCCCCGCGAAATCGTCCTCGACCTACCAGAACTGACGATGACCGCCCTGGAATGGGGTCCGCCGGAAGGCCGGCTGGCACTGTGCGCGCACGGTTTCCCCGACAGCGCACACGGCTGGCAGTTAATGGCTCCGCTGTTAGTGGCCAAGGGTTTCCACGTGGTGGCACCGTTCATGCGTGGCTACGCGCCGACCGGGCCGGCCCCGGACGGGGACTACACGATCGGCGCGTTGATGAGTGATCTGATCGCGGTGCACGAAGCCCTGGGCGCCCCGCCGGACGCGGTGCTCATCGGACACGACTGGGGCGGGTGGGCCACCGGGTCGATGGCCGGCTACGGCGGATCGCCGTTCGCCGCGCACATTTCGCTGGCGCTGGCGCCGGTGGGGGCAATAGCGCCGCCCCGCGGGCTGGGGGCGAGCGGTGGCGTCCGGCTGGCCGGCCGGCAGCTGCGCAACAGCTGGTACATCGTGTTCTTCCAGACGCCCTGGCTTCCGCAGCGGTTGCTGACCCGGGTCATCCCGCGGCTGTGGCGGGACTGGGAACCGGCGGGCACCGATGTGCGCGACGACGTCGCCGCCACCCTGGCTGCGCTGCCCGACACCGCGCACCGCACGGCCGCGGTGTCCTACTACCGCCACAACATGCAGGCCCGGCGCGGCGCCCGGCAGCACCGGAACCTGAACCGGTCCCGGTACGGGAAGCCGCGGTTCCCACTGCTGGTGGTTTACGGGGACAGCGACGGCGCGCTGGACGCGGCACTGCATTCCGACGTGCTGGCGGCGTTGCCATCGGGTAGCCGATCGGTGGTGATCGCCGGTGCCGGTCACTTCATCCAGATCGAGCGACCGCAGGAGGTCTGCGACGCCGTCATGGAATATCTCGACGGCCGCTGACCGTTCCTTTCGATCTACTCAGCACTGCTTGCGACGGTTAGCGAGTGGGTCTCGCAGCCGACGCTCAGCAGATCGCAATGGGCTCGAGGAACGGCATGATCGCGCGGATCGCCGGGCCGTCCCCGCGAATATCCGCACCGGCGGCCGAACCGGTGACAGGATCGGCAGTGCCTCCCAAATGCCGAGTCACCTCCGAACCGAAGGACTGCACCGTGGCCACACCCGCCGCTGCGCCAACCGAAGAGACCGTCGGCGACATCACCTACATCCGCACCGACGCGGATCTGCCGCCGGTGGCGGTCATCGACCGCTCCCCCATCACCGCCCGGCACAAACTGGTCTTCGGCCTGGTCGCCGTGCTGGGTGCGGTCGCGTGGGCGGTCATCGCCTTCTTCCGCGGCGAGACCGTCAACGCGGTGTGGTTCGTGGTCGCGGCCATCTGCACCTACGTCATCGGCTTCCGGTTCTACGCGCGGCTGATCGAGATGAAGATCGTCCAGCCGCGCGACGACCACGCCACCCCGGCGGAGATTTTCGAGAACGGCACCGACTACCTGCCGACCGACCGGCGGGTGCTCTTCGGGCACCACTTCGCGGCCATCGCGGGCGCCGGCCCCCTGGTCGGTCCGGTGCTGGCCACCCAGATGGGGTATCTGCCCGGGACCATCTGGATCATCATCGGCGCTGTGGTCGCCGGCTGCGTGCAGGACTACCTGGTGCTGTCGATCTCGACACGGCGCCGCGGACGGTCCCTGGGCCAGATGGCCCGCGACGAGCTCGGCCCCGTCGGCGGCGTCGCCGCGATCGTCGGGGTGCTGGTGATCATGGTGATCCTGCTGGCCGTGCTCGCCCTGGTGGTGGTCAACGCACTGGCCGAGAGCCCGTGGGGCGTCTTCTCCATCGCGATGACCATCCCGATCGCCGTTTTCATGGGTCTGTATCTGCGCTTCCTGCGCCCGGGCCGGGTGTCGGAGGTTTCGCTGATCGGTGTGGCGCTGCTGCTGGCGGCGGTGATCTCCGGCGGTTGGGTGGCCCAAACCGATTGGGGCGCAGACTGGTTCACCCTCTCGAAGGTCACCCTGTCGTGGTGCATCATCATCTACGGTCTGGCGGCGTCCATCCTGCCGGTCTGGCTGCTGCTGGCCCCCCGCGACTATCTGTCGACGTTCATGAAGGTCGGCACCATCGCCCTGCTGGCGCTGGGCATCCTGCTGGCCCGCCCGGTCATGGAAGCCCCGGCCGTCTCCCAGTTCGCCACCCGCGGTGACGGGCCCGTGTTCGCCGGGTCGCTGTTCCCGTTCCTGTTCATCACCATCGCCTGCGGCGCCCTGTCGGGCTTCCACTCCCTGATCTCCTCGGGCACCACGCCCAAGCTGCTGGAGAAGGAGAGCCAGATGCGGCTGATCGGCTACGGCGGCATGCTCACCGAATCGTTCGTCGCGATCATGGCACTGATTACCGCGTCAATCCTCAACCAGCACCTGTACTTCGTGATGAACGCGCCGGCCGCGGCGACCGGGGGCGCGGCCGCATCGGCCGCCGAGTACGCCAACGGCCTGGGCCTGTCGGGCACCCCGATCACCCCCGAGCAGATCACCGCGGCCGCCGACGCCGTCGGCGAACATTCCATCGTGTCCCGCACCGGGGGCGCGCCAACCCTGGCCATCGGAATGGCCGAGGTGCTGCATCAGGCGTTCGGCGGGCCCAGCGTCAAGGCGTTCTGGTACCACTTCGCGATCATGTTCGAGGCGCTGTTCATCCTGACCACCGTCGACGCCGGTACCCGGGTCGCCCGGTTCATGCTGTCCGATGGTCTGGGGAATCTCGGTGGGCCGCTGCGCAAACTGCGCGATCCCAGCTGGCGCGTTGGCGCCTGGGTGTGCAGCCTGATCGTCGTCACCGCGTGGGGCTCGATCCTGCTGATGGGTGTCACCGACCCGTTGGGCGGTATCAACACGCTGTTCCCGCTGTTCGGCATCGCCAACCAGCTGCTGGCCGCCATCGCCCTCACGGTGGTCACCGTGGTGGTGATCAAGAAGGGCCTGCTGCGCTGGGCGTGGATCCCGGCCGTCCCCCTGCTGTGGGATCTGACAGTCACCATGACGGCGTCGTGGCAGAAGATCTTCTCCGCCGACCCGAAACTGGGCTACTGGAAGCAACATTCGCAGTATGTGGCAGCCAAGGAGGCCGGCAAGTCGGCGTTCGGCGCGGCCAAGACCCCGCAGCAGATCGACGAGGTGATCCGCAACACGTTCATCCAGGGCACGTTGTCGATCGTGTTCGCGGTCCTGGTGCTGATCGTGTTCGTCACCGGGCTGATCGTCGCGCTGCGTGCCATCCGCGGCGACGGCCCGCCGCTGGCGGAGGAGCAGCCCGTGCCGTCGAGGTTGTTCGCCCCGTCGGGGTTGATCGCCTCCCCCGCCGAGAAGGAGGTGCAGGAACAATGGGACGTATTGCCGGCTTCGCACGCCAGATCCGTTGGTACTGCTCATCATTGATGGGCGACAACCACTACCGCCGGTACGTCGACCACCGCGCCCGCACTCATCCGGGTGAGCCGGTGTGCAGCGAGGCCGAGTACTGGCGCATGCGCCATGCCGCCGCCGACGCCAACCCGGGCGCTCGCTGCTGCTGAAACCGCCTGGCCCGAGGGAGAATCGAGGTACCCAGTGGACGCCCGGATCACCTACCGCACACTGCGGATCACGATGATCGCACTGGCCGTGATGCTGGGGGTGTCCATCGGCCTGCTGAGGTGGACGGGCTCCCGACAGGTCCTCGGTTCGATCAGCGCCTACTACTTCACCCCGGCGCATGCCGTATTCGTTGCGGCGGTGTGCGGTTTGGGTGTCTGCCTGGTCGCCTATCGCGGCAACACCACCCCCGAGGAGGTCCTGCTCGACGTGGCCGGCGTCCTGGCCTTCGTCGTCGCCTTCGTACCGACGAGTCCCGGGCCGCCGCCGTATCCGGACATGCCGAGTGCCGAACATCCCTATGTCGGAACGCCCAACAACCTCGTCGCCCTGTTGGGCGGCCTGGCGGCCGGGTGGGCGACCTATGGACTCATCATCGTTCTCCGAAATGCCCTGCGGCCGCCGGCGGAGCCTGATCGAAACTCCCCGCTCGATCGCACCGTGCAGATCTGCGCCACCCAACTCCAGCGACTGGGCGACGCACACCCACCGACGCGGTGGATCCTGCCCGCCTTCGCGGCGCTCTATCTATTGATCGGCGGCGTTCTGCTGCTGTTCTGGCACCGCCCTTATCAGGATTGGGTCCATCTGTTCGCGGCGGTCGGAATGTTCGGCGGGATCGTCCTGGTCGCCCTCTACTACGCCGTCCATGCGGCGTCCAACAACGACACCATGCGGGCTCGGGTCGGATTCGCCGGCGCCTACACCGCCATCGCGGTCGCCATGGCCGCCCTCATCGTCTACATCGCGGCGCGCATATTCCTGACCCACGAAGGCGTCAACGTGTTCTGGGCCGAGGTGGCCGTCATCATCCTGTTCACCTTGTTCTGGTTCATCCAGACGCTCGATCTGTGGGACGAGGAGGACAAGTACCGCGACGCCGGCCCGGTGTGACGGTGGCCACGCCGCTCCCGGCGCAGCACCGTCATGCGCTAGACTTCGGAACAGGTTGGCCGCAAACAGCTGTGCCAACGCGTCGTGGATCATCTTCCCAAGACTTTCTCGCGGCGATCGATATTGCCCACCGGCAGTCTCGCCCTACGAGCTCCGAAAGTAGCTGTACGAAACGTGAATACACCCATGTCCATCGAAACCCCTTCGGGCTTCGCCGATCTCGGCGTGCCGGCCGCACTGGTTGCCAGCCTGGCGGCGCGCGGGATCGACGCACCCTTCCCCATCCAGACCAAGACCCTGCCAGACACCCTGGCCGGTCGCGACGTGCTGGGCCGCGGCAAGACCGGCAGCGGTAAGACGCTGGCGTTCGCGCTGCCCCTGGTCGCTCGCCTGCACGGCGCGCGGACGGCACCCAACCGGCCCGCCGGCCTGGTGCTGGCTCCCACCCGTGAACTGGCCACCCAGATCACCGCGACGGTCGAGCCACTCGCCAAGGCCAGCGGCTTGACCGTCACCACCATCTTCGGCGGCGTCGCGCAGTCCCGTCAGGTCAGCGCACTGCGGGCCGGCGCCGACATCGTCGTCGCCTGCCCCGGACGGCTCGAAGACCTGATGCGCCAGAAGCTGATCAGCCTCGACGCGGTGCGCGTCACCGTCATCGACGAGGCCGACCACATGGCCGATCTCGGCTTCCTACCTGGCGTCACCCGCATCCTGGCCGCCACCCCGGCCGACGCGCAGCGGCTGCTGTTCTCCGCGACGCTGGACAACGGGGTCGACAAGCTGGTCAAGCGTTTCCTGCGCAACGAGGTGCTGCACTCCACCGAGGAGGCCAACTCCCCCGTGGCGGCGATGACGCATCACGTCTTCCATGTCGGCAACGCCGAGGCGAAGAAGGCACTGGTGCACAACCTCGCGTCGGGCAGCGGACGCCGAATCCTGTTCATGCGCACCAAGCACCACGCGCGCAAGCTGGCCAAGCAGCTGACCGATGCGGGTGTCCCGTCGGTCGATCTGCACGGCAATCTGTCGCAGCCGGCCCGCGACCGCAACCTGGCCGCGTTCAGCAGCGGACAGGCCCGGGTGCTGGTGGCCACCGACATCGCCGCGCGCGGCGTGCACGTCGACGACGTCGAGCTCGTCGTGCACGTCGATCCGCCGGCCGAGCACAAGGCCTATCTGCACCGTTCGGGCCGCACCGCCCGCGCCGGCAGCGCCGGCGACGTCGTGACACTCGTGCTGCCCGAGCAGCGCAAGGACGCGGCCGCACTGCTGCGCCGGGCCGGCATCAACGCCAAACCCCAAGAGGTATCGGCTGATTCGGCTCAGGTCCAGGCACTGGTCGGCGAACGCGCGCCGTATCAGGCCCCGGCCGCCAAGCCGGTGCAGCCCGTCAAGGCACAGGGGCCCAAGCGGACGCCAGCCCCACGATCCGGCGGCCAGCCTCGCCGGGGTGGTGGTGGTGGCCGACGCGGGTCACGCGGTCAGGCGCGTTCGGGATCCTCCAGGGCCGCACGCACGTAATCCAGGTTCGCGCCCGGCCCCCGGGAGCGTCCACCGCATCGACAGCGGCGTCGACTTCCGGTCCGTAGATGGCGGCCCATCCGACCGTGCGGGCCGGGTCGCAGTGGGCCACCACCACAGCGTCGGTGCCGGTCATCTGCTCGAGCACCGAGTCGACAGTGTCCTGCGGGTCCGCCAGCACCACCACGGGCTCGGCGCCCACACCGGAGGCACTGTCGAGGTAGGCACGCGACTCCTGCTGTGCCTGCCCGTCGGCGAGCAGGGTTTGCAGCAACATCCGGTCCGCCACAAGGTCGCGGTGCACCGCACCGACCTTCTCGCGCACCAGAATTCCGAGCACCTTGGTCTCGACGTGCTCGACCACCGGAGGCAGCTCGCACCGACCGACGCGTAGCAGACCGGACAGATCGGACCGGTACGCCGCGCGCGCTTCCGCCAGCGTCTCGGCCGCACCGGTGCACGACGACGGGATGGCGCGGTACCGGATCGCGGGGGCGAACTCCGGCGAATAGTTATAGACGACGTTCTCCCTGGCGCTCATCAGCGCCTCCCCAGAGTGAAGGTGACTCGGTGGCCACCGAGTAGGAATAGCTCGAACCGGATCATGTGAGCACCTCCTTCCGTTGCTACACAACCGAATGGCGAATATGAACACGCCGACAACCACTGGGACAGAACCCGCGACCGCTGGTGTGGTTGTAGCCCAAGCGCCGGTCGCGTGGTGATGTTGAGTACGGAATGGTTCAGTGCCGCAGCCAAGGTCTGCTCATCGGCGGTGACGTTCAGGTCAGCACTCGCGCCGTTGCAATTACCTGATACGACCCTAGCGGGGCCCCGGCCCGGCTTCCAACCGAGTTTCGCGCTGATCCACCGAAATGGGTCAACTTTCACCACGTGCTGTTCGAACGCCCAGCATGCGTTTCACGCAAAGATGCCGGTCGTTCGGGGCTCACCTGACAAAGCACTCACCTTTGCACACAGCAGGTTTTCACTGATCCGTGATGGAATTGTGACCACGCGCTCGGATGTCCCCGAGCGGGCACGGCACGTCAGCGTCTCCTTCACAGCAAAGTCACTGCCGCGCAGGCACTTCCACGCAGATGCGCATGGGTGCAGCCCCGTCGATCAAGGAATGATGGCCAAACCGGCCAGGTGTTCGCCGATCGGCAACGCGGCCGTCGCGGCCGGTGACGGCGAGTTCAGCACATGGATCATCCGCACGGTCTGCGCGATCGAGAAGTCGTGGATGAGCGTGCCGTCCCGGCCTACCGCCTGCGCCCTGATCCCGGCCGCGGCGGGTATGAGGTCCGAGAGTTCAAGTGCCGGAGCATATTTGCGGCAGGCGCGCAGATATCCTCGCCGCCAGAGGGAATCGCGGACCTCGCGCAACCCCGTGGGGATGTTGTCCGCCGCCACCCGCCACGTCCCGGGGAATGCCGCCATCCGCGCGACGTCGCGGACGTTGATCGAGTACTTCCGGTAGCCCTCGCGGGCGAGGCCCAGCACGGCGTTGGGCCCGACGGTGATGTCACCGCCGACCGTCGGACTCAGATGCACACCCAGGAAAGGCAATTCGGGATCCGGCACCGGATAGATCAGGCGCTGCACGAACCCCTTCCGGACCGGCGGCAGCTGGAAGTACTCGCCGCGGAACGGCACGATCTGGACGTCGGTGCACAGCCCCGCCAACTCGGCCAGTCGGTCGGCCTGCAGGCCGGCGCACACCACCAGCCGGTCACAGCTCAGCTCTTCGCCAGCAGTAGAAATCGTTACCCGCGTGTACGTTTCGGCAATTCCGAGAACCCGGGAACCGGTCCGCACCAGCCCCCGGGACGCGCCGATCAGATCGGCCAGTGTCCGGGCGATGTGCGGGTAGTCGACGATTCCGGTCGCCGGCAGGTGCAGCGCGCCCAGGCCGGAGACGTTCGGTTCGAGCTCGGTCAGTTCGAACGCGTCGATGCGTCGGCACGCGATGGCGTTGACCTCGGCCCGTCGCTCGAGTGCGCCCATCCGGTCGAGCTCGGCGGCCGTCGTCGCGACGATCAGCTTTCCGCACTCGTCGAATGCGATGCCGTGCTCGCGGCAGAAGTCTTTGGTGGCGCGTTCACCGGCCCGGCTGAATCTGGCCTTCAGGCTGCCCGGCTCGTAGTAGATCCCGGAGTGGATGACGCCGCTGTTGTGACCGGTCTGGTGCCGCCCGATAGTTTCCTCGGCCTCGAGCACCACCACGGTGGCGGCGGGATCGCGGGCCAGCAGCCAGTGCGCGGTCGCCAATCCGACGATGCCCGCGCCGACGACGGCATAGGTGAAGTGCGTGCCCACCCGACCAGTGTGGCCAGCCCCCGTCGCGAGCGCTCATTCACGTACGCCCAGGGGCTCAAAACCGTACGTGACTGCGCGCTCGGCCAGGATAGTGGGCCGGGTGGACACGGCTCGGCCAGATTTGATCAAATATCACGTATGGATCTCAACTGGTCGCCCGAAGATCTGGCATTCCGGGACGAAGTTCGCACGTTCCTCGACACGAAACTCACCGACGACCTGCGCGGAGCGGGCCGACTGATGACCAGCGTGTACGCCGAACACGAAGCCAGCATGGCCTGGCAGGCGATCCTGCACGAACGCGGCTGGGCCGCCCCGGCGTGGCCCGTCGAGTACGGCGGCTGCGACTGGACACTGCCGCAGCACTACATCTTCAGCCGGGAATGCCAGCTGGCAGGCGCCCCGAGCCTCTCGCCGATGGGCATCCGGATGGTGTCACACGCCATCATGAAATTCGGCACCAAAGAACAGAAGGACTTCTTCCTGCCCGGCATCCTCACCGGCGAGGTGTTCTTCTGCCAGGGCTACTCGGAACCGGAATCCGGATCGGACCTCGCCTCCCTGCAGATGGCCGCCGTCCAGGACGGAGACGATCTCATCCTGAGCGGTTCGAAGATCTGGACCACCCACGCCGTCGAGGCCAACTGGATGTTCGCGTTGGTCCGCACCACCCGTTCGGACCGCAAACAACTGGGCATCACGTTCATCCTGCTCGAGATGGCCACCCCCGGCATCGAGGTCCACCCCTTGGTCATGACCTCCGGCGAGGAGGTGCAGGCCCAGGTGTTCTTCGACGGCGTCCGGGTGCCCAAGTCCAACATCCTCGGCAAGATCGACGACGGCTGGACCGTCGCCAAGTACCTGCTCGAGTTCGAGCGCGGGGGCAGCGTCACCGCACCGGCGTTGCAGGTGATGGCCGAGGAGATCGGTACGGCCGCCGCGCAGCAAGCCGGCCCGTCGGGCGGGCGGTTGATCGACGATCCAGCGTTCGCCCGCAAGCTGGCCGACGCCCGGATCAGGACCGAGGTGCTCGAGATCCTCGAGTTCCGCACGCTGACCATCGTGGCGCAGGGCGGCAACCCCGGTTCGGCGTCGTCGATGCTCAAGATCCTCTCCACCGAACTGAGCCAGGCGCTGACCGAACTCGCCCTCGAGGCCGCCGGTGCGCGCGGGCGGGTGTACCAGCCGCACGCCACCCGGCCCGGTGGACCGATCGCCGAATTCGAGCCGCCCGCAAACGATTACCTCAGCGGTGAACCCTGGCAGGCGGTGGCACCGCTGCGCTACTTCAACGATCGTGCGGGTTCGATCTACGCCGGCAGCAACGAGATTCAGCGCAACATCCTGGCCAAAGCGGCCCTGGGCCTGTAAGGGAGCACCCGAGAAATGGACTTCAACCTCACCGGTGAACAAGAGCTGCTGCGCGACGGGCTGACCAAGTTTCTCGCCGCCCGCTACGACCTGGCGCAGAGCCGCTCCGCCGCCAAGACCGGGTCCGGGTGGCAACCGGAGATCTGGCGCGCCTTCGCCGACGAGCTCGGCATCCTGGGAGCCACCTTCCCCGAGGAGGTCGGCGGAATCGGCGGTGGCCCAACCGAACTCATGGTGATTGCCGAGGCACTCGGTCACGCCCTGGTGATCGAACCCTATGTCGGCACCGTAGTGCTCGCCGGCGGGCTGCTGACCCGCGCCGGCACCGAGGCCGCCCGCGACCTGCTGGGCCAGATCGCTACCGGTACCGCCGTCGTCGCGCTGGCCGACGGACCGGGCATCACCGCGCACGCCGACGGCGACGGCTGGGTGCTGTCCGGTTCGGCCGCCGTGGTCACCGATGCTCCCCTGGCCACCCATCTGCTGATCGCCGCGGACACCGGCCGGGGCACCGGCCTGTTCCTCACCGAATTCGATGCGGCCGCGCCGCCCGACGGGGTGGCGGTGCATTCCTACCGGACCATCGACGACCGGCGGGCCGCCGATCTCGAACTGGACGAAGCCCGGCTGGCCGCGCCCCTGCTCGACGACACCGCTGCCGAGCTGGACCGCGCCCGTGACGAGGCCACCGCGGCGGTATGCGCCGAAGCGGTCGGCGGAATGCGAAAGGTGTTGGCCGACACCGTCGAATACTGCAAGCAGCGCCAGCAGTTCGGCCAGCCGATCGGCAGCTTCCAGGTACTCCAACACCGGATGGTCGACATGTACATCGAGGTCGAACAGGCCGCGGCGGCGGTCTATCTGGCGATCCTGAACCTCGGGGCCGACCCGGACGTGCGGGCCCGGGCAGTGTCCGCGGCCAAGGCGGTCGTCGGGCGTGCCGCCCGGTTCGTCGGCCAGAACGCCGTCCAACTGCACGGTGGCATGGGTATGACCGAGGAGCTGGCGATCGGGCACTACTTCAAGCGTCTCACCGCCGTGCAGTACGAGTTCGGCTCCACCGACTACCACCTGTCCCGCTACGCCGAGATCACCCGTCCGGTGGCCTGAGCACCGTTTCGGGCGATGCGCCCACCGGCGGTGTCCGGATTCGAGGAGCTTGGCCCCCACGGCATCCGGGTGAACCTCGGTGCTACCCAAAGGTGTGATTTCGGTGCATTTCCCGTCGCTGAGCGACGGGAAATGCACCGAAATCGCGGAACTAGAACGTGTTACAGTCCGCTGATGACCGAGGAAGAGCCGCACGCCCTCATCGAACAGCGCGGGCACACCCTGATCGTCACGATGAACCGGCCCGAACGTCGCAACGCGCTCAGCGGCGAGATGATGGCACTGATGGTCGAGGCATGGGACCGCGTCGACAACGACGACGACATCCGCTGCTGCATCCTGACCGGCGCCGGCAACGCGTTCTGCGCGGGCATGGACCTCAAGAACGCCACCAAGCAGGCCCCCGGCGACAGCTTCAAGAGCGGCTACGACCCGACCAAGATCGAGGCGCTGCTCAAGGGCCGCCGGCTGACCAAGCCGCTGATCGCCGCCGTCGAGGGCGCCGCGATCGCCGGTGGCACCGAGATCCTGCAGGGCACCGACATCCGAGTGGCCGGCGAGAGCGCGAAATTCGGTATCTCCGAAGCCAAGTGGAGCCTGTACCCGATGGGTGGCTCGGCAGTCCGGCTGGTCCGGCAGATCCCCTACACCATCGCCTGCGATCTGCTCCTGACCGGCCGGCACATCACCGCCGCCGAGGCGCTGCAGTACGGACTGATCGGGCACGTGGTGCCTGACGGTCAGGCGCTGACCAAGGCGCTCGAGATCGCGCAGGTGATCGAGAACAACGGCCCGCTGGCGGTCCAGGCCATCCTCAAGACCATTCGCGAGACCGAGGGCATGCACGAGGAAGAGGCCTTCAAGCCCGACACCGCCAACGGCATCCCCGTTTTCCTGTCCGACGACTCCAAGGAAGGCCCGCGCGCGTTCGCCGAGAAGCGGACACCGGTATTCAAGGGCCGGTGAGCACACCCCCCGCAGCGGGCGGTAATCTCATTACCGCCCGTAAGGATGGCCTAAGAAGCCAACGATGAAGGGGGTCCCGTGAGCGATCCACGCACCGATGCCAACGGCCTGCGGCTGCTCGTGGTCGGCGCCTCCTCCGGGATCGGTCACGCTGTCGCCGAGAGCGCCGCCGCCGGCGGGGCCAAGGTCGCCGTCGCGGCACGCCGCATCGACCTGCTCCAGAAACTGGCCGACAAGATCGGCGGGCACGCCTTCGAACTCGACGTGGAAAGCTCGTCGGCCATCGAGCAGGTGGTCGGCGAGGCGGCAACGGCGCTCGGCGGCGGCCTGGACGCCGTCGTGTTCACCAGCACCGTGGTGCCGTTCGCCTACGTTCAGGACACCGAAGTGGCGACCTGGCTGCACGCCTTCGCGGTCAACACCGTCGGCGCCAACAACGTGCTGCGCGCCGCGCTGCCGTACCTGTCCGAGAACGGCGTGGTGCTGATCGCGTCGAGCCGGGACGTGGGCCGACCGCGAGCGGGTGTCGCGGCCTACGACGCCAGCAAGGCCGCCCTCGACGAGATCCTGCACTCGTGGCGTAGTGAGCACCCCGACCTGTCGATCATCCGCGTCGGCATGGGCCCGACCAAGGACACCGAGATCCTGCGCGGCGCCGACCGGGATCTGCTCGACGAGATGTTCGAGTCATGGGTCGCCAACGGGCAGTTGCCCGCTCAGATGTCGGCGCTGAACGACGTTGCCAACACCCTGGTCTCGTTGGTCACGACGGCCTACGCGAATCCCACGGTGGTGCCCGAGGTGGTCCAGTTGGCACCCCGGATCCCGAACGTCTGAACGGAGGCCAACGTGGACGGTTCGCGCGACGCAGTGGCCGGCACCGGAGTGCTGGTCGCCGCGATCCGCGCCCGGGAATCCGCGCGGCCCGACCGGCTGTTCGACGATCCGTTCGCCGCGCGACTGGCCGGCACGGACGGCATGAGCATGCTGGACGCCGCCATCGCCACGGCCGGTGAACAATCCACCGCCGAGATCATCATTCGCACAAGGTTTTTCGACGACGAACTACTGCGTGCGACGACCACCGCCCGGCAGGTGGTCATCCTGGCGGCCGGCCTCGATGCCCGCGCCTACCGGCTGGCCTGGCCCGCGGAGACCTCGGTCTACGAACTGGATCAGCCGCAGGTGATCGCCGCGAAGGACGCACTGCTGGCCGACGCCGAACCCACCGCCCGACGGGTGCCGATCGGCGTCGACCTGACCACCGACTGGTCCCCCGGGTTGCTCGCCGCCGGGTTCGATCCGCACGCCCCGTCGGTGTGGTTGATCGAGGGCCTGCTGCAGTATCTCGACGAGGCCGCCGTGCGAACCGTGTTCGACCGGGTGTCCGCGTTGTCGGCCGCCGGCTCGGTGGCCCTCTACGACGTCGTCGGCAAGGTGCTACTCGATTCGCCTGTCATGGCACCGCTCCTGGAGTCGATGGCCGCCCGGGGCGCTCCGTGGCTGTTCGGCACTGACGAACCCGGTGATCTGTTGCAACGGCACGGCTGGACTGCCGCCGTGACCGACGTCGGCGAACTCGGCGCCGCGTGGAACCGCTGGTCGGCTCCCACGGCGCCGCTGAGTGTTCCGGGACTACCGCGCGGCTATCTCGTCGCGGCTACCGCGAGCGTCGACGGCCGAGAAGGCCGCGAGGGAAAGCACAGAGCCACAACGAGTTTCCGTTCGTGAGCCCCCCAGGGATGGTCAGCCGTTCTGCCCGCTGACACCGTTGGTGCCGAACATTCCGGTGCCCGCGGGCCCACCGATGCCGGTGGTGGCGTCCTGGCCGGAGGCCGTCCCGCCCGCACCGCCGTTACCGCCGGTGGTGCCGAATCCGAACTTGCCACCGGCACCACCGTTGCCGCCCTTGGCGACGGTCCCGGTCGCAGTGCCGCCGGCGCCGCCGTCGCCCGCTGGTCCCCCAGTAGAAACGACCAGACCACCCTGTCCACCCGACCCGGCCGCTGCGGTGCCGTTGGGCGTGTTCGCCGCTCCGCCGTTGCCGCCACCGGCGGCGGTGCCGTAGAACACGCTGCCACCTTCGCCGCCGGCGCCCGCGGTAGCGTCGCCGGATCCGGTGACGGTGGCAGCGCCGCCGTCACCGCCGGGTTTCCCGCCGTGCCATTTACCGTGCCCGCCGTAGCCGCCCCAGCCCCCGACGGCGGTGCCGGTGACAGTCGTTGCGGTGCCGCCATTTCCACCGCCGCCCGAGTCGCCGGCGAAGTTCAGATCGGACACTCGGGATCCGCTGTCGCCGCCGTTGCCCGCGGTGGCGGATCCGATTGTGGTCGCGGCGTTCCCGCCGTTTCCGCCACGGCCCGGATCCCCACCGAAGAGCCCGCTGCTGCCGCCGACGGCGCCGTTGCCCGCGGCGACATCACCATCGGCGGCAACGGCGTTGCCACCATTGCCGCCATCGCCGCCACTGCCCCTCATCAAGCCGCCGTTGCCGCCGGCTCCCCCGCCGGTCGCCGCGGTGATCAACGTCCCGTTCGCGTCGAATGCCGCGGCAACACCGTCGCCGCCCCGGCCACCGTTGCCATAGAGCCAGGCGTTGCCGCCCTTGCCCCCGTACGCACCGTCGCCGCCGTCACCGCCGAAGAAGCCGCCGTCCTCCCCGTTGCACATGTGGGTGCACGACGGGTTGACCTCCAGCGCGTCCCGACCGTCGCGGTGTGGACCCAGGAACGGCACGATCACCGCCGCCCCGACGACAACGAGAACCACCAGGACAAGGACCTTCAGGGCCTTCCGGATCATCGCGTTCTGGTCTCCTCCACGTGCTCGTGCCGCGCAACGCCCGGCACCCAACCTAGGGGATGACCTGGAATTGGGAATTCACTGAGGCTTTTCGGGCTGGCCGAACTTGGTGATGATCTGGTCGAGACGATTTGCCATCGGGCGAAGAAGCGCTACACCCACTTTCGTGGCCGCCAAGGTGCGCATCCCCCGATGGGAATACGTTGGCGTCGTCGAACTGCCTGCTTGCCATCGTGTCATTCTCCGCCGAACTGGACCCTTATTGGGAACTTTTCGTATTGCCGCAGCTCGGCAACTGAAGGTGTCGGCGCCGTGAATCTTCCGAGTTGAGGGCTGCGCAGGAGCCGGACGGCGCCTTCTGAGTAGGTTCCGCCCAGATCTGAGTAGTCTTACGGATCCCGAACACGGACGTTCCGCCGCAGGCTGATCGCATGAGCATTCCGAGCAACTCGTCGAAATCCACTGCCGCATTTTTCGTTCAGGCCGCGGTCGCATTCGCGGTCAGCGTCGTGGCCGCGCTGGGCGGAATCTATTTCCTTCCGCTCGATCCATGGCCGCGCATGTTTCTCGGCGTCACCTTCCTCTTTCTGGTCTCGAGCGCGTTCACCCTGGCCAAGGTAATCCGTGACCAGCAGGAGGCAGAGACCGTACGGGTACGCATCGACGAAGCGCGCATCGAGAAGCTGCTCGCCGACCACGACCCGCTCAATTCGGTGAGCTGAAAAGGACCACGAACTCCCATGACCACCCTCACCAAATTTCCCGATGTCACCGAGATCGCGGCGCGCACGCCCGCGGACCGCGATCGTGTGCTCGATGTCATCCGGATCGCATCACTGATCAGTGTGGTGCTCGGCCACGCCGTCATGGCCATCAGCATCATCCAGGATCATGTATTGATCTGGGACAACTTGCTCACCACCTCGGTGGTGTTCCAGGCGATGACGTGGCTCTTGCAGATCATGCCGCTGTTCTTCTTCGCGGGCGCAGCGGCGAGCGCGGCTTCGTGGTCGTCCGGCACCAACTGGGGCGGCTGGCTGATGAAGCGCTGTACCCGCTTGTTCCGGCCGGTGTTCTATTACTTGGTGTTCTGGGCGGCGGCCCTGACCGTGCTGCATCACGTACTGCCCCAGCACGTTTATGAACCGATTGCCGGCGTCAGCACCCAACTGCTGTGGTTCCTCGGGGCGTACGTCCTGGTCCTCGCCGCCATGCCGATGCTCTGTCGGATCACCACCGCCGCGCGGTTGGTAGCCGCAGTGAGCATCGTCTATGGAGCCATTGCCGTGGTCGACATCGTCCGCCTGCACTGGCCGACGATGATGCCGCTGGGCTACCTCAATCTCGCTGTGTGGCTCATACCCGCCATGTGCGGAATCGCCTACCGCAATCGGGTGTTTGGTCGCCGCGCGGCCACGCTCGTGGCGGCGGTGTTCTTCACCATCGACATCGCGCTGGTGCACTGGGGTCCGTATCAGATCAGCATGGTCGGCACCGGCGATCATCACTTGTCCAACACCAGCCCACCGTCGCTGCTGCTGGCCGGCCATTCAATCATCTTGTGCATGCTGGTGATCGCCGCCAGCCCGATGATCGCGCGGTGGGCACAGCGACCCCGGGTGTGGTGGGCTACGGCGATCGGTAATTCCGGGGCGATGACGCTCTACCTGTGGCACATGCCCGTCCTGCTGGGCACGCATCTGGCTTTCGATTACCTCGGATTTGCCCGCTACCCCGGCGAACACGACTTCGTCGCCGTCAGTGTCCTTCAATTGCTGACCGTCGCATTCGTGGTGGCTGCGCTGTTCATCGTCCTGCGGCCCTTGGAGAACGACCCCCTACCCGGTTGGGATCACGCTACTGGGATCACCTCACGACGGCGAGGTGCCGTTGTCGGTGTGCTGTTGTGTGTCGCGGGCGTGGCGATCCTGGCCTCCATCCGGTGGGGGCTCAAAGATGACGGCCTGGTGTGTATGGCGGTGGCGGTGGGCGCACTGCTGGGCGCGCGGACTGCCGTCACCGCGTCGCTGCGCAGCCCTGGCCGCCATTGAGAGCGAGATTTCGTGAGTGCGCGGCCCGAACGCCGCGCACTCACGGCTCGCTGTCGAGCCCGTGTTCGATGGCGTAGCGGGCCAACTCCACCCGGTTTGCGAGCTGCAATTTGCGAAACGTCGCCTGCACGTGATTTTCCACCGTCCGGTGACTCAACGACAGTTTGGCGGCTATCTGCTTGGCAGACAGACCTTTTGCGACATAGCGCAGCACTTCGGTCTCCCGTTCGGTGAGACTGGGCGGCTGCGGCCCGCGGTCCTTGGCCTGCGCAATGCGTCGGTATTCACCCAGCACGAGCCCCGCCAGGCTGGGCGTGAACACTGCACGCCCCGCCGCGGTCGCCGTCACCGCTTGCGCCAGTTCAGCTTTGGCAGCGCTCTTGACCAGGTAACCGGTGGCGCCGGCTTTGACCGCTTCGAGCACGTCGTCACGTTCGTCAGAGGCCGAAAGCACCAGCACCCGGGAGGACGGTGACACCTCGAGCACCGCCGCGGTTGCTTGCGCGCCGGTGCCGTCGGCCAGCTGCATATCCATCAACACCACGTCGGGTTTGACCACAGCGGCCCGACGCCGTGCCCCCTCCAGCCCGTCTGCGGTAGCGACGACGTTGAATCCCTCGTCAGTCAGATCACGCGCCACCGCGTCCCGCCAGATCGGGTGATCATCGACCACCATCACCGTGGTGGCCACCTCACCTGCCATGCTGCCCCTTTCTAGGCACGGACAACTCCCACTCGGTGCCCTCGCCGGGGTCGCTGTGCAATTGAGCGCTGCCGCCCAGAGCCGTTAACCGCCCCATGATCGATTGCGAGATGCCAAGGCGTCCCTGGGCGGCAGCTTCGGCGAGCCGGCCGGACGCGATTCCCACTCCGTCGTCGCGGATACTGACCAGCACCGAATCACCGAGGTCTTCCACCAACACGAATGCGTGTGCGTCGGGCCCGGCGTGGGCGCGCACGTTGTCCAGGGCGTTGGCGACCGCGGCGTCGAGTTCCGAGCCCATCCACCGACCCAGCGGAACGGGTGTTGCCGGCAGGCTCAACGTCACCCGATCAGACTCCCGGCTGCGCAACAGCGTGCGCAGATCCACCGTGGTGCCGTCGCGGCCCTCATCGAGGTCGGCACCCGCCAGCCATCGCCGCAGCGCGCGTTCCTGCTCACTGGCCAGGTCAGCCAATTCGACAGTGGCGCCGCCGATTTCGCGGCCCATCTTGGCAACCAACGCCAACACCTGAATGGCACCGTCGTGCACCTGCCGCGACAGCCTCTCGCGCTGCTGCACCGCCGCCGTCAGTTGCGCGGCCCGCTGCAATTCATCGTGGGAACGTCGCGCCGTCTGCGCGGCCATCCCGACGGCCAGGCCGATCGCCACTTCGACGACCACCGTGGCGTTGTGTCCGAGGTTGAGGTCGAGGTAGTTCTTCACCGCAAAATTGGTTACCACTACCACCAGGCCGGCCAGCATCCCCCCGACCGGGCCCAACTGGATCGCCAGCGAAATTGTCGGGTTGCTGGCCCACAGAGTGGTCGGCCAGGTCTGGTTCTCGGCCGCCCACTGCGGTGTTGCGACAATCCTGTTCGACCACATCAGCAGGACAACCACCACGAGCTCGGACAACACCCACGCCGGCCGGCGCCCGAACCCATGCAAATAGGCGAACATGCAGATGGCACTCCACGCGATCAACACTGCGAACAACGCCCAGCCCAGCGAGGGCCGCTGCAGGTTCGGATTGATCGCAATCTGGAAGCCTGCGGCGTAAACGCAACTCAGCAATCGAAATACCTGTGCGGCGCGCCACAGCGACGTAGTCGGATCAGAACTACTCTCGAGCATCGACATCAGCATATGTGGAGGCAGGCAGCGCGGTGGCGGCGCAATGGTTTGGTGATTCCTGAAAGCCGGCGCCAGCTCGGAGCCCGTCCTATCGAGACGCTGGGCGATCCGCGTGGACGGACAGCGACGCCACCCGTGGATAGAGGATCGCTGGCCCGAGCCACCGAGAAACGAAGCTGCGCAGCGCACGCCCGCTGCGCGGCACCCGTCCTGGATCGGTCAGCAGGGACTGCACCGTGCGCAGCGTCATCTCGGCGAGCTCCTCGAGGGCGGTGGCGTCGTAGCCGTGCAGCGTCCAATCGACGTCAAGTCGGTGGAAGACGGATAAGCAGAATGCGATCGCCGTGTCGGAGGTGAGCGAGACGAGGGCCTCGCCGTCACCTCGCCCGGTCAGGAGGTTCTCCAACTGCGGATCACCCGAGAGGTTCTCGACTCCGAACGACACGCTCTCGACCACTGCAGTGACCGGGTCGCCGATCCCGCCGACGCGTTCGGCCACGTGGTCGATGAATCCGTTGACCGCACGCATCGAGCTTGCGATGAGCAGCGCCTCGGCATTGGGAAAGTAGCGGTACACCGTTTGGCGAGTGACACCGAGCCTGCGGGCCACATCAGCGAGGCGTATTTCCGACCCGTGCTCGGCGACCTGTTCGTCCACCGCAGTCAGAATGCGCGCAATCGCTTCCTCGTCCGAGGAGGGTGTCGAGCCGGCCCAACCACGACTACGCATCCGCCGTCACAAGACGCTCGCTGGTGAATTCGATCGGGAGGGTTGTCGGACCCGTCATCCCCAGCAGTGATTTCCATGGGGCCGGGCCGGCGCGATGCGCGCTGAAGAGGCGGCGGGTGAGAACAGTGAGGGCTCCAGCCAATTCTCGCCGCGCAAGGTTTGCCCCGAGACAGTAGTGCGCGCCACCGCCGAAGGTCAGGATCGCAGGTGCGTCATTGCGCGAGATATCGAAGCGGTCAGCATCGGCGTAGATGGCCGGATCTCGGTTGGCCGCGAAGGTATTTGCGAATACGAAGGTTCCTGCTGGAAAGAGGTAGCCACCGAACTCGGCGTCCTCGATGGCGGCGCGCGGCACGATGGCGGCGGCGGGCGAGTGGCGCATGCTCTCCTCCACCGCCTGCATCGCAAGTTCTGGGTGGTCGCGCAGCTTCGCCCATTGATCGGGATGCTCGCAGAGCACCTGCACCGACGCCGCCAGTTGATTGCGGGTGGTATCCGTTCCCGCCATCAGGAATCCGGCCACCAGCATGCGAAGTTCGTCGAGATTCAGCCGGTCCCCGTCGCTCTCAGCGCGAATGAGTTCCGACAGCAGATCATCCCTGAGATCGCCGCGACGGGCGGCCACCATGTCGTCCACGTAGGCGTCGAGTTCGCCCCATGCGCTCATGATCGCCGACTCATCGAAGGTGACATCCGGCTGAAAGTTGAAGGCTTTGAAGATCTCTTCGGTCCAGTCCGCGAACAGCTGCCAATCCTCACGGGGCGCACCGAGCAGCGCGCAGATGATCGGCGTGGGATACGGGCGCGCGATGTCGGTGACGACATCGCAGTGGCCGGCATCGGCCACGCGATCGATCAGCCCGTTCACCACCTCATGGATGGTCTCCTGGAGACGTGACGTCGCGCGGGGCGTGAACGCCTTGGAAACCAATTTGCGTAGCCGAACATGTGGGGCGCCGTCCAGGCCCAGGAGACTGCTCGCCAGTTTGTCGTACAACGGGCCTGACGTAATGCCCTGCGCCGCCAGGGTGACGCCGGGTGGAAGTCGGAACCTGTTGTCGCGCAGTATTTCCCGAGCCAGATCGTAGGTCAGGATTTCGGGGCCCAGTGGGCCGATGGCGATGGGCGCGCGCGCTTGCGCCAGCCTTACGTCTTCGAGGATGTCGTGCGGTGTGGCGTCGAAGCCGTACGTGAATGTGGGAAGGCCGGCATCGAAGACATTGGGCGCGGCGCTGTTGACGTTCATCGAAATTTCCGTCTTTCCGATAGGCCTGCGGTGGGCATCGTCACGACACTTTTGTCCGAAGTGTATGACCACTAGCACCCGAAGGTCAACGATTCGCGCCATGATGGCCAGCTCGAGCCATCGCAGTCCGGATCGGTCATACACATTTCTCATCAACGTCTCTTCGTCGCCGAGCATGTGCGCGGGTGACGAACGTCCACGGCCCGTCAGACCTCGACCAGCCCCGGCCTGACAGCAGAGGCGAAAAACCCGCCCCTACCAATGCGGGAGCGGGTTATCACACGGCTGACAGCCGCTCCGGTAATCCAGGGCGTCCGCTATTCCGCTGGGCGGAAAAAGGGCTCAACCGTGCCACTGAGCTTGACGACCATCGGATTTCCGCGGCGGTCCTTGGCAGTAGGGACTTCAACACGGACCCAACCCTCGGCCACGTTGTATTCGTGAACATTGGTTTTCTCGACGCCATTGAAGCGAATACCGACGTCACGGCGAAGTACCTCTTCGCTATAGAAGGCGCTGCGCGGGTCGATGGAGAGCTGATTCGGTGGGACGTCGGTGTTCTGATCGTCGGGCATGGAGGGCCTTCGCTGAATGCTGGGTCAGTTCTGGGTTTGATTCTCTACGAAGCTACCCGACCCCCGCGGACCGGGTTACCCATGGCATTTCGTCGCAGGCCTATCGCAGGACTTAGCAAGCAAACAAAAAACCCGCTCCGATTTTCTGTTCAGAGCGGGTTTCCAGGAGTGGAGCTAAGGGGATTCGAACCCCTGACCCCCACACTGCCAGTGTGGTGCGCTACCAACTGCGCCATAGCCCCTGAAGTTGTGCGGTACGAAGTTACACCACCGTACCCGTGCGCCTCAAAACCGCTGTTCAGAGGCCCGCCAATCCCCGTTCGCCGGATCAAACCCGTGGGTCGAGGGGGTTGACCCGGTTGACGATCAGCGGATCGGAGTTGGTGAACGGGAAGTCGGGCAGGTCGTCGATGTGGACGTTGAACGTCGCGGCGAGCACTTCCCGGGAGTACGCGCTGGCCGAAGCCCGGTAGCCGATATCGCCTGGCGTCGGCTGGTCGAAGAAGATCGCGAAGTGCAGATCCGGCGCATCGGTCACCTCGATGTGATGCGGGTAGGCCCGCGGGATGAAATACATGTCGCCCTGCTCGAGGTACCAGGTATCCAGGCTGCCGTCGGGATCCATCACCGTCATCCGCGAGCTGCCGGTTGCCACGTAGCCCATCTCGGCGGTGATGGGATGCCAATGTGGTTCGCGCATACCGTCTTCGCGGATCCGCAGTGAGTACATGGACAGATCTTTCAGCGCCGGCCAGTACTGCACCCGCGCCAGCCGTGCCGAGCCGACCGCGCTGCCCACCTGCGGGCTCTGCGCCTCGACGGCGAACTTGTGCGGATCGTTGAAATGCGCCGACGCCGGCACCGACGGATCGCCGGTGCGGGCCGCCAGGCGACGGTCGGTGGTGTCCCGCCGGATCTTCGCGAAATCGGACGCCGGCAGGTCGTAGGTGTTGCCCAGCACGGCGTCGGTCATCGCGCCGAACGCGGCGCCGAAGCCGAAATCCTCTGGGCGCTCGTGCCGGAACGCCAGGATGAACTCCGCCGCGCCCTCCCCGATGTTCTCGATATGGTGCAACGACCCCGAGTCGATGTGGAACATCTCGCCCGGCCCGACGGTGAACGAGGAGAACACGTTGTAGCTGTCGAGCACCGACACCAGCGAGGTGCCGGAGATGCAGTAGGTCAGCTCGTTGGCGTTCGCGTGCCAGTGCGGGGTGCGCATCGCACCGGGGTTGAGCACCAGCCGTTTGATCGACAGGCCCGACAGGATCGGGAGCTGATCGGCGGTCACCCGCTGGATCGAACCGAGGTCGGATTCCTCCACCAGCTCACCGTCGGACAACAGCGAGAGGGAATGTGCGCGGGGATCGAGCTTCGGGGTCATGCCCGACATCCTTCCCGAAAACAGCCCGCCGCTACGGCAATTCGTCGGCGCAGTCCGGGCCCAATGGCCGCATCGGGGTGTGCCCGACTGCGGTGGCCGGCCGGGTTTCCGGCGCGAACAGCCAACCGACGGCCGCTGCCAGCAGGATCGCGCCCGTGACGACGAACGCGGCGCCGAAGCCCACATGCTGTGCGATCTGGCCGAGGGCGAACGACCCTACGATGCCGCCCAGGTCGGACGTCATCTGGAAACCGGCGACCGCGGTACCGCCGCGCGCCTTATTGCCCACCACGTCGGCCACGGCCGCCTGCTGCGGCGAGATGAACATGCCGGTGGCGGCGCCCGTCACATACGCGGCCACCAAGAACAACGGCATGGACGTCATGAAGCCCACCGCCACCGTCGACAGCGCCGACACCGTCAGGCCCACGATCATCAACATGCGCCGGCCCACCCGGTCGGACAGATAGCCGCTGGGCACCACCGCCGAGACGTTGCCGATCGCGAACGTCGCCAGCGCTACCCCGGCCATCCGCGCACCCTGACCGAGGGCGTCGACGACGAACAGCGGCACCAGCGCGATCCGCAACCCGATCGACGACCAGCCGGTGGCGAAGTTCGAGAACAATGCGGCGACGTACGCGCGGTTGCGCAGGACGGTGCGCATCGCCACCGTCGGTTCGTCGCTGAGCTCGGGAGCGGCCACCGCCGAATGCCGCAGGCTGACGAACACCACTGCGGCCGCTACCAGCAGCGCCGCGCCGTAGATCAGGAACGGCGCGGATAGACCCAGGCCGGCGGTGAGTGAGCCCAGCACCGGGCCGCCGACCGAACCCACCAGGAATCCCGACGCGAACAGCCCCGCGACGCGGCCGCGGGCGTCCGGCGGCGAGATCCGGATCATCAGGCCCAGCGAGGACACCGTGAACATGGCCGACCCGATCCCACCGGCCGACCGGAACAGCAGCAGCTGGGTGTAGGTCTGCGCGAACGCGCACGCGCCGGTCGAGACTGCGACGATCAGCAGTCCGCTGATGTAGATCCGCCGCTCCCCCAGCCGCTGCACCAGGAACCCCGCGGGCGGAGCGCCGACCAACCGCATGACAGCGAACGCGGTGATCACGAACGTCGCCGCGGAGATGCTCACCCCGAAATGGCGGGCGTAGGACGGCAGCACCGGCGCCACCACGCCGTATCCGAGCGCGACGACGACGTTGGCGCACACCAACAGCCAGACCTCGCGCGGCAGTTCAGGCCTGGCCGACGAGGTTGGGGTGGTCACGCGATGACTGTATTCACCACCTCGCGGGCCGCCTCCTGCACCTGCGCCAAGTGCTCGGGTCCCTGGAAGGATTCGGCGTAGATCTTGTAGACGTCCTCGGTGCCCGAGGGCCGCGCGGCGAACCACGCGTTCTCGGTAGTGACCTTCAGCCCGCCCAGCGGGGCGCCGTTGCCGGGTGCGGTGGTCAGCTTGGCGGTGATCGGCTCGCCGGCCAGTTCGGTGGCGCTGACCTGGTCCGGGGACAGCTTGGCCAGCCGGGCCTTCTGTTCTCGGTTGGCCGGGGCGTCGATGCGGGCATAGGTCGGCGCACCGTACTCGGCGGTCAGTTCGGCGTACCGCTGCGAGGGCGACGTTCCGGTGACGGCTTGGATCTCCGAGGCCAGCAGCGCCAGGATGATGCCGTCCTTGTCGGTGGTCCAGGTGCTGCCGTCGTTGCGCAGGAATGATGCGCCGGCCGACTCCTCGCCACCGAATCCGATTGTGCCACTGATCAATCCGTCGACGAACCACTTGAAGCCGACGGGCACCTCGACCAGCTTGCGGCCCAGTCCGGCCACCACCAGGTCGATGATCGACGACGACACCGCGGTCTTGCCGACGGCCACGTCCCCGGGCCAGTCCCGCCGATGGGTGTACAGGTAGTCGATGGCCACGGCCAGATAATGGTTCGGGTTCATCAGCCCACCGTCG